>ENA-OSEO01000252-OSEO01000252.1-sediment-metagenome-genome-assembly--contig:-NODE-252-length-151717-cov-6.227750_pt1 | contig 151717 bp, 147 predicted proteins | sample MGYA00237883_ERZ534232 | MGnify/ENA metagenome assembly ERZ534232
GAGGCGTACTTACAGGTACGCCGCAATGACGAAGAATGCCGCGCAACGCCGCAGATGGACTTTTTACGAAGCCATCAGAAATAAGACCGGAAATGACCATATCAGCTTTTGGTCAGAAGGTAAAACCCGATGGCGACGTCGCTGGCGTCGGTGGGGTCCACACGGGTGAATTGAACCCCGACGGAGGTATCGGTGACGCTTTTGACCACGGCCCGTTTTCGAATTCGGGATCGGTTCCCGTCATCCAGGTGAAACTCGATCAAAATGAGGTCCCCGGGCTTCAAAGGGGGATTCTTTTTTGTTTTAAACCGGAGGCCCTCCCGTGACAGATTCACGATGATGGCTTCCCCGGTATAACTGTCTTTCACCGAGGTATATGTGCCTGAAAGGTTCACAGAAACGCTTCCGGCAATTTCTGCCTTTTGAAGCGGGTTCGAAGGAGCTTCTCTGAAAACAGATTTTTTCTTTTCCGGGGTGTCCATCTCTTTTTGGCGGGAGGGCTCCAGTTTGACATAGGTGCCGTAGAGATCCGTTTCTTTGCGGTGGAACTTCCGGCGGTCGAGGACGGCGATATAGGTGGTTTCGCACCTGCAGCGAACCTTGATTTTGATCTTTTTTCCTTCGCCAAGGTACTTGGTGGCATCGATTCTTCTGGCCCAGGCACATCGGGGGCAGACAAGAGTGGCGAGGTTGTTCTTCCCGATGCGGCATACGACCTCCATGGCATTATCCTTTCTTTGGAAGATAGTACCATTTTTAAGCATTGCTAATCGGGTTTTTATATCACATAATTTTTCCATTAAAAAAGTCAAAGCATAAAAACAACTCAAAAATAAAAATATAAAATCAAAAATGGGTATGTGTTTATCGATTTCGGATATATCCGATATTGCAATCGTGTTTGAGGGTCTTTTTAAATTTTAAGCGTCGCGGCCCCGGTGAAGTTCATGATCCGCCCTGGACGCCCGGATAAACTTTTGGGGGACGGGAGATACGCGGGGCAGTCCCCCCAAAGGGCTTTGATCCACCAGGAGGGTGCACCCGTAGGCTTTTTCCAGGTTTTCAAAGGTGAGCACACGGGCCGGGCTCCCCATGCCCACCGCTTCGCCGTCTTTCAGGATGAGGAGCGTATCGGCATACAGGGCGGCCAGGTTGACATCATGAGAAACCATGACGACGGTCATTTTCTTTTCTTCCTTGAGCCGTTCCATCAGGTCCATGATCCGGATCTGATGGGAAAGATCCAAAGAGGCCGTGGGCTCGTCCAGAAGGACGATGCGGGGATCCTGGCAAAGGGCCCGGGCGATGATGGCGCGCTGGCGTTCCCCGCCGCTGATCCGATCCATCTTCCGTTCCGAAAGCCCTTTTATCCCGGTGAACGCCATGGCCGCTTCGGCGATCCGGAAATCGGGCTCCTGTTCGAAACCGAGCACCCCCATGTGCGGCGCCCGCCCCATCATCACCACCTCCTTCACCGTGAAGGGAAAATCCACCGGGAAGACCTGGGGAACATACGCCATGACCCGGGCCAGCTCTTTCCTGGAGTAACGATGATCGGGTTTGTCGAAAACGGACACGCGGCCGTTTTTATATTTTTCGATCCCCGCGATGATTTTCATGAGCGTGGTCTTTCCCGAACCATTGGGGCCGATGATAATGAAAAACGCCCCCTCGCCCACCGAAAAAGAAAGATTTTTAAGGGTGATGTCCTCCCCGTAGGTATGGCGCAGTTCCGATATGGACAAAGCGGTTTTCATTTTTTGGATTGGATCAGCAGGAAAATGAATACAGGGGCGCCGATCATGGCGGTGATGACCCCCACCGGGATTTCTCCCTGATCCGGCAGGCTGCGCGCCAACAGGTCGCAAAGAATCATATAGGTGCCGCCCCCGAAAAGACAGGCCGGGACCAGGACCCGGTGGTCCGCCCCCAGTGCCAGCCGTAAAAGATGGGGCATCACGAGCCCCACGAACCCCAGCAGGCCGCAGTGGCTCACCGTGATGCTGACCGTGAAAGAGGTCACCCCCAAAAGGGTCAAGGTGGCGGCCACGATGTTCACGCCCATGGTCTGGGCCATTTCTTTTCCCAAAAGGAGCAGATTCATGGTGTGGGACAGATAGAACAGGAGGACAAAGCAGGGGAGGAGCAAAATCGCCAGAATCCCCACTTGAGGCAGCCCGATGAGGGAAAGATCCCCCATGAGCCAGAAAATGATATTGTGGAGGCGGGCGTCCTGGGTCATGGACACCAGAAACATGATCACGGCGCCGCAAAAGGCGTTGATCATGACCCCGGAAAGCAACAGGGCGTCTTTTTTGAGCATGCCCTTCCCCGAGGCCATCAGCAAAATGACCGCCAGGGTGGAAAGGCTCCCCAGGAAAGCAAAGAGGCTGACCCCCGGAAACCGGGAGAGCCCCATCAGGATACCGATGATGGCGCCGATGGCCGATCCCCCGGATATCCCCAGAATATACGGTTCGGCCAGGGGGTTGCGCAACAGGGCCTGGAAGACCAATCCGCCCAAAGCCAATGTCCCCCCGACCAGGGCGGCCATGAGGACCCGGGGGAGCCGGATTTTCCAGATGATGGCGCCGATCATAGGGTCCGCCGTCTCTTGCCCCATGACGGCACGGAGCATCTCCGAAAAGGCCCCTTCGCTCGATCCCAGGGAAAGGCCGAAGACCCCGGCGATGCACAGGGCCGCACCGAAAAAAAGGGTGACGAAAAGAATCCGGCGGGGCAATGACGCACGCGGGGCGATCATGGGGCCGCCCGGAAAAGCGTCGGGTGGATCAAGCGGGCCAGGATTTCGAGGCCTTCCACCAGGCGGGGGGAGGCCCGGTCCACCAGGTCCGAATCGATGAGGTGGATGCGATCCTTTTTGACCGCCGGAATCTGGGGCCACCGGCGCCACTCGCTCCGGATCCGCTCGAAAATCGCCCCCCGGGCCATGCTGGTGATGATGAAGACTTCCGGAGACAAGGCCAGGATCTGTTCCCGGCTGAAGCGCGGGTAGGGGACAGGGCCTTGTGCCAGGTTGATTCCTCCCGAAAGGGTGATGAGTTCATGGATGAAGGTATCGGTGCCGGCGGAAACGATGGGGGAGATCCCGATCTGAAAAAAGACGGTGGGCCGATGAGTCACACCGGCGGTTTTGGAGGTGATGCGCCGGATCCGCCGGTCCATCTCCCCGACCAGGCGTCGGGCGTCGGGCATGACGTCCAGGAGGGCACCGATTTCCAGGATCGTGTCCTTCACGGCCTGCAGATTCCGGGGGTCCACTGCATAGACCGGGATCCCCAGATGATCGAGGCGGTCAATGACGTCTTTGGGGTTCCCGTCTTTGACGGCGATACAAAGATCCGGCCTGAGGGCCACGATCTTTTCCAGATCCAGGTGGACATAGGACCCCACTTTGGGGAGCGTTTCGGCTTCCGGGGGAAAGTTTGAAAACCGGGTCACCCCTTTCACCCGATGGCCGGCACCCAGGGCAAAGAGAATCTCGGTGATGCTGGGCGCCAGTGAGACGATGCGCCGGACCTGTGCCGGAATCCGCACCTCCCGGCCCAGCTGATCCGTGGCGGCCCTGGCCGTTTCCGGATGTGCCCCGACGGAGCATGCCGCCGCGGCAAGACAAATAGAACTCAGGGCCTTTTGCGCCCATTGACGGATCATGTCGCCGTCCATTTCTTTCGGTAAAACGCATCCCGTCCGCGTGTTGTTTCCGATAAAATCCAAAAAGGATTTGACGCGAAAAAATCGGTATCACCACTCTACCATCGGGGAGAACCCTTGACAACCGTCCAGCGCCGGGCGTCTCCTTGAGACGGTCGAAGATCCGATCCGGAATTCACCGGTTCAAGGGGACCGGTGCTTTAAAATACGTCAACAGATGCGCCGCGCACGTCTGGTTGCAGACGCGTTTCTTTATGGAGATCCGCACGTATTGATCGGAAAGACCCTTAAAATTGGCGCAATTTCGAATCAGGACCCGGTGCTGCGCCATATGGCGCCACAGGCCGGCGGCGCTGTACGGCCGCGTGAGCCGTCCCAGCATGAAGGCGGTGCGGCCGGGGAAAAACCGTATGCCTTCCACGGAGGCAACGGCCTTTAAAAAAAGCACTTTTTCCCTTTCCAGGCCCTCGAGGCTCATCCGGATAAAATCCCGGCACATTTCCGGGCGGGCCAATAAAAACAACAGGGCTTTTTGGGCCAGGGTATTGACGCTCCACGGCACCTGGGCATGGAAAACCGCGTTTCGCAGCGCCGGCGGAAAGACCATGAGCCCGGTCCGGAGACCGGGGATCGTAAACATTTTGGAAAAGGAATACAGGACGATCCGGTTCGGTGCATCAAAGGGGATCAGGCTTTGGGTTTCCCCCTCCCGGATAAAGTCAAGGTAAGACTCGTCGATGATAAACCGGGTTTTCGGGCACGCCGAGACGATGGATTCCAATGTCTTTTTCGGGATAAGGACGCCTGTGGGGTTGTTGGGGTTACAAATAAAGACCGTATCGCAACGGGAGGCCAAGGCCCGAATTCTTTTCACGTTGGGTGCAAAGGACGCCGGCGCGCGGGTTAAAAGATATTGTACCCGGACGCCGTGCCGGATACAGGCGTCGGCATAGTCGGTGTAGGTGGGGCCGACGATGAGCGCCTTGCGGGTGTCCAGTATGCCGGGAAGGGCATAGATGAAGGCGGTGGTGCCGTTTCCCGCCAGGACCCCTTCCGGATCGATTCCGAACCGGGCCGCGGCGGCAAGGGAAACCGATCCGGCATCCGCTTCCGGAAGGGCCGACAAGGCCGAGAGGGCCTTTTGAAGATACGCCGTCAGTTCCGGCATGGGACCGAAGGGGTTGATGTTGCTGCTCAAATCCATGATTTCCCCGGGCGCGCATCCGAGGGCCTTGGCCAGGGCGTAGATATTTCCCCCGTGTCCGAGGATCATCCGGCACCTCCCGCGGAGAGGATGCAAAAGAGCAGCGCTTCCATGACCTCCACCAGGGCGCCCATCATGTCCCCCGTGATGCACCCCATGCGCTTTTGGTAAAAGTAGAGGACCGCCCCGCCGATGAAAAGAAAGGCACCGTTGAGCCAGAGGGCCCGGGCGCCCAGGAAAAAGGAGAGGACCAGCGGGAGGAGCATCCCCGAAAGGATCCACGGGCGTAACGGTTTTTCAAAAAGATATGTGCCGGTGCCGCCTTCGGGGCGGCCGTAGGGCAAAAGGAAAACCGCAGGCGTGACGGCGGCCCGGGCATAGGCCGGGATCAGCACCAGACAGAGGTTCCGCTGGGAGGAAAGGGCCGCCAACCCCGCCCATTTGATCAGAAGGACACAGACCGTCACCACAAGCCCCATGGCGCCGACCCGGCTGTCTTTCATGATGGCCAACGCCGTTTTTTTGTCCCGGTGCGCCAAAAGGCCGTCGGCGGTATCTGCCAGGCCGTCCAGATGCAGGGCACCGGTGATCAGGGCTAAAAGGGCGGTATCCAGGGCCGCGGCGGTGATCGGGGAACCCAGACGCAAAAAAAGGAAATCGCATGCGGCCAGAACCCCCCCTAGGATAAGCCCCGCCGCCGGAAAAAAGAAAACCAGCCTTTCCGGATCGGCACGGCGGGGTCTGCCCAGGGGAAAAAGGGTCAGAAACTGGAGGGCGGCGATGAAAGCGGTCATACCGGTTTCGAATCTTTAACCTGCACCGGGATGCCGGCCACCATCCAAAACACCCGGGTACAGGCCGCGGCCACCTGCTGGTTGATCCGCCCGGTCACGTCCCGGAAGCGCCGGGCCAAGGGATTTTCCGGGACGATACCGGTCCCCACTTCGTTGGTGACGAAGATCACGGGACACGCCGCGCGGTTTGCCGCGTCCAGGAGACGGCCCACGTACCGGTCGATCTCGGTTTCGTCCCGGGTCTGGAAGAGAAGGTTGTTCGCCCACAGAGTCAGGCAGTCCACCAGGGCGATTCCGGCCCATCGATCCGCTTCGAGGAGGGCGCCGGCCAGGTCCAGGGGGACTTCGAGGGTCTTCCAGGAATTCCCCCTTTCCCGCTGGTGCCGGGCCACCCGGTCTTGCATTTCCGCATCGGTGGGGACACAAGTGGCCAGAAAAGCCTTTTTCATCGTCGTTTTTTCTTCGGCCAGCTGCAGGGCGAAGCGGCTTTTTCCGCTTCTCGCACCGCCGATGATGAGCGTGGTATCCGTCATTCGGGGGTTTGGGGGCATCGCTTCGGTTTCAGGAAAAGAGGCGCCAGATAGTCCATGTCCACGTGTTTTCGAAAATGGTCGGCCAACAGGTCGTATTGTCTGTCCCTTGCCAACAGGCCCGCGTCTTCCGGCACGGGCAAATGCTCGAGTCCCAGGGTATCCAGCCACTGCCGGGTAACGGCGGGGGTGTCGAAGAGGCCGTGAATGTAGGTCCCCAGGACCCGGCCGTTCGGTGCGGCGCATCCGTCTTCGCCTTTGCAGGGCCGGTCATTCCGGCGAAGGATTTGAAAAAGGGCCGTTCCTTTTTTCCTCCGGGTCTGCCCCATATGGATTTCATACCCCACACCCTTGGCGCCGTTCCATGAAAACCGGGTCCGCGTGGTCCGTTTGGGCGCTTTGAGGCGGGTTTCCACGGGCAAAAAGGCAAGCCCGGCCGTGGATCCGGGCGGGCCCTCCAGCCCTTTTTCGTCGTGGACCCGGGTGCCGAGCATTTGGTATCCCCCGCAGATCCCCAATACATGCCCCCCGTTTTTCACGTAAGCGGTCAGGGCCTCTTTGAAACCGGCGGCGGCCAGCCAATCCAAATCGCTGCGCGTGTTTTTGGAACCCGGCAGAATCACGGCATGAAAGGAAGACAGGTTCCCGGCTGTTTCAATGAACGCCACGTCCAGCCCGGAAACGGCGAAAAGGGGTTCGAAATCGGTGAAGTTGGAGATATGGGGGATGCGCACCACCGCCACCCGGGCCGCGCCGGAAGCCCTTTTCGGTGCGGGGTTCAGGTGCTCGAGGACCACCGAATCTTCGGGATCGATGCGGATTCCGTGATGCCAGGGGAGCACCCCGAGGACCCGTTTCTGGGTCTTTTTTTCGATCCACGCCGCGCCCTCGGCAAAAAGCCGGGGGTCCCCCCGAAACCGGTTGATGAGGATCCCGGCGATCCGGTCCCGGTGCGATGGAGGAAGGCATGCCAGGGTCCCCACAATTTGGCCGAAGACCCCGCCCTTGTGAATGTCCGCCACCAGGATGACCGGCGCGTCGGCGGCTTGTGCAATCCTGAAATTCACGATGTCGTGTTCCATCAGGTTGACTTCGGCGCAGGATCCGGCCCCTTCGATAAGGATGCCGTCGTAACGGCGCCGCAGCCGGTTCAGCGCGGCGGCGACCCTGCGGAACAGGGCCTCCTTGCGGCGGTAATAACGGCGGGCGGAAAGGGTGGCGACGGCCTTCCCCGAAAGGACGAGCTGGGATCCGGTTTCCCCCGTGGGTTTGAGCAGAACCGGATTCATGTCCACGTGGGGCGGGATGCGGGCGGCCTCCGCCTGGACGATCTGGGCACGGCCCATTTCCAGGCCTTCGGGGGTCACCCCCGAATTGTTGGACATGTTCTGGGCCTTGTATGGGGCCACCCGGATGCCGTCCTGAACGAAACATCGGGCCAACGCCGTGACCACGATGCTCTTTCCCACTTCCGAGCCGGTTCCGAACACGGCGAGGCACGGCGCTTTTGTGCTATTTTTCAATCCCAACGCGCGCCTCGATACCTTCATGGTAATAATGTTTGATGACTTTCATCTCCGTGACAAGATCCGCGGCTTCCATGATCCGCGTGGAAGCGTACCGTCCCGTGATGATCATTTCCACACGGTACGGCTTGGCCACGATAAGGCCCAGGAGTTCCTGAACGGGGATGAGCCCCGATTTCACCGCCACATTGGCTTCGTCGAGGATGATCACCTGATACCGGCCTTGGGCCATGATCTCATGAACTCGCGCCACCCCTTTTTGGGCGGCCTCGATGTCTTCGGCCGAGGGCTGCCCTTCCAAAAAGCGTCCCAGGCCGAACTGCTCCACCTGGATCAGGTCTGAAAATCGCTTGAGCGCCTTGATTTCGCTGTATTCCCCCCGCTTGATGAACTGACCGATGAAGACCCTCAATCCCGCCCCCGCCGCCCTCAGGGCCAATCCCAGCGCCGCCGTGGTCTTCCCCTTCCCGTTCCCCGTGTAGACCTGCACATAGCCGCGCATGGCGGATGCGTCCTTCCCCTGTGAAGAGAAATTTTTCGAAAAATCGGTTTGCGCCTCAGATGCCATCCGTCTCTCCAGGCTCGTTGAAGATTCGATGAAGGGTTTCTTTGAGACTTTCCTCCCAGGGCCGCAGCGTCGCGTTCCAACGCCGTTGAATCCGGGTGCAGTCCAGGACGCTGTACCGGGGGCGGAGGGCCGGTGTCGGATATTCCCGGGTCGGTACGGGAACGACCTCCATGACCTTCAACGGCATATATCGCCGGGCCTCCGCGAATACCGCCCTGGCGAACCCGTGCCACGTGGTCATCCCCAGGCCGGTGAAATGATACGTGCCCCATGGCGGCGCCGGATTCCGATGCAGGGATTCGATGATCGTCACAATCGCGCGGGCCAAATCCGCCGCACAGGTGGGGGACCCGTACTGATCGGCCACCACGCGTAATTCCTTTCTTTCTTTGCCCAGCCGGAGCATGGTCTTGACGAAATTGTGGCCGAAGGGGCTGTAGAGCCAGGCGGTGCGGATGATGATATGCATGCCCCAGCAGGAACGGATTTTTTGTTCCCCTTCTTCCTTGCTCCGGCCGTAAACCCCCAACGGGTTCACCGGGTCGTCTTCCCGGTAGGGGGTTTTTCCTTTTCCGTCGAACACATAGTCGGTGGAGATGTGGATCAGCGGCAGGCGGCGCTCCGCGCAGAGCCGGGCCAGGCGTTCGGGGGCGTCCGCATTGACGGCGAAGGCCGTCTGCGGATCCGATTCGGCCTGGTCCACCTGGGTGTAGGCGGCGGCGTTGACGACAACGGAAGGGCGGACGGATGCGATGAAGGACCGGACTGAGGCCGCATCCGTAATGTCCAGCTCCGGGAGATCGGCGCCCGCCGCCGCCAGGCCGTTATGGCGGGCCGACAAGGCCAGTTCCCTGCCCAGCTGCCCGTTGCATCCCAGGATGGCGAGGGTCATGGCGTGTTACCCCCCAAGGGGAGCCTGTCCCTGGGGATCTCTTTAAGGCAGGGGAACCGGCTGTCTTTTTCAGAGATCACGGGTTGGGTGATGGGCCAGTCGATCTTTACATCCGGATCGGACCACAAAAGGCCCCCCTCGTCGCCCGGGGCGTAAAAATCCGAACACTTATAGGAAAAAAAGGCGGTTTCGCTGAGGACGCAAAAGCCGTGGGCGAAGCCTTCCGGAATAAACAGCTGGGTTTTATTCTCGCCGGAAAGATGCACCCCGATCCATTTCCCGAAAGTCGGGGATTCCGGGCGGATGTCCACCGCCACGTCGAAGATTTCCCCTGAGATCGCCTGCACCAGTTTGGCCTGGGGGTTTTGAATCTGATAGTGGAGCCCCCGGAGGGTCCCCCGGGTGGACCGGGAAAGGTTGTCCTGCACGAATACCGTCCGGATGCCGTGGGCCTGGTACCGTTTCCGGTGATACGTTTCCATGAAAAAGCCCCGATGGTCTGAAAAGACATCCGGCTCGATGTGCCATACCCCGTCAAGGGCCGTTGGAATGATTTTCATATCTTTTATCTTATCTCATCCTCAGAGGTGAATCCGGACCTTTCGCCCTTACCGTTTTTGATCGGATTTATCAACCGCTTTCCAAAGCACTTCGCCGGCGCGGTGATTTATCCGGCGAATTGACGGTCTTTTCGGCTTTTCCGCACCTTTTGCAAAAATGATGCGCCGCAAGGAATTGCGTTTGTCCCGGAGGGGTGGTAATATTTTTGTTGTCGGCCATTGAATCGTTTTCCAGGACAAGGACCGGTTTCATGTTGGATTGGCACACCCTGGGGATCGGCGTGCTCATCTTTTTGGCGCGGGTGGGGGATGTCTCCATCGGCACCATCCGGACCATCGTCACGGTGCAGGGGAGAAGCATCGTCGCCTTTTTCCTGGGAATCTTCGAACTGCTCATCTGGATCACCGTTGTCAGCACGGTGATTTACAAAATCAAGGACCAGCCGATCCTGGCCCTTTTTTACGCCTTCGGGTATGCCACGGGAAACGTGGTGGGCATCGCCGTGGAGCGACGCCTGGCGTTGGGCACGGTGATCCTTCGTGTCATCACCCGAACCGCAGGAAACCAGTTGGCCGGCCGGATCCGCGGTTGGGGGCAGCCCGTGACCATTTTCCGGGGGGAAGGGAGAAACGGCCCGGTGGACGAACTCTATATCGCCTGCCGGCGGAAGCATCTCAACCGCATTTTGCGGATCGTCCGGGAGGAAGACCCGGACGCCTTCTATGTCACGGAAATGGCGCGGGATGTCCGCAAGACGGTGGGCCCGCCCTATTTTACGCCTACCGGGTGGCGGTCGATCCTGAAAAAGAAGTAAAGCGCACTCATTCTTCAACGGCCTTTCGGACGCTTCGGGCCAGTTCCGACCAGTTGAGGGGTTTTTCCAGGTAGCACCGGACCCCCAGGCGTGCAGCGGATTCCGCATTGATCCGCTCGCTGAATCCCGTGCACAAAATAACGGGTGTATGGGGCCTGAGGACAAAAATCTCTTTGATGAGTCGATCCCCCGTCAAATGCGGCATGGTCATGTCGGTGATGACCAGGTCAAACCCATGAGGGTCCTTGGAAAAACAGGCAAGGGCGTCCAGGGGGTTGGTATGCCCTTCCACCCGGTATCCCAGCCGCTCGAGGAGCCGGGTTCCCGTTTCCACGATGCTGACTTCGTCATCCACAAAAAGGATCCGTTCGGAACCGGTGGGAAGGACGGCCGCCTTTTCCGCTTCGTGCGTCGCTTCTCCGGCGCAGGGCGGCAGGTAAATGGAAAACCGGGTGCCTTTCCCCGGCCGGCTTTCCACCGTGATCTCGCCCCTGTGATCCTTCACGATGCCGTGAACCACGGAAAGCCCCAACCCCGTCCCTTTCCCCATCTCCTTTGTAGTGAAATACGGATCGAAGATCCGATCCAGGTGGCGGGCATCGATTCCCGATCCCGTGTCCTCCACCGTCAGTTTCACATAGCGCCCGGTCGTCAGGGGCATCGCACCGGAGGATAACTCGGATTCGACGACATGATTCTCGAGGCGCAAGGTGAGGGTGCCCCCGGTTTCCTCCATGGCATGGGCGGCGTTCGTGCACAGATTGATCAGCACCTGGTGTATCTGGCCGGGATCCGTCAGGACAGGCGCCGCGGTTTCGTCGAGTTGGGTGTCAATGGCGATGTCGGCGGGAATGGATGCCCTTAAGAGCTTGAGGGATTCTTTGATGAGGGGGGAAAGCCGGAGGGGCTTCCGCTCATGCTCGGTCTTTCGGCTGAAGCTTAAAAGTTGCTTCACCACATCCCGGGCCCGCAGACTGGCGGTCTGAACCTCTTCCAGATGATGCCGGACCGGGCCTTTTTCCACAACATCTTCCAGGGCCAGTTCCGCGTTTCCCAGGATGATCCCCAAAATATTGTTGAAATCATGGGCGATGCCGCCGGCGAGCGTTCCGATGGCCTGCATTTTCTTGGAATGCAGGATTTGTTCCTGCAATCCCTTGATCTTTCTTTCCGAAAGCACCTTTTCGGTGACATCCCGGCCGATGCCGCTGATGTAAGGTGCCTGGCCTTCGGGCCGCACCAAAACGCTTCGATATTCCAGATAAATTTTGCGCCCGTCCTTGGCGAAGTAGATCGTCACGCCTTGGTGCCGCCCCTTTTCAAGGACCTTTTGGAGGTATTCGCTGCGATAAAAAGGCTTTAGCTCGGGCTTCATGAAATCGGACGCCGGCCGGCCGATGAGCTCTTCCGGGGCGTACCCCAGGATATGGACCAGCGCCTGGTTAAAGGAGAGGAAGCGGCCTTCCAGGTCCATGGTGTAAATCAGGTCATTGACGGAATTAAAAAGGTCCCTGAACTTTTTTTCGGATCGCCTGACGGCTTCCTGGATCTGTTTTTGTTCGGTGATGTCTTCCAGGACCCCGTCGAAATAGTCGATTTTTCCTTCCGGGTTCCGGATGGCCACGATGGAGGTGGATGCGGTGAAGGGGGTGCGGTCTTTTTTGACCAGCTGAATTTCTTCGTTTCGGAGCTGGCCCCGGTCGGACAATTTGTCGAGGAGTTGGATGCGGCCTTGCGGATCCTGAAAGGTTTTGGAGGGTTTGATTTTGAGGAATTCTTCCCGGGTTTCGTATCCGAAAATTCGGGCCATGGCGGCGTTGGCTTCCAGGAAGCGGTCTTCTGAAGGACCGGCGGTTCGGTACACCCCGATATTGAGATTTTCCGTGAGGGTCTTGTATCGGATCTCCCGTTCCCGTGCCGCATGTTCAGCCTCTTTTCGATCGAGAAAGCTGCAAAGGATCTGCCCCGTGATCCGAAGCAGGAGGATGATTTCCTCCGGCCAGGCCATACGCTCGCCCACGACGTCAAGACCCAGAAATCCTTTGAAGCTGCCGCCGCTGGCAATCGGAACAGCGATAAGGGATTGGATCTGTTGGGCTTCGAAGTGCTTCTGCTCGAGGTGTCCCTCGTCGGGCATCTCGAAGACGTCCGGTATATGAAAAACACCGTCGGTGCGCAGCCGCTTCCAGAACCAGGGGAGTTCCTTTTCCACGGCGATTCCCTGGAGGTGATGGATCTGGGGGGTGACCCCGGGCGCGCACCATTCATGGGTGTTGTCGAAAAGCCCCTCATCCGATCTTGCCTGGAAGAGATAGGCCCGGTCCACCCCGGCGAATTCCCCGATGGTTTCCAGGGCCCGTTGAATTTGGACGTCCGTCTCTCCGGATTCCACGAAACCGGCCGAAATGTGCATGATGAGTTCTTGAAACCGGATCCGGGTCTCGAGGGCGTCTTCGGCTTTTTTCCGCCGCATCAGGTTCTGAATCCAGTTGTCAAGAATCGTGTCTTCCGAGTCGAATCCCAGGCGCTCCCGGGGCGGGATATAATAGAAGTTTTCGATGCGGTTTGTGCCGATAAAGACATCCGGATGGGCGGTGAGGGCATTGAGGAGAAAGACGGAAGGGGTTTTGTTGCGGTCATATTGACACAGCCAGAGGATGCTGCTCCCGGGAATCCGGGCGTCGAGGCGCGTTTCAAACCGACTGAACGCCTCGGAATCCACCAGTTGCGTCGCCCAGGAGGTTTCCAGGGTCACGCGAAGGGCCGGATATCCGGCATCCCGGGCCTGCCGGGCGTAATCCTGGAGTTGTTCCACGGCGGCTTCCGGATCGAAGCCGCTTCTGTTTTCGAAAAAATCTTTGACAGGGGCAATGACAAGCTGTCCGTTTTGAATAAACGGCGCCGGATCCATTCCATCATCGGAAAGATAGGAAAGGATCGTCTCCGAAGGATGCGCATGAATGAGGTACAGGACCTTTTGCTCCTGTGAAAGACCCGTCCGGATGAAAGGGGTGAGGACCTGTCGATGTTCGGCATCGTTTTCGTAAAGGAAACACGCGTGGCTCCCCGGCTGCATGGCAACCCGGGGGGCTTTAAGGGGTGGGGTGAATGGAGGGCTTTTCATTTCATATGAACCGAAACACCAACCTTTGTCTTTACTTGTTTCCGCCGAATCCCTATCATTTGCCAAATAAAAGAAATCCTTGGCGTTGTCAATTTAAAGCGGTGCGGTTTTGATGGAAGGCGGTGTTCCCGGCCACGTGTTCCGATGGCCCCTCCGGTGAAAAACGGAATGAAAAATGGGAGGTATATCGATGAAAATCGCCAATTTTCTCGACTGCGAAGATGTCCCGATCGACCGGTTCCCCTTCAAAGGAAGGATGCGTCCCGTCACCGGGACGTCCATCCGCTGGCTTTCCCGCCACGGAGACGACGGGACGGGATATCCCGAATACGGGTTGCGTTATTTTACCATTCAGCCCGGCGGCGAAATCCCGATCCATAATCATTTTTATCACCAAACCATGTATATCCTTTCCGGAACCGCCGAATGCTATGCCTATGATCCGGAAACGGAGGGAATCATTTTGAAAAAGACCACGGGGCCCGGAGACTTCATCTATATTCCAAGCCTGGAGCCCCACGGCATGAAAAACACCGGGGATACCCCGATGACCTTTTTATGCTGTATCGCCAACGTGTATGAGGTCAAGGGGGGCGCGTGCGCCCCTTGAACGGCGGGAAAGTACACCGGGTCAAAAGGCCGATCTGCCTTCAGGGGATTCCCAGGCGATGGAGGTGGCCGTGGCCTGGATGACCAGCCGGGCCAGCGTCTCTCCGAAAAGGGTATGTTTTCCGCAGTACCTCAGCCGCGGGATCCCGTTCCCGCACGCAAGGGCAACGGCATCGGTGCCGGTGCCCGTGGCGATGGCGCCGGAGACCCGGCTCCGCACGCCGCTGGACTGGAGAGCGGCGGCCTTGGCCTCTGCGGCGATCATGACCGCTTCCACCATGGCCGCCGGGGTCATGGCCGCGGCGGTGACGATGACCGTGTTGATGGTGCCGGCGGCGGCCGCCGCGTCGTCCGGGGTGTGACGGGGGGCGGGGTCTCCGGCCCTCAAGGGATTGGAAAGGCCCGACGTCACCAGCACCGCTGTTTCAAAGGCATGTATCCGTTCCCGGGCGATCCTCAGCGAATTCATGGAGGCCGCCGTCATCATGCCCACCGTCACGCCGTGCCACCCATTGCGGAGGCAGTATCCGGCAAGGGTCTTTTCCGGCGGGTCCAAGGGGGCATCGGGAGCGGGGGGGCGCTTGGGAACCTTGAGGTTCAAGACGGCCTCCGCCGTGGTCCACCCGCCGTTGAAAACAGCGGAGCTGAGCACCGGGCAGGGGCTTTCGAAGACGACCCGGACATGCTCCGGGGAATGGTCCAGAAGAACATTTTGTTGGAGACGCGTTGCGTTCACGGTTTTCCAATACTTTTTCAGGAGGTTGTGGAATATCCGCGGCGGCTTGACCCCGGTTCCCGCAGGGCGGGAGGGCGCCATACGCCGCCGAAAAACAGGATCCCCGGACGCCTGCCGGACGTGTTCCGGCTACAGGTCCGACAGGGCCCGTTCAAGGACATCCAGCGCCTGGTCCACCAGGTTCCTGTCGGCCTGGGTCCCCATGTGGCCGAGACGGAAGACCTTCCCGGCCATGGGGCCGTAGCTGCCGCCGACCACCAATCCATGCTGCCGCAGGCGTGCATCGAATTCGGCCCAAGGGATGCCTTCGGGCACATGGACGGCCGTGACGGTGGGGGAAGGCACCGCATCCGGTGCGGGAAACAGGGTGTAGCCCATCTCCTCCAGCCGCTTCCGGCAGTAAACCGCCGTTGCATCGTGTCGCCGGAAACAGGCTTCAAGTCCTTCTTCAAGGACGGCTTGAACACCGGCATTGAGTCCGGCAGTGGCCTGCCAGGCGGGTGTGTATGGGAATGCATGCGTTTCCAATGCCCTGCGGAAGGGCTTGAGCGCGTCATAGCCCACGTAATCGACTTCCTCGATGATTTCCCAGGCCTTCGGGCTCACGGCCGTGAAACAGGTGTCCGGAAGGGCCGACAGGCATTTTTGGGACCCGCCCAGGCACAGGTCGATATCCCACGCCTCGGGCCGTACCGCTGCCCCTCCCACACTGGATACGGCGTCCACGTAAAGGAGGGGCACCGACATGGCCTTTTTCAGGCGGCCGAGGCCGTCAATGGGATTGAGAGTCCCCGACGGGGTTTCGCAGTGGACCGCGGTGATCATCTTGGGTTTGAATTCGGCGATCGCCTTTTCGCATGCGGCAAGGTCGGACAGGGTTTCGTTATGGCCCAGTCCCACGATCCGGGCTACGGCGCCGACGGCCGCGGCCATATCCGCAATCCCGTAGCCATAGACACCGGTGGCCACCGAAAGGACCCGGTCGCCGGGGCGAAGGCAGCTTTTCAACGCCCCCCAGAGGGCCATCATGCCCTCGCCCTGTAAGATCGCCACGGAATGTTGCGTCTCCAAAAGGGACTGCAGGTTCCGCTCGGCTTGCGCGTAAAGCTCAAGGTATTCCGCTTCCAGATCGGCGGAACCGTAGTCGACCTGGTAGGCTTTAAAAACGTCCGGATGCACCTTCACGGGCCCGGGGACCATGGGAATGGGGTATGTTTTCATAAGGGGCACCTCCCTGATTTTGTCCGATATTAGCACAATCCGGAATCGGTTTCGCGTAAAAATTATCCCTTTCGCTTGAATGGCATGAACATGAGGGCCTCCCTTTTTGTTCAAATCGGTTAAAATCATCGGGCGCCTTTCGATATAATTTCGTTTGACAGCCCATAGACCTTCCTATAATAAAAAATAACACGCTCCGCCAACTGCAGGTTCCCATATCCCGGGGAGCAGACAATGGCAAAATACGACCCATGCTTTCTCTACACCCTCCCACAGAAAAACAAGTTCCATCAATGCCAATCGATTGGGGTTTCAATCTTTTGGTGCTTTCCCAAAAGTATTCGCATTGAACCTCAAACCTTCCAGCATCCAGCAACCTGACAACGTGAAAGGAGGTAGAAAATGAAAAGAGGGATATTTTTGAGTGCAATCATTGCCGGGATTGTCTTGTTAACGTTCATTAACGGGGCCGGAGCAGAAGAAACACTTTCTCTGTTGACATGGAAGGGGTATGCCCCACCCCGACTGATTGAGAAATTTGAGCAACAAACCGGCATCACCGTCAACGTAACATACTCAAACAATGAAGAAATGATTGCAAAACTTCGCGCCACCCGCGGGGCAGGGTTCGATCTCGCCCAGCCAAGCCAGGATCGCATTTCATCCGTGCAGGAAAAATACGGCATTTATCAACCCATCGATCTGTCCAAGATCGACACCGTCCAGATTATCCCGTCCATGCTTGAAGCGGTGAAAAAGAATACGATGGTTGACGGAAAACCGCATGCCGTACCATTTTGCTGGGGAACCTCCGGCTTGATTGTGAATCGTAAATACGCATCAGATGCCGCGGATTACGCCGATCTTCTCAACAAGAAGTACGCCGGCCGTATCAGCTATCGGCTGAAACGGCCCACCCTCATCGCCATTGCCTTTTCCATGGGCGAAGATCCGTTTTCAAAATACGGGGACGTCCAAGCCTACACCGACCTGATGGAAAGGGTTGGGCAGGCACTCATTGAAGGGAAACCGCTGGTCAAGAACTACTGGGCCAACGGCGATGCCTTGCTCCAGTCCATGCGGTCCGAGGAGGTCCATTTGGCCATGGCCTGGGACGGGGGCGGATGGAAGCTGCATGCCGAAAATCCGGACATTGATTTTTTAGCCCCGAAAAGCGGCGCCCTTGGCTGGATCGATACCTTCGCACTGCCGTCAAAGGCCAAGAATGTAGAGGCGGCATACAAATGGATCAATTTTATGCTGGCGCCGGAAAACGCCGCATTTTTCACCAATGCGGAAAAATACGCCACGGCATCCAATGGGGCGAACGCCCATCTGGATCCCTCTGTACGGGCGAACTTCGAGCGATGCTTTCCCCAGTCCGCCATCGACAACATCAAGTGGTACCCCCCGGTTCCGGCCAAACTCGAGGAAATCGAAGGCAAGATTCTTGATAAGGTCCAGGCCGCCAACTAACCGAAAGCAAACTTCGTGTTGACTCCGTGCCCGGCGCGGAAATCCAAAAGATGGGGGCTTTTGCCGGGAAAGCCCCTGCTCTTTTCCAAGAGTTATGATGCAAATCGATCTTTCGGTTCGCAATGTCACAAAAAAATTCGGGGATTTTGTTGCCGTCAAAAATGTTTCCTTCGAGGTGACCGATGGGCGCTTTTTTTCCATTTTAGGGCCTTCCGGGTGTGGAAAGACCACCCTTTTGCGGATGATTGCAGGGCTGACCGAACCCTCCGGGGGGACGATCGAGATCCGCGGAAGGAATATGGTGGGAATTCCTCCCAACAAGCGTCCGGTGAACCTGATCTTTCAGCACCTGGCCCTGTTTCCCATGATGGACGTGGGGGAAAATGTCGCCTTTGGGCTTCGCAGGCGGGGGGAAAGCCGTTCCGTCATTAAAAAGAAGGTGGAAGCCATTTTGGACAGGGTGGGATTGACCGGATTTGCGCCCAAGACAATCGGCCAGCTTTCCGGTGGGCAGAAGCAGCGGGTGGCGATCGCTCGATCACTGGTGTTGGAACCGGCAGTCCTCCTTCTGGATGAACCCCTCGGGGCGCTGGATCTCAAGTTGCGGGAGCAGATGAAAGTGGAGCTGAAAAAGCTTCAGGCAAAAGTGGGCACCACCTTTGTCTATATCACCCATGACCAGTCGGAAGCCTTGGTCATGTCCGACCATGTGGCCGTGATGAACGGAGGCGCCTTTGAACAGATCGACACCCCTCAAAATCTCTATAATCAACCCGCGACCCCTTTTGTCGCACGGTTTGTTGGAGAAAATAATGTCTGGTCAGGAAAGATTCTCCGCTCTCTGGGAAATACTGCAGTTGTCGAAACCGTCGACGGCAATTGTTTCCGGACCAAAATTCGGGAACCAATGGAGGAGGGAAGCCCTGTAGTTTTGTTTCTGCGGCCGGAAGCGATGATGATCCAGCCGGACCCTTCCCGGCGCGGGCTGAATCGCTTCGAGGTGGTCGTAAAGGACATCCTCTTTGATGGCGCCAACAGTCGTCTGTTGGCCCATCCTCTTCATAGGGAGGCCGAACTTCTATTGGCTTTGCCCCAAAACCGCCAGTATGATTACATTCGAAAAAATGACAAACTTGAAATCGGATGGGATGTTCAATCCGGCATCTGCTTTCCGGAAAGAGAGTCCCGGTTTTAGACAGTCCTTGGGCAGGCGATAGAGCCGCCGATCCGGGATTTGCGGTTCCTGCGGGTGAAAACGAGGACCAGGATGCATTTCAAACGCTGGGGGTTGATCCTTTTCATCACACCGGTATTGCTCTGGCTGGTATTGTTGATTGTTCTTCCCCAGATAGACATGTTGGTGATGTCATTTCGATCCGAAACTGCTGAGGGACAGGTCATATGGAGCCTGAGCAACTATAAGAGTTTCTTCGAAGATTCCATCTACTGGTTGACCTTTGTCAGAACCGCTCTCTATTCCATCCTGGTTACGGTTCTGACGTTCCTGATCGCCTTTCCCGTCGCCTTTTTCATAACAAAGGTCGTCAATCCCCGCTTCCAGGGGTTCTTGCTGGTACTGCTGCTGGTCCCGTTTTGGGTGAGTGAACTGGTTCGGGTATACGGCTGGATGATTCTCTTACGAGAAAGCGGGGTGATTAATCATATATTATTGAAAATGGGAGTGTTGGAAAAGCCGGTGGAGATGCTCTACAATGACGCTGCTATGGTGATGGGGCTGGTCTATACCATGATTTTGTTCATGGTAATACCCATCATTTCTGTTCTTGAAAGTCTCGACGACAGTCTTATCGAAGCCGCGTATGATCTGGGCGCAAATATGTGGTCCATTCTCCTTCGGATCGTCATCCCGCATGCCTCCCCTGGCATCGTATCGGGCGCCATCGTGGTTTTCATGCTAAGCCTTGGAGACTACCTCACCCCAAAACTGATCGGCGGGAAGAACTCCCTTTGGTTTACGGAGCAGATCTACAACCAGTTCATCGCCAGTTTCAACTGGAACCAGGGATCCGCTTTTGGATTCCTGCTGCTTATGTTGTCCTCGCTGGTGGTCTGGGCAGGGCTCAAGCTTTCCCGTCAGGACCTGAAGAAAGTGGTTCAATGATCCGGAGCTTGCCTGCTTCCAGAATTTACAACCACCTGTTCAACCTGTACGTGTTTCTATATTTTATCTTCCTTTTCGCCCCACTGGTGGTCACCTGTGTTCTTGCCTTCAATGATTCCCAATTTCCCGCTTTACCCTGGAAAGGCTTTACCCTGGAGTGGTTTTTCGGAAACCTTCAGAATCGGGTGGGGGTCTTTCATGACCAGATCATCCTGAAAAGCCTCTGGACCAGCTTCCGGACGGCATTTTTCGTCACTGTGCTCTCTCTGGCAGTTGGGACGTGCGGCGCTTTTCTCTTTGAACAGGAAGACTTTCGATTCAAGCCGTTGTTGTACTTTCTAATGCTCGCTCCTCTGGTAATTCCCGGGGTGATTTTGGGAATATCCATTTTGCTGTTCAGCAACACCTTGGGAAGTTACTTCGAGCAGCACTGGAATTTTGATGTTGCCCTTTTCCGGCCGAGCTTCTGGCTGGTCGTGCTGGGGCAGTTTTCCTTCATCGCAACGCTGGTTACTCTGATTGTGTCCGCACGGCTCAAAAAGTTCGACCTCTCTCTTGAAGAGGCCGCTAGGAACTTGGGGGCCAACCGGTTCGAAGCCATCTGGTTTATCACATTGAGATTTTTACGTCCTGCCCTTATCGGTGCCGGAGCAGTGGCCTTTCTGATGTCCTTCGAAAACTTCAACACGACCCTTTTCCTGGTGGGATCCGAAGCCACCCTTCCGATCAACCTCTACTTGCAGGTTCGGGACGGCAGCACACCCGTGATCAATGCCATCTCCTTTTTATTAATCCTGGGAACCTCCATCGTTGCTCTGGCAAACCTGTATTTCAGACGCAAGGATGGATGACTTTGCCTCCCTGGCCAAGGAGCTGGAGCGCTTCGGTGTGCCCCACGAGATGATTACGTATGGCGGTGCACCGCATGCCTTTACCGTGTTCGGCACAGACCGCTATCGCGAAGGTGCCGACCAAAAATCGTGGCGGCGGTTCACCGGGTTTCTCAACGAAACGGTGAAGCGACCGGTTACAGGCTCCTCATCAGCCACTGCCACAGGGCGAAACAGGCCATCCCGCCCACAATGGTGACCAGAAGATTTTTGCTCAGTTTGCCGATAATCACGGTTGCCACAGCCCCAACCAGGTAGGCATTGAAGACGGACAGGTGAAGTGTTCGCCCGCCGGGGTAGAGGACCGCCGGAACAATGATGGCTGTCAGGACGACGGGCGGCACATAGCGCAGGGCACGCTGGATACTTTCGGACAGTCTGATGCGGCCGGACAGGGCCAGGAGCCCGTAGCGGATGGAAAAGGTCACGATTGCCATGCCGGCGACCAAATAAAACGTCTCCATTATGAATCCCCTCGGGAAGCCACCGCTCCAACACGCCTTTTCTGAAGCATTTCAACGGCTACGCCGGCGGCCATGCCGATCACGGCAGCCATGATCAGCCCCAGTTTGTGCGGCATGCCCTGGAACGCCACGGCGCTGACAGCGGCGGCCAGCACGGCGATATGGGTGGATTTGTCTTTCAAATAGGGAATTACCATGCCGATGAAGGCGGCCACCATGGCGAAATCCAGGCCCCATCCGCCGATTCCCTGAAGCATGCGGCCGGCCACCAGTCCCAAGAGGGTGCAGAGGTTCCAGTTGGTGTACATGAAGACCATGGAACCCAACTGGTACCAGTGTTTGTACGGGCTGTCGTCGTTGTGGTACCAGCGACCCACGGCCACGACAAAGGTCTCATCGGTCAGGCCGAAGGCCAGCACGACCTGCCACCTGCGCGGCAGGGCTTTCAGGTAGTCGAGCAGGGTGGCGGTATAGAGCAGGTGCCGGAAATTGACCACAAAGGTGGTCAGCACGATCATGGGCCACAGAGTTCCGGCCCCCACCAGTCCCAGGGCAATGAACTGGGCCGAGCCCGCAAAAACGAACAGGCTCATTCCCATGGTACCCGCCGCCGACAGGCCGGCACCGAAGGCCAGGGTCCCGAAAATGATACCGAACGGGACGGCACCGATCACCAGCGGCAGCGTGTCGCGGGCGCCTTTCCAAAATTCCCGGCATCGGCTGGGATGTTCCACAATAGGGTCCTCATCTGTTCAGGCGACGGTGTTCCCTCAGGTCTGAAACGCCCTATCTATACGATATTTCATTGAATGCCAAGGGGGTCATACGGTGGGTGAAGGAAACCGGGTTTTTTTCTTGGCTTCCCGCCGGGAGCACCGGCCCCCCAATCATCGAAATCCCGTGGAGGTGCGGTTCAAACCCGGTTCATCTGACGCTTGGGCGGTTCATGCGTTCGCAAGGCAAGGCAGATTCCGTCTTGCTCAGGAGAATGTCCGGGCAGAAAGAGGTACAAATTGACACAGCGCCAGGACGGATTGTCATGGAGCACTTGATTAAACGGATCGGCATCCCTGAAGGCCGTATTATCCGCAACGAGGAGGCCATTCTCCTTGAGCAGCCGTTCACAATGGGGAAGTGCCCGGGCGTAATCCGCTTTTTCGATATCCATGAATACCATATCAAAAAGACGGTCCATTTTTTCCATTTCGGCCAGTGCATCCCCCGTGAGCACCGCCACCGTATCGCTTAAGCCGGCGTGCTCAACGTTCTTTCGGGCTCTCAGGGCCAAACCGGGATCACACTCCAGGGTGAGGACATGCCCCTGGTTGATGCGGCACGCCCTTCCCAGGAAGATGGATGAATACCCTGTGGCGGTCCCCAATTCCAGAATGTGTCGGGCATTCCCGATTCTGGCAAGGAGATAAAGCCATTCCCCCACGACAGGACCCACAATCGGTATATTCTCTTTTGCCGCCTCTTTTTCAAGTAAGACGAGGAGTGGATCGCGGTGGGGAACCAGTTGTGCAAAATAGGTTTGGGGTGAATCGATCATGGCGGCCATCGCGAATCGGTACCTCCAATGCGTGATGTTTGGTCGGTTTTTCAACCTCCTGGAACTATTCAACTCATTGAAATATTTGGTTTTTGGAGTCATTATGATATCGACATCTATCAATTTTTGGCACATTTTTGAATTTTTTCCCACACAAATTCTCACACAAAAAGCGTTTCAGACAGAAATGATCCGCCGATATGCCTTTTTTATCAAGACATCCCTTGTTTCCATCTTCGATACCCCATCATACGGTCCGTTTTCATCCTCTCCATCAATATACGGATAGCCCGAAACATTTTTGCACCGGATAAGAAAATCGAGTCTGAATTGGCCAAAACGCTTGACAGGCTGATGGAAAAGGGCTACACATAAATTACATAAAATAGCTACTTCAGGATATTTAAAGGGGGAACTCAATGAAAATCATTTCAGCCAAGATGCTGAAGAACAAAACCGGAGACGTGATCCGGGAGATCCGCCGGGGAAAAGAAGTGCTGGTGTCCTACCGGGGAAAGCCGCTGGCAAAGTTCGTGCCGGTTCAAGAGACTTCAATCCTCGAATCGCTTTCCGGTGTTTTAAAGGGCGTTTCCACAGACCGCAAAACCCTCCGGGAAGAGCGTCTCAAGGAAAAGCATGAAGGTCTTTATTGATACCAACCTGATCCTCGATGTACTGGCGGAAAGAAAACCGTTTTACGAGAATTCCAGATCCATCTGGGCACTGGCAGAGACAGGCGCGATCCAGGCGTTTCTATCCGTCACCAGCCTCACCGACATCTTCTATGTTGTGAAAAAACACCTGGGCGCCGGCCGGGCCAGGGAAATCCTGCGCGACATGATGCACGTTTTCGGTGCTGTTTCCGTTGGGAAGAGGGACATCGACAAAGCCCTGCGGCTGGACATCCATGACTTTGAAGATGCCGTCCAGTGGATCTGTGCCTCAAAAATCAAGGCCCGATACCTGTTCACTCGAAATCTGAAGGACTTTCCCAAAAAATCGCCGGAATTGGAAGCTGTCTTGCCGGAGTCATTTTTGCGCCTTTGGATGCGACGGCAGGATTCCAAAAAGCCGGAACCATAGCCTATTTCGGCATGTCAGCTCAACGCCTCGGGTCGCAAAATCTTTTGCGCGATTCCGTCTTATAACTCCCATTTCACCTGTAAGTATTTAGGAAAACGCCTTGTTGGATATCAACTATGAATGCCCCCGGCGTGAATCGAACACGCGGCACAAGGATTAGGAAGCAGAATCCCCGAGTTTTTCAACCTCCTGGAATTATATAACTAATAGAAAATATTGTTATTTCAGATTATTAATTTTATTATATTTTATCATATTTTGGTACATTTTGGAACTATTCTCTCACACAAATTCTCACACAGGGAAGGGGAAAAAGTTCCTTTTTTTATTCGTCATTGCCAAGGGTCAGGCGTAGGCCCGCCGCTTTTTTGGGAACGTTACCGACCCTAATCCGGCAGCTTCTTGTTTTGCTTGCACCGTACGGGTTTTCCCTTGCCAAGACAGGCAAAACAGGTCTGACAGGCTTCGCACGTCAAAATCTGATCATCCCTGCCTGACAGAATCTTTTCAGCTGTATCCGGATCGCAAATCATCTGTCGGCCTATGGCAACCAAATCCGCGCCGGCTTTAAGGGCCTGCCGGGCGGAAGTCTTGGATCCAAGCCTGCCGACAACGATGACGGGCAGGCCACATTCATTCCGGACCTTTGCGGCTAGATCAACCACACCTCCCGGGGTCTCATCCTTGGCATAGGCGGATGTGGTAATAAGGATTTTTCTTCCCTCCTCTTCCTTCCAGGTCCCTTGGACAGCCAGGGAAAGATCCAGGACATCCACACCCGCTTCTGCCAGCAGTTTCCCGATGCGCACGGCATCATTCGGGGTCATACCGCCTTCCAGATTCTCCACTGTATTGATGCGGAAAAAAATCGGATCGTCCGGTCCCAGATGTTCACGAACGGCGCTTGTAATCTCGACAGCTAGAGCTGCCCGTCTTTCAATAGTGCCCCCATAACGATCCGTCCTAAAATTGGTGAGAGGAGATAAAAACTGGCTCAAAAGGTAAAAGTGCGCACCATGGATCTCGACGCCTTCAAACCCGGCTTTTTTTGCCCTGGAGGCGGCATCAGCGAAAGCCTGGATTACGCTTTTGATCTCATCGATGCTTGCCGGTCTTGCCGAAATACCCAGCCGACAAGCAATGTTAGAGGGGGCAATCCAGGAATGCATTGTTTTAAAAGGCCAGGCCTTCGCCCCGGCATGGTTGATTTGAACGACCGCTCTGGCGCCTTCAGTCTTGATGGTATTCGCCAGTTTTGTCATGCCTTGAACCTGGCCGTCTTCCCACAATCCAATGCTGCCGGGGACGATGCGTCCCTCAGGGCAGACCGCAGTCGCCTCGACAATTACGGTCCCCATCTGCTTCGCCCTGGCCTTGTAAAACCTTAATATTTCCGGCGTAATGTAGCCGTTCTCAGTTCCGTAGTTCGTGGTCAACGGCGGCAGCACCAGTCGATTCCTGGCGGTCATGTTTCTTATTTTGAATGCATCTTCCAGCTTTTTCATGATGTTTTATCCGGAGTTTAGAGAACGGCCTTGATTATGGATTGCCTGTTCAGAGCGGTCCAGGCCATGAAAACCCTTGGGAATGCTGCCAAAGTTGAGCGTTTCGGTTACCTCGATCTCCGCCACACCGTGGTGAAATATCTCAACGATCCACAAAAAGTCAACCTCAAGAAAGTTTGATAGGACTTGCGGCACCGAAAACAGATGACCGCAGAAATCTACGTTGAAGGAAATTTCACCGACACCGGGAATGTAATTGACCTTAAATGCCAGAGGCCCTTCCCGGAATGAGCCGGCCCACGAAGCAAAGCGTCCAACGGATGTTTCGTGACTTTTATCGCCGCCCTCCAACAAGGCCCCGGAGCAGTGACCAAAGACCAAACCGTTCAGGCTATGTTGTGGAACGAACGCATCCATGGTACGTACACCGCCAAAGCTGCATCAATGGTCGACATGGGATGGATGATCGATTCAAGTAAAATGACTTTCAAAGGGCAATGGTGGAAAGCATTATTTTAAAATTGAACATGATTCCGGCGGTCGTAAGGGTTCTGGGTGTGTTTATTCTGGTCTTGCTGGCGATCAAGGCGAAGTGGTCCCTGGGTAACAGCTTTCTATCCGCGACGATTGCTCTGGGACTTGTCTTTTGTATGCCGCCGGCGGACATTCTAAGATCGATGGGGTCGTCCCTGATTCATCCCAAAACCCTGAGTCTTTCCATTGTGGTGAGTCTGATCCTGGTTCTGAGCCATAGCCTTGAAAAAGCAGGACAGATGGAACGGCTGCTCAACGGCTTCAAAGGCATGATCCGTCGGCCCCAGGTGAACATGGTGATCTTTCCCGCCTTGATCGGCCTGCTGCCCATGCCCGGAGGCGCCATCTTTTCTGCACCCATGGTGAAGAACCTGGGAAAAACCCACGGTCTCTCACCGCCTCAGCTCAGCTATATCAATTATTGGTACCGGCATATCTGGGAATACTGGTGGCCTCTGTATCCCGGGATCCTGCTGACTACGGCCATGGCATCCATCGACCTATGGCGTCTGGTCTTCGTGACCCTGCCATTGACCCTGGTAGTGGTGGTGGCCGGCTACTGGCCGTTGCGCGGGGCCATGGCGGCACCCCGGACGGGAACAGAACGCACCGCTGCAGGGCCTTTTCTGAAGGAGTTGGCACCCATTCTGTTCGTGATTGTTTTTGGGCTGGTAATGGGACAGGTGTTTTCCATGCTGTTTTCCGGTGGACTCCAGTCGGTGTCTAAAGAGATGGGGTTGATTCTGGCGCTGCTGCTCGCCATTGTCTGGATCTGGCGGCACAATCACATGGATTCAGGGCAGTGTTGGGGCATCGTGCGGCAACCAGCCATGCTCAACATGATTTACATGGTCGCAACCATCCTCCTTTTCAAAGGCATCCTGGAGGACAGCGGCGCGGTGATACAAATGAGCCAGGAGATGCTGCGCTGGCACTTCGCATTGGTACCCGTCGCTATTGTACTGCCGTTTCTGGTGGGCATGGTGGCTGGAATCACGATTGCCTTTGTTGGAGCCACTTTTCCCATCCTCATTTCCCTGATCCAATCCATGGACCAGACGAACTTGATTCTGCCGTATATGATGCTGGCCCTGGCCAGCGGTTTTGCCGGAGTACTGCTCTCGCCTTTGCACCTGTGTTTGCAGTTGTCCAACAGCTATTTTCAAACACCCATGGGGCCGGTGTACCGATTAATGACAATCCCCCTGATAGCCCTGGTTGGCACGGCTGTTTTATATTTCGGGGTGTTGCGTTCTCTGATGGGCTAGCATTGAGATTAAAATAAACTCTTCCTATCCCAGGTTTTGTTAGGGTTGCGATCGCAAGATGATATCATAAGCATTCGAAGAGGTAGCTCTTCTCTCAGGAGAATATACGGAACCCCGAACGATTAGGTTTGCTTCGATCTTGATTATCGCCTCTTGTCTCTGAACCAACAAACCGCTGAGTAAATCGGATCCTCTGGTCTTCCTGGGTACCACCTTTGTTTCTGGTATCCTGCTTTCGATGTCCTGAGATATCCTGACAAGGGCGGAGCTTATCGCCTCGAGGGATAAATCCCTTTCACCAACGGGAAGATATACCAGATCAATATCGACGGAAATGCGGGGAAGGTCCCTGACAAAAAAATTGATCGCTGTTCCACCTTTCAGCGCAAAGACGGCTTCTTTTTCGATGAAGGGAATGATCCGCAGGAGGAGTTCGGCCTGGTTGTAGTAAACGTTTTCGATCAAGAAGGTGTCCCTTCAAGAGTCGCCGGAACGGTTATTCGATATTTCGCGTCAAAACGGCCCTGCCGAACGATCATCCGTTTCCCTTTCCCGAGATCGACTCTCGATAGATCCAGCTTTAACAGCCAGGAATGTTCTTTTTGTTCCGCCATATACAGAAACAGTCTTTTAACCTTTATGGATCGGCATGCCTCCAGAAGTTTCTGGGCGACATCGGTACGGAGGGCAACCAGGTTTTCCATGATTAACTGGGCTTCATCGAATCCGACTTTTTTAGGTACCAGATGAAGCATCTCCATGACAGCCCTTTCCGGCGCTGATATTCTGACCGAAAAATAACGTTCCTCAAAATCAGTAAATCCTTCCTGGCAATCCCCAGGAAAAAGATTCGTTCGCGTCACAATAAACTGAACGCTGAAACGATCTCCTTTGAACCACGCTGGCAAAATCAATCCCCGAGGACCGTAAAGAAAAACCGTATTCTGTTTCGCCGGCAGGTAATGGGCGTATCCTTTCAGCTGCAGGGCGGTTTTTCCTCCTGCATGAACAGGAAGGGAGAGCTGTTTTTGAAGGGTATAAAGAGCGCCCGGCCAATCCACCTTATCCCCGGGACGTTTATACGCTCCTCGACCGAACGGCTCCAGCCAGCCGCTGTTTTTGTATCTAACAAGCAGATCCCGACTGAAGCCTGAACCGACAAGATGGGAGGTGGCGCTGGGAGTGCCAGGGATCCATTGGTTCATCAGACGGTTTATTTTTGTTTTGCTTTCATTACCCATAATCATCAAATAAGCCTAAAATTAAACCGATGTCAACAGATAGTTTAAAAATGTATATATAAGATGAACTGAGGTCATCAAATTATTACATTATTGTACTGATGAAAGAGTGGAATGCCAGATGGGCATTCCGGGATTAATTTGTCGTTTAGAAGCCATTCGTGTGGATATTTTCATTCTTGGCTTAAACTCCGCCTGCTTTTTGAAAAAGGCCATTTATATTCCCTGTCGGGAATATTGGGTTTAGAAGAAGGATAGGCTTCTTTAATTATTCCCTTTCGGTGATAAATCCCTTGACGACGCGTGTATTGGCTATTATTATTCCCGAAAGGGAACCAAGGAGGATGGATTGAAAAACAGGGCAGTCACGGCAGCGGATATCGGCACGGCCGTCAGGAAGAAACGCAAGGAAGACGGTTTGACCCTGGCAGAGGCAGCGGCCCTATGCGGCGTCGGGTACCGATTTATGTCCGAACTGGAAAACGGCAAAGAGACCGTACAGGTCGGAAAGGTCCTGAAGGTACTGGCAGGGCTGGGGCTCGACATGACCATCGAACCAAGGAAGTGGCCGGATGAATAACCATCCTCCCGAAGACATTTCCGGGCTTGACGTCTATCTTCAGGAACAAAAGGTCGGACGGCTCTGGCTGGATGAAAAAAGACGCTTTGTCTTTCAATACAATGCGGTTTGGATCAACCAGCCAGGCGCTGTACCGTTGTCGCTGCGCCTCCCCCTGCGCGCAGAGCCTTATCCTGACGACCTTGCCCGGCCTTTCTTCTCCAATCTCCTGCCGGAGGGAGAAATCAAGCGGGTCATCGCGCGACGCCTGCAGGTTTCCGAAAACAATGACTATACCCTCTTGAACCGCATCGGTGGGGAATGCGCCGGTGCGGTATCCGTGCTACCTTCGGGCCAGGCGCCCACGGTGAAACCCGGTTACCGAGAATTGAAAGAAGAAGAATTGCATCGGGTTATCATCGATCTACCTCGAAGACCGCTGATGGCCGGCGAGGAAGGTATGCGTCTCTCCCTGGCCGGGGCACAAAACAAACTGCCGATATACATGGAGGGCCACCGGATCTTCATCGCTTCGGGGAATGCGCCGAGCAGCCACATCCTGAAACCCCCGATCAAGGATCTGGAGGATACGGTCGGGAATGAGGCCTTCTGCATGTCGCTCGCGCAGAGTATGGGGCTGGCAGCGCCAATGGTGGTGATCCGCCAGAGCCTTGATCGGCTTTTCATCATCACCCGCTATGACCGTATTCGGAACAAGGACGGACGCCTGATGCGTCTCCATCAGGAAGACTTCTGCCAGGCCCTTGGTTTCCTTCCTGAACAGAAATACGAAAGTGAAGGCGGTCCTTCTTTACCGCAGTGCTTTGGTCTCTTGCAGGAGAAGAGTAGCCGGCCTGCGGCCGATCGGATGGCCCTTTTGCGCTGGACGATTTTCAATTTCCTGATCGGCAATGCTGACGCCCATGCGAAAAATTTAGCCATACTTTTCACGGACCGGGGACCTTGCCTTGCTCCCTTCTATGATCTGATCTGCACACAGGTCTATCCGGATTTGACGGAAAAACAGGCCATGAAGATTGGTGGGGAGAACCGACCGCCTTGGATCCAGCAGAGGCACTGGGAGCGGCTCGGCGACGCCGTCGAGATCAAGCCCGAATTTGTCTTGAAGACCCTACAGGACATGGCTACGTCGGTGATGCCGTCCGCGCAAAAGCTGGCGGACGATTTTAAGAAAACCTATGGAATATTCCCGATCATCGAAAAGATCCTGGCGGTCATTGAGAAAAGGGCAAAAGCCGTCTGAAGGCATGTTACATCTCTTGACCGGAACGCTTCCCGCACGCCCCGCCTTTTAAGGCGGGGTCGAGGGAAACTATCTTAACATAGACACTTTCCTCAGCGGGGAGCCCCGCTCTTCAGGGCGGAGGGCTCTATGATTTCGAGTGGAAAGAGATTGCCGTTTTCGATCAAATTAACACAAAGTCTTACACAGATTCTCACACAAAAAGCGTTTTTTTACCCCATTCTTTCCCCCCCTCCCCCCGCGTTCCAATCAATATCTAACATACTGAACGACTCATATATATGAAGCTCTCTGTTTTATATCGGCAAATGTATCTGCATTGCATGCTATGCATTATATCAATAAGTTACGTATGGCGGTTGCTCAAAAGGGTACAAATAGGGTACAAAAAAAATAATCTCCAAACTGTTGGGTTTAACAATGCTTGAATCAGGTATGGGGGAGGGGAGTTGAGAGATTTTATGGAAAACAAGTTTCTTCGGCTGCTGCCCTAAGGGCGTATAATCGTCTATTTCTATTGCGGCGGTTTGGATCTGTTCCTCCATCCACCCCAACTCCCCGTTCGCAAATTCAAAGGAACCTGAATAAGGGGACACACTAAAATGTCGGACATGGCTGAAACCAAAATTGTTTTACTTTAGAGGCTTTGATGGAAGTTATCTCGTTTCCAGAAATCGAACTGGAGCCGGAATCCATTGCAGACCGACTCCGATTTTCGGATAAAGGACTTCTCTCAAAGTTGATCGACCTGGTCCGGACTGTAATGGTTCCCAAGGTTGCTTACCAAGCCAGCTACCTGGATGAGAAGCGTGACGACAGCGTTGTTGTTGAAGGGGTTTATTTCAAAAGCCGGGTGCTTCGCTGTAACCTCGACCGGGTCGATCGGGTTTTTCCCTTTGTGCTGACGCTCGGCAAGAGCTTGGATGAAGTCATTGGAGCAGCCAAGGACATACTAGAAAAATATATTTTGGATGAAATCGGAAACTTTGCGCTGCGCGAAACCCGAAACCATTTTGAAAAACAACTTCGAGCCGTTTTCGCCCTGGATAATGTCTCCTTTATGTCCCCCGGATCGCTTATGGACTGGCCTATTGAAGAGCAAAGGAACCTTTTTACCCTGCTGAAGGATGTTGAATCAAGAATCGCCGTTCAGTTGACAGAGAGTTGCTTGATGATTCCGCTTAAATCGGTTTCCGGTATTTATTTTCCCTCCTCGGTCACTTTTTACAGTTGTCGGCTCTGCCCACGGGAGTCCTGCCGCAGCCGTAAGGCTCGATTCGATCCAGTCAAAGCGCGTGAATATGGCTTTGGAACCCCTTCCTTTGATTGATCCGGTTTTGCGTTCCCTTTTCCCGGGTTTCGCTATATGATTAGTGGCCGCTCGACTCGGAAATGGCGTTCGCTCTGTTGCGCTGACCACTGATCGGGTGATCTTGACACTGGTTGGGGGATCTGGTACATCACCCCCCGCTCTTGAGGCGTGCTTGATTCCCGCTGAAAAAAAGGGGGGTGGATCGACATGGGATCACGCGGGCTCTAAACCCGCGCAGCCGGGTGCAACTCCCGGACTCCCCACCAAATTCCCTAAAGACAAGGGTTATATTCCATGAGTTTCTCGTTTTCAGTTACCCAGCATCGCCGGCTGAAGGAACTGGGAGCCGACGATTCCCACCTGAAACAGCGCTTTAGCACCGCTTCTCAACGGGACGAAAGATTTCTGTCCATCGCAAAAGCGCTTGTAAGACGAGAACGCAAGCGACTCATCGAATTCCGTTTCCATTCTTTGAGGCCCAGGGTCTGCAAACTGCAGAATTGTCTGTCGGATTTTTTGATTGGAAAAGGATTCGTACAGGTCACCACACCGATCATCATGTCCCGGAGTCATCTGGCCAAAATGTCGATAAACAAGGATCATCCATTGATTCGCCAGATTTATTGGATCGACGAGAAACACTGTCTTCGGCCCATGTTGGCGCCCCATCTCTATTACTTGCTTCAAAACCTATTGCGTGTATGGGAAAAGCCCGTGAGGATCTTCGAAGTCGGTCCTTGCTTTCGCAGGGAGACGGGTGGGGTGCAACACAGCAGAGAATTTACGATGTTGAATCTTGTGGAGATGGGTCTGCCAATGGAGGAACGTGATACTCGGATAAAGCAACTTGCATCTTGGGTCGCTGAAGCGGCGGGAGTCGCGGATTTCGAGTTTTCAGTCACGTGGTCGGAAGTCTATGGGGAATCCATCGATGTCCTTGCCGGAAAACAAAAGCTGGAAGTGGCGTCAGGCGCCGTGGGGCCGCATATCTTGGATAAAGCGTGGAGGATAACCGAGCCTTGGGTGGGCATCGGATTTGGCCTCGAAAGACTGCTGATGGTTTCCGGAAGCGGAGAAAGCATCTCAAGACTCGGAAGGAGCTTGTCTTATATTGACGGAATCCGATTAAACATCTGAAAAGACGCAAATAACGTTATGGATAAGATACATTGAATAAAAAATTCAAGAGGGATGAAAAGCAACTCGAACAGATATTGACAGGTGCCTTGAACGGGGAAAGTCTCGAGGACCCCGACATCCGGTTCTTGCTTCACCTCACCCATGTTCCCCACATTGAGCGTTTGAAAGAGACCGCACGGAAACTCCGGGAAAATTATTTCGGAAACAAGGTCTTTCTCTATGGGTTCGTTTATTTTTCAACCTTTTGCCGCAATGATTGCTTGTTCTGCCGCGATAGACGATCCAACACCCGCATCTCCCGTTATCGCAAAACACAAGAGGAGATCGTTTCCGCGGCAACAAGGCTTGCCGAAGCGGGTGCCCATCTCATCGATCTCACCATGGGGGAAGACCCTCGGATATTTGCGCCCGGATCCAAAGGGTTCGAGATGCTGGTGGAAACGGTTCGCGAAATCAAAACGGTTACCCGCCTCCCGGTTATGGTTTCGCCCGGTGTCGTACCGCCAGGTGTCCTTGATAGATTCGCCCAGGCCGGTGTCGATTGGTACGCCTGCTACCAGGAAACGCACAATCCATCGCTCTTTGCAACGCTGAGACCCGGGCAAAGTTATTCCGACCGTTGGAATGCCAAAATGAACGCGAAAGCGGCGGGCCTCCACCTGGAAGAAGGGATCTTGTGCGGTGTCGGCGAAACAATGGACGATGTGGCGTGGTCGATTTCCATGATGAAGCGACTGGGTGCAATGCAGGTGCGGGTGATGCGTTTCGTTCCTCAGAACGGAACGCCGATGGCGACACATCCTCCGCCCGATCCGACACGGGAGATGATCATCCTTGCCGTTTTGCGGCTTGCCTTTCCGTCCTTGCTGATTCCGGCTTCGTTGGATATCGAAGGACGTTCGGGGCTTTTACCAAGGCTTCACGCAGGGGCCAATGTCATCACTTCCCTCATTCTTCCCGCTTCCGGCTTTTCAGGTGTTGCCGGCGGCTGCCTTGACGTGGACAATAAAGGCAGAATGCCTTCTAAGACACGCCCGATCCTGGAAAAATGCGGTCTAACCGCTGCAACTTCCGGGGATTATTTGAGTTGGTTGACCGACTCCAAGACGGTTTCGCCTGGGAAGAGAACGGGATGCGCATTGCCATAGTCGGCGGAAAACTTCAAGGAGTTGAAGCCTCTTATCTGGCGAAAAAGGCGGGATGGCGCGTTCGCCTCATCGATCGCCGGCCCGATGTGCCGGCACGGGGTTTGAGTGATGAATTCATGCTCGCCGATGTCTGTTCGGAAAAAAATCCCGAACGCTTGTTTCGAGGGGTTGATCTCATGCTCCCAACCCTGGAAGACCGGCGTTCCATTGAGTTTCTATCCCGCTATGCCGACAATTCGGGATTACCGATGGCCTTTGATCCTGCGGCCTACGATATTTCCTCGTCCAAGATCGCTTCGGATCAACGCTTTGCCCAGCTCGGGCTGCCGGCCCCGAAACCCTGGCCGAAATGCGGTTTTCCCGTTATCGCAAAACCGGATTCGGGAAGTGGCAGTCGAGGCGTCCGGGTCATGAATAGTGAAGCCGAAATCAAAGAGCTGACTTTGAATCAGGCGTCTTCGGATGAATGGGTGGTTCAGGAATTTCTTGACGGCCCGTTGTTTTCCCTGGAAGTTTTCGGGGTTCCAGGAAGATATCACCCCGTTTTAGTGACGGACCTGTTCGTCGATGATACCTTTGACTGCATGCGTGTGGAGGCCCCCAGTCGACTTCCCCGGCGGCTGATTGATGAATTCAATGAAATTTCGGTCCGACTGGCCGAATCGATGCAGCTCAAAGGGCTGATGGATGTCGAAGCGGTGCTTAATGACGGCACGCTTCACGTCATCGAAATCGATGCCCGTTTGCCCAGCCAGACGCCCACCGCGGTCTATTGGTCATCCGGTTTCAACATGCTGGAGAAACTCGGTGAAATGATCCTGGGGGGTATCCGGTCGTTGGTCCCTGTTTCACCTGAAAAAGGCGTGGTCTATGAGCATATTCAATTCAAGAACAGCAGGCTCCGGTACGGAGGGGAACATCTCATGGCGGACGCCGGGCCCGTCCGGCAATTCGAGAATTTTTTCGGAGCCGATGAAGCATTAAGTGATTATACTCCGGGAAGCCGTGATTGGAGAGCGACACTCATTATCACCGGGAACGACTTAAATCGTGCACGGGAGAAGCGCCGCCTGGTGGCGGAAAACATGATGAGATCGCTGGATCCGTTTAACTTTCAATGAGGGATTATGACCCGCCTCCGAGAAGAAGAAATCCGCCGTATCGCCTCCGGCCTGGAAGCCTGCGATGAAACGCTTGCCGGAATAACAGGGGTTTCATTGAGACGATTGGCCTGCCTTGCGGCCGGCATCGATGAGCATGACTTTGAACGGCTCGCGGCGGTCTGCAGTGCCGCCGTCATCCCGGTGAGTTCGGGGAACGGAATCCTTGTGGGTTTTTCCGAGGTGGTACGAAAAATCCTCGTTCATCTGGGGATTCGTGCCGCTGTTACGCAGGACAAGGACGTTGGGGGATTGGCTCAAGCCTACAGAGAAAAAAACGACCTGATTTTTCTTGCAGACGACGAAAAATTCATCGTGATCAATACAATCGATCGGACGGTGCAAGACAACGCCCATGCCACGGGGGCAGGATATGCCTGGGGGCTGAATCTCATGGCGGGCGGCCTGAAAGATCGCTCCGTCTTAATAATGGGTTTAGGCCCTGTGGGCGCCGGTGCCGCCCGGATGGTCCTTTACTTGGGCGGCCGCGCGGCGCTTTGCGATGTTGATGGCACCGTGTTGAACCGTTTCTTGAAACAACTCAATGAAACGGAAATCCAAAGCGTGATAATCGAAAAGGATCCTGAAAGCGCCATCGGTCGCTATCGCCTGCTCCTGGATGCCACACCGGCACGAAATCTCATCCGAAAGGCACACATTTCCCCCGAAACCCGTATCAGCGCCCCGGGAATACCCCTTGGTCTGACGTATCGGGCGCTTTCCAAAATTTCATCAAATCAATTGCTTCATGACCTCCTGGAGATCGGAGTCGCTACGATGACTGCCGCCTCTCTGAAAAGATTAACGGGGATCAAAGGGTGACGGCATTGGATCAAAAAACCGCAACCATTCGTTATTACCGAAAACGGGTCGAGCTGTTTCGGTTGATTCAAAAAATTAAACTGTGGCCCTCACGCAGAGGGATTCTTCATGGGATAATCGCCATTCAAGAGAATGGATCACGCGCACTTGTTTCCACCCACTGTGGAAAAAGATTCTGGGTAAACGACTCTCGCAACAGCCGGGCGGCGCGCTGGCTTCGCAACAAATGGTACAAACAGGTCTGTCCCCATTGCGGCGTTCCGGATTGGAAGATCGAAAAGTATTCATCTACTCGATTCAGACGACACCACGGCTCCCTCCTCCTCGGCGATGGTCGTACCCGGGAATGAAAGGCATTCCATATGCCGGGGGGGCTGATCAATCAAGGCCTGAGGGTCAATACGTTTTCATCAAATCAAACGCGTCTCAACGGATGAAGAAAATGTCAAAAACGTCATCTCCGACAAAAAAACAAAAGAATAATCGGCTGTCAGGCCCTCCCGCGCTTTATTCGCCACCCGGAGGGTGTTCAGTGGAAAATGAATCGGTTCAAGGAAGCCCCACGGATCTTCAAGGACTCGTGGAATTTTTTGAATTAATTTTAAATAACGTCTATTCGGGTATTATCGTCTGCGATACGGAATGCAGGATCGTTTTTATGAACCAGGTTTACGCCAAACTTTTAAACATAGATCGCCAGGCGGCTGTGGGCCGTCATATAAAGGAGTACTTCCCGGCCTCCCGGCTTTCTCATGTGATTGCTTCCGGGAGGTCTGAGCTGGGCCAGAAGTGCAGCTTGCGAACCGACACGCCGCTTCTCCTGGTAAACAGGATTCCCCTGAGAAACCGAGGAACCGTTGTCGGCGTAATCCTTCAAACCATTTTCCGGGACTACAAAGCATTTACGGATCTTGTGGCCAGACTCAACCTGCTGGAAAAGGAGGTCAAGTTCTATAAAAAAGGATTGAACAGTGTTCTTTCCGCACGGTATACGTTTGATGCCATTATCGGTGAATCCCCCGCAATCAAAGACGCCAAGAGACTTTCGATTAAATACGCTCAGACCGACGCTCCGGTTTTGATCCTCGGCGCCACGGGAACCGGAAAAGAGCTTTTCGCCCATGCCGTTCACAACGCGTCCCCAAGACATGATGGACCGTTTGTATGCGTAAACTGCGCCGCCATTCCGAAGGAACTCCTGGAATCAGAGCTTTTTGGTTATGAGTCGGGCGCATTTACGGGCGCATCTCCGAGAGGAAAACCGGGCCAGATTGAACTTGCCCATCGCGGAACGTTGTATCTTGATGAGATCGGAGATCTACCCTTCAACGCCCAGGCAAAACTGTTGCGGGTGCTTGAATCAAAGACGCTGGATCGAGTGGGAAGCGTAAAATCCGTTGATGTGGATTTCCGGCTCGTGGCCGCAACCAATAAAAACCTGAAGGAATTGATCAGTCGAAACAAGTTCCGGGAAGACCTGTATTATCGTCTGAATACGATGACCGTCTTCATCCCGCCGCTTTCAAAACGGATCAACGATATTCCGCTCCTCATAGAACACCTGTTGAACACGCTGGAGCGGCCCGAAATGAAGGTCACGGAACGGGCAATGAAACGCCTTCAACGCTATCCATGGCCGGGAAATGTCCGGGAGCTGAAGAATGCTGTCGAACGGGCGGTGAGCCTCACCGAAAGCGATACCATCGATTCAGGCCAATTACCCGAAGAAATTACCCGCCGGGAGCCTGATGCGGAAAAAGTGTTCGATTTATCGGACAGTACGCTGGCCGAGGAAGTGGTGAACTTTGAAAAAAACGTCATCGCCAAGACCCTGGCTTTGAACAAGGGCAACATGGCCAAGACATCCAGAATCCTTGGCATTTCCCGTTCCACGCTCTATGAGAAATGCCGGCAGCATGGTTTGCTGCGGAAATAAGTGTCCAAAAATCCGAACATGTAAGGCAATCCATACACTTCCATCTTCTTCACGAGTGATTCCCTCCCGCATCTTTTCACCCTGTCCATTATAAAAATCAATAAATTCATCGGGTTTGCCGCCTGTTAAAACTTTATTGCCCGGTCTGCTATTGGCACGTCTCTTGCTACGTTCCTTTCGAAACTTGCCTGGCGTGGGCGAAAATGAACATTTGTGCCTCACGCATCGCAATACGCAAAGGAGGTGGAATTGCTTATGAACCAATTTCGTGTGTGCCGGAAGGATGTTGTCGTCCCTCGCTGCACGAATGCATGTCCTGCCGGGGTGGATGTCCCGAGGTATATTCGCGCGGTAAGGGACGGCAACTATGACCAGGCCGTCGGCGTGCTGCGCGAAAAAATACCCTTCCCCGTTGTATGTGCCGATGCCTGTTTTGCGCCATGTGAAGAGGTCTGTGCATACAAACAATTCGGCGAACCCGTTGCAATCCGGGCGATCAAGCGGGTCGCCGTAGACAAGGGGGGGGATTCTTGGAAAAAATACAAAAAGGTTCCCGTCCAAACCGGAAAAAAAGCCGCGGTCATCGGTGCGGGGCCGGCGGGGCTTACCGCCGCATATTACCTGGCGTCTAAGGGGCATAAGGTGACCGTATTCGATGCCTTTCCCAAGCCAGGAGGCATGATGCGATACGGTATCCCGAAATACAGGGTGCCCGAAAATCGGTTGGACAGGGATATCGACGATATCATGGCGACAGGGATTGATTTTAGAGGAAACTCGGTTGTCGGAAAAGACATTGAATTTTTGGAGCTGAAACAGACTTTCGACGCCGTCTTTATCTCTTCGGGCGGGAACTCCAGTGCCCGGATTCCGCTTGAAGGCAGAAATAAAAAAGGAGTGCTCTGGGGGTGGGACTTTCTTCGGGATACGGCCATGGGAAAGTCCGCGGAGTTGGGGAAAAAGATTATTGTTATCGGAGGCGGCAATGTGGCGGTCGATGTTGCGCTGACCGTGCAGCGTCTGGGCGCGAAACATATCGACCTGTTTTGTCTGGAAAAGCGAGAGGAAATGCCCGCCCATCCATGGGAAATCGCCATGGCTGAAGAAGAAGGCGTCTTTATCCATAATGCGTGGGCGCCGAAAAAAATTTTCGGAAATGAAAGCGTCACGGGTATCGGATTTAAAAGGTGTTTGTCGGTTTTCGACGATAGCTGCAACTTTGACCCGGTCTATGACGATGAAATCACCCACAGGGTGGAGGCGGACACCGTTATTCTCGCCGTCGGACAGGAACCGGTTCTCGATTTTGTTTCTCGCGGGACGAACATTGCGATTGAAGGTAAACGCCTCGTTGTTGATGAAGACCTCACGACGGCGGAACCAGGCGTATTTGCCGGCGGGGATGTGGTGACCGGGCCGGAATCCATCATCCGTGCCATTGCCCAGGGGCGCACTGCGGCGAAGAGCATTGACGTATATCTCGGAGGGAATGGAGATATTTCCGAGGTTCTTGCAGAACCGGAAGACGAGGTGCTTCTGTCTGAATTTGCGATTGATGTCAAACCGAGAAATGACATGCTCCGCTTAAAAAGATGGCAGCGAGTGGATAATTTTGACCAAATCGAAAGGGGTCTCAACGACCGGCAGGCGGCGGCGGAGGCACGACGCTGCTTGAGCTGTGATGCACGACGGTTTCAAGTCGTCGTCAATGCCGAACACTGTAAGGAATGTAACTATTGTATGGAAGTGTGTGGCGTGGAAACGTTCCACCCGGCGAAAAACTTCAACGCGAAAGGATATAGACCAATGGAGTGTAAATCCTCCGATTGGTGTGTAGGCTGTCTCAAGTGCTTTTTTTCATGTCCTGATTTTGCGATTGACGTAAAAGAACTTCGGCCATGAAACGGGGAGGTCCGAAAAAATGAAACGTTTTCTTGAAACAGGGAATTTCGCCATAACCGAGGGTGCGATTATTGCCGGATGTCGATTTTTTGCGGGATATCCCATCACACCGGCCACCGAAATCGCAGAAGCCATGAGCCTTCGCCTTCCCAAGGTCAGCGGCGTTTATCTCCAGGCGGAAGATGAATGTGCCGCCATGCATATGTGTATCGGTGCAAGCCTTGGCGGAATGAAGGCGATGACCGCCACTTCCGGCCCGGGATTTATCCTTTATGCAGATCCTTTCGGGTGGGCTCTGGGCTGTGAAACGCCTGTTGTGGTCGTGAACTCGGGGCGTGTGGGTCCCGTATCGGGCATTACCGGGGCACCGGGGCAAGGGGAGTTTTATCTTACCCGTTATCCAACGCAAGGGGGGAATTTCGAAACCGTCACGCTTGCCCCCAATTCGGCTCAAGAAGCCATGGCGCTGGTGATCGAAGCGTTCTACCTTGCCGAGCGTCTGCGCATGCCCGTCACGGTGCTTGCCGATCAATTGATTACGGACGGCTTTGAGGACATTACGGTTCCCGAAACAGAAGAAGAAATCAAACGGATGGGATTTCGAATCTGGCCGAGAACCTTCCATAAGGGTCCGGACTTTTACCCTCCCACCGATGCAATCGATATCCCTCCCGTTCAGATGGGACTGAACACGGGTGCGCTGTGTTCCGACTGGACACCCACGGAACAGGGATACGACATTGAGGAAGTCGAAGCGCACCACAAACATGCCTACCGGCTGATTTACAAGGTGAGAAACAATCGCTCTTTGTTCGCTCATCTGTTCGAAAAGCGGTTTATGGAAGACGACCCGGAACTGGTGGTTGTTTCTTATGGTACGCCGTCGAGGGTGATCAATACCGCCGTTGGGAAGGCTCGATCAAAAGGGATGAAGGTCGGCGCGCTGCGGCTTGTTAACCTGTGGCCTTTTCCGGATGAGCATTTTTGTGCTCGGAAAAAGTACCTGGTCGTCGAGTTGAACTGGGACGGCCAGCTTGTAAGGGAGGTGCAGCGTGCGGCGCCGAAGGATGCGGAGGTGCATTTCATGGGGACATGCGGCGAATTGCCCACCATTGCCGATCTCCTGGAGTCCTTCGAAAATCTGTTGAAAAATAATCCCTTGAAACGAAAAGGATGGACTGTGGAGGAATGGTGAGATGGAATATTTGTCCTCTCGATTGACGCATGATTATCTGAGATCTCGAAAAATACCGAGCACGGCGTGTTCCGGGTGTGGACTGGGAATCAACCATAAAATCGTCATCCAGGCCATCCACGAACTCGGGTTGAAAACGGCGGACATTGTGTGGGGAACCTCGATCGGCTGCGCGGGCAGGCAGACTTTTGCCACGTGGAACGGGGACGGGTTCGCGGGGACCCATGGCAGGGTTTACGCGATTGCCCGCGGACTTCGCATCGCCTTGTCGCCTGAGAAAAAAATCATCCTCACGGTGGGTGACGGTGATGCGTTCGGCATCGGGCTTTTACATCTCATCCATTGTGCACGTTCCAACGCTGCCATGACCGTCGTGGTCAATGACAACCTTGGATACCAATCCACCGGCGGACAATTCGGATTCACCACACCCCAAGGGGCAAAAACAGATTCGAGCCCGTACGGTATGTTCGAGCACAACCTGATGAGTGAGGGTATGGATTTAATGCACATACTCAAAGGGGCCGGCGCAACATTTCTGGCTCGCCACGTCGCCATGGACGGCCCAAGGGCGGTGGAAAATGTGAAGAAAGCGATGATGAATAACGGGTTTTCGCTGATCCACATGCCGTATCCGTGTCCCACCAATTTCGGCTCTAGGCATCTGGGCTCGAGGACCCCGATCAATATCTACCGATGGATTGAAGAACACGCGGCCCCGATCGGCCAGGAAAAAGAAAATACCATTTGGGTGACCGGTGTGTGGCACGATGCGCGGGGTACACGGCCCGAGTTTTCTGAGCATGTCTGGGAAAACGTGGAAAAGATTAGGAGGCTAGGGAGTCTATGAAAGCCAGAGTGGAAATTGTCGCCAGCGGATTCGGCGGTCAAGGCGTCGTCAGGCTCGGACAGATCCTCGGTGAGGCCGCCGTGAAGCAAGGATTGCATGTCACGATGCTGAAAAGCCACGGGACCGAGATGCGGGGCGGATACGTGAGGAGCCAAGTGGTCCTGTCTCCCGACGTCATCGACAGCCCCATGTGTGAGAATCCAGACTATTTAGTGGCGCTCTCATCCTCGGCGTATGACCGGTTCAAGGGGACCGTAGCCGACCATGGCGTGATCATCTATGACCCGGCTTTTGTTGAAAATGTCGACACGGTAAATCTTTCCTGCAGCCAAAAATCATTTCCAGCCAAGGACCTCGCCATGAAACATTTCGGGAGGCCCATATTCGCAAACTCCATCGTTCTTGGCGCCATGGCAAAGCTCATCGATACGCTGGACAAGGATAAAATCATGGAAAGCCTCTTGGAACTGGTTCCCCGGCACCATGATGAAAACCGGGAGGCGTTTGGGGTCGGCTATCGATTTTTCTGATGTTTTGGCGGTTCAGGACAGTTTATTCTTGACAGGGATTTTAATTTGCAATATTTGCAATTTAATGTATTTATCGCAACATACATGCAAATTATGCAAATGAATGGAATCTTATGCAGGAATATAAGACATTAAAAGATTTCGTAAAAATCCTTTCGCTGTTCAACAATCTCGATACCGAGGAGTTAAGTGTTACGGAAATTTCCAAATCACTGGGGATGTCGCCCAGTAAAGTATCGAGGATGCTCGGAACCCTCGAACGGGAAGGAATTTTTGAAAAAAGAGAAAAAGGTGGAAAGTACCGCCTGGGAATACTCTTTTTCGAAATGGGGGTCATTTATGCGTATCACTTCCCTTTGAGAAAGATTATCCGGCCCCATCTCGAACAGATGGCGATTGAAACAAAAGTCACGGTAAGCTGGGCCGTCCTTCAGAAAAACAGGGTCGTCGCTTTGGATAGAATCCAGAATCTGCCGCTGGACTTGTTGGCTTACCGGGTGGGGCTCAATCTTCCGGTTTATTCCACTTCCGTTGGCAAGATCCTGTTGGCCTACCTCCCGGTTAAAGAACAGGATCGAATTTTAAACGCCGTCGTTTTGACCAAGCTCACTGACGCGACGGTTGTCATGCCGGAAGCAATCAAGAAGCGGCTGAAAGTCTATCGAAAAATGGGCTTCGCGGTGGACGAAGAAGAGACATACGACAATATCAACTGCATCGCTGCCCCGATCAAAGATTCGAGCGGGCGGGTTATTGCGGCGGTAAGTTTGATGGACGAAAAATCGCGGACAAGTCGTGAACAATTGTTTTCAAATGCAGACTACCTTAAAGAAAAAGCACTTTTTATTTCTCGCCAGCTGGGGTTCAGGAATTTCTGAAACAGGATGGCCATAAGGGGATGATCAATGGAATTGACGGGCGACGACGTAATCCAAATAATGAAAATACTGGAAGAATCCAAATTTTCCGAATTAAACCTTCAAATGGACGGACTGAAGATAATCGTAAGAAAAAACTCCTCCGGTCCTTCGCCGAGAACGGTTTATCCGAAAGCAAGGGTCGATTCCATTGAAGGAACCCCGTCGTTGTCCCGTTCACCGCTTTCCCCCGATATCCCCATGGAGACACCTCCAGCGGAGGATCGATCCTTCGTTGAAAAAGACGGAATCATACCGATAAAGGCACCCATACTGGGGACCTTCTACCGGTCGCACAAACCCGGAGCGAAACCGTTTGTCGAGGTCGGCCAGTTCGTGTCCGCCGAAGATACAGTGTGTATTATCGAAGTCATGAAGCTGTTCAGTACGATCAAGGCGGGGCTGACGGGAACGATTGTGAAAATTTTGGCCGAAGACGGTGAGCTTGTCGAATTCAACCAGCCATTGTTTCTTGTGGAGCCCGGCCCTGACGGGCGGGACTCCCCGGTAAGGTAACTCCCTATTTTGAGAACGCTTCCCTTGACCCCGCCTTAAAAGACGGGGCTTGCAGGAAGCGTTCCGGTCCAGCAGGAAGAGAAGAATCGAATCAAGGTCAAGGATAGCGCGGATGAACGGCATTTCACGAGTTTTTATCGCCAACCGGGGTGAAATCGCTGTTCGAATCATCAGTGCCTGTCACGATCTTGGGATAGAAACGGTTCTCGGTGTATCGCATGCGGATAAGGACAGCATGGCGGCGCGGGAAGCCGACCGCGTCGTTTGCATCGGACCGCCCCGTCCGTCAGACAGCTATCTCAATATTTCAACCATCATGCATGCCGCCATCGGGACCGCATGCGATGCGATACACCCCGGTTACGGTTTTCTTGCCGAGAAATCGAAACTCGGAGAATCCTGCCGTGAACACGGATTGATATTCATCGGGCCGACACCGGAAAACATCAGGACGATGGGGGACAAGATCGCCGCACGGCAAATCGTCGCGGAATTGAAAATACCCCTGATTCCAGGTTCTGTACTGATCAAGGATTACAAGGCGCCGGATCTTGAGGAAATACCGTTTCCCATTCTCTTAAAAGCAGCGGCCGGAGGCGGCGGGAAAGGGATGAAAATCGTCGAGCGCACTTCCGATCTGAAAAGACTGTTTGAGGAGGCCTCCGCGGAAGCACGATCCGCCTTCGGTGATGATCGGATATATGCAGAACATTTCATCGCCAACGCCCGCCATGTGGAAGTCCAGATACTTGCCGACAGGCATGGAAAGATTCTTCACCTCTTCGAGCGGGATTGTTCGATACAGCGCCGTTACCAGAAGGTTATCGAAGAAGCCCCTGCCACGGGAATCCCGGAGGAGACAAGGAGACAGATTCGCTCGGCGGCAATACGTATCGCAAAACACATCGGATATGAAAACGCCGGGACGGTTGAGATGATATACGATGTCGATGAAAAGAAATTTTACTTCCTGGAAATGAATACCCGGATACAGGTTGAACACCCCGTGACGGAAATGATCACCGGAATCGACCTGGTTCGCGAACAGATTACAATCGCCAATGGAAACGCCATCGAATTCGATCAAGACGATGTTGCTGTCCGCGGTCATGCCATAGAGAGCCGGATCAACGCGGAATCTGTGGAAAACCGTTTTCAGCCCTGTCCGGGTCAAATCCTGGCGTGGAAAATGCCCGAAACTCCAAACACCCGCGTCGATACCCACTGCTTTTCCGGGTATTGCGTCCCCCCTTATTACGACTCTCTTCTCGCCAAGTTGATCACTCATGGAAACGACCGAACCGAAGCGCTCCACCTCATGAAGCGCGCATTGGACGATTTTACCGTGACCGGAATCCAGACCAACATTCCGTTGTTATCCGCTGTAACGGCAAACCCCGATTTGATCGAAGGCCGCGTCAATACGCGATGGCTTGAAAATCTGACCGCCTGTATGGGAAACGGATCATGAAAGAAATCACTTTTGTCGATACCACGTTGCGGGATGCACACCAAAGCCTTTGGAACGGCCGGATGACAACGGCGATGATGGTTTCCGCCGCAGAGGCAATTGACGCCGTGGGATTCGAAGCCTCGGACTTCATGGCTTTGATCAGCATGGACTGGTGTGTACGGCACTTGAAAGAGAATCCCTGGGACAGGATACGATTGATGGCGGCGAAAATGCCGCATACCTCTTTAATCACGGGAGGCGTACTTCGCAACTTCGGAAATATCCCGGATGCCGTTACCGAACTTCTCGTAAAAAAAATCGCCGAAGCAGGAGCAAAAAGGATCCGGATCAACGAGCCCTGCCATGACATCCATCAGATAGAAAAGGGCATAAAGTGGTCCAGAGCCGCGGGCCTCATGACAATGGCGGCATTGATTTATTCATACAGCCCGGTCCACACGGATGCCTATTACGCGCAAAAAGCGCTTGATATCGCCAAGGCGGGCGCTGACAGGATATTCATAAAAGATGTCGGCGGCCTGCTCACGCCCGAACGGACCCGCACACTCGTAACGGCAGTGAAAAAAAAGATCGACGGGATCCCTTTGGAGATTCACGCTCACTGTACAACAGGCCTTGCGCCTCTTTGCTATCTGGAAGCCATCAGACACGGGGCAGAAACGGTTCATACCGCGGTCGCGCCGCTTGCCAACGGCCCCTCTCAACCGTCCGCGGAAAACATTTTAAAAAATGCAAAACGCTTGGGCTTTTCGATCCACCTGGATGAAAAAGCATTGAAAGTGATGTCAGATCACTTTCGATACGTCGCCCGGAGAGAACGCTATCCCATAGGAGAACCTGTGGAATACGACGTCTTTCAGTATGAACACCAGATCCCGGGCGGAATGATGGCCAATTACAAGGCGGAACTGGCGGCAAGGGGAATCGCGCATCGATTGGATGAGTGTCTGGAAGAAATCACTCGAATCCGGAAAGAATTGGGATATCCCATCATGGTCACTCCGCTATCCCAATATATCGGCGCCCAAGCCGTTTTAAATCTGTCAACCGGGCGGCGATACCAGGTGGTCACGGATGAGATCATTAAATATGCCCTTGGGCATTACGGAGAACTGATCGCACCCATCGACGGCGATGTTATGGAGCGCATCAAGAAGATTCCCAGAACCAAGGAGTTGTTGAATTGGCAACCACCCCAGGTGACGATCGAGGACCTGCGGAAGGAATTTAATGGTGAATCGGATGAAGCGTTTTTACTTCGGGTTTTGGGATCGAGCCGGAAAGCCGTGGACGAGGTTCTTACCGCCGGATCCCGGAACGCCTCTTATCCCAGGGGAGACAACCCTGTTTTATCCTTAATCAGGGAAGCGGCGGCAAATTGCGATGCCTCCTATATCCATATCGGCAAGGGGTCTTTTTCACTTACGTTATCGTAACCTGACCAACAAGACGACGGGGGCCGGCCGCAGGGATCGCCTCCGGGACAAGGGGCCATGCAATTCAAAAGGGGTAAACACCGCAAGCGACTTAAAGAAAAACTGATCATCACCGCGGCCATCACCGGCAGCCGGATCATGAGGGATCAAACGCCGTATATTCCCTATACGCCGGAAGAAATCGTACAGTCCTCCATAGAATGCTGGAATGCGGGCGCGTCCATCGTTCATATCCATGTCCGAGATCCGGAAACCGGGCTGGGTATCCAGGACCTGGCGCTTTTCCGAAAAGTCGTCACCCCCCTGCGGGAAAAAACCGATCTGGTCCTGTGTTTAACGACTTCGGGGATCGCCGGGCGGAATCTGCCGTTCGAACAGCGGCTGGTATCGCTGGAACTCGGGCCGGAACTCGCGTCTTTTGACGCGGGATCGATCAATTTGGGGGGCGGCGTCTTTAGCAATCCGCCCGAGTTCCTGGATGCCGCCGCAAAAATGATGGCGGAAAAAGGGGTCAAGCCGGAAATCGAAATATTCGATTCGGGTATGGTGATCACCGCGTTACGGATGCGCGACGAAGGAAAGCTGAAAGACCCCCTGCATTTCCAGTTTGTCCTCGGAACCCCGTGGGGCGCGCCGGCCACACCGAAATCCCTCCTTTATCTTCATGAACATATTCCCGCCGACGCGACATGGTCGGTCATCGGGATCGGAAGAGGACACCTGCCCATGTCCATGATGGGTCTGATCATGGGAGGGCATATCCGCGTGGGCATGGAGGATAATATTTACTTTTCAAGCGGCAGGCTTGCGAGATCAAATGCCGAATTTGTCGAGCGCATGGTAAAAATCGCCGAGGCCTATGGCCGCGAAATCGCGACACCGGAAGAGACAAGACAACTCCTTGGCTTGAACATGAAAGACAGGGAAAATTAGATCCGGAGGGTGGATGGGTCCATCTTCCTGAAACTGCCGCTTCTCCGGCAGCAACACGGTGACTAATGCGTCGGTTATGAAAGGAGGAGGAACATGTCGGGCTTAAAGCAACTCGAACGTTTACTAGAGGAAGGGAAGATCACGCGCCGCGAATTCCTGGCCAGGGCTTCTGCCCTTGGGATCGCCGTTACACTGTCGCCCATGTTATTCGAATCCCCGGTCCGGGCGGCAACGCCGAAACGGGGAGGGAGGTTGAGGATCGGGATGCTGGGCGGGCACACCTCCGAATCCCTCGATCCTCCCTCCTTCGATGATGTTTTCGTCCAGATGACCTCCATGGGATTTCTCCGGAATCCCCTGGTCGAAATCGACTATCTTGGCAACGCCGTCCCCGAACTTGCCGAGAATTGGGAGGCGGAGCCCGGTGCGAAAACATGGATATTTAATCTGCGCAAAGGTGTCGAGTTTCATAACGGCAAAACCATGGATGCCGATGATGTCATCTTTTCCATCAACCGCCATAAAGACCCGAAAATCGCATCCTTGATGAAATCCATCGTACAGCCCATCAAGGAAATAAAAAAAGACGGTCCTCACCGGGTCATCTTTGAATTGGAAGGGCCCAATGCCGACTTTCCCTATATATTGGCGGAAACGCGCGCAGCCATCGTTCCTGCTGGAACAACCAACTTCAATGATGGCATCGGTACCGGTGGTTATAAACTGGAAAAATACGAACCCGGTGTCAGTGCGTTCGCAAAGCGGTTCCCGAATTACTTTAAACAAAACCGGGCCCATTTTGACGAGGTGGAAGTCACCATTATATCCGACATCACCGCTCGAACCACTGCATTGAAGACGGGCAAGGTGGACGTCGTCAACCGGCCGGATCGCAAGACGGCGCATCTCCTGGAAAAGGACCCGAATCTACAACTGGTCAACGTTAAGGGGGGCCTTCTGTATACCTTTCCCATGCTTTGCGACACGGCGCCGTATGACAATAACGATGTTCGCTTGGCCCTCAAGTACTCTGTAGACCGAGAACACCTGCTGAAAACGGTCCTGCGCGGTTATGGAGTGGTCGGAAACGACCATCCGATTGTGTCCATTGTTAAATACAGCGCCACGGATCTGCCTCAACGGGTTTACGATCCGGAACGGGCACGCTTCCATCTCAAGAAAGCCGGCCTTGACGGCTATACCTTCAAACTCCATACATCAGACGCCGCTTTTGCCGGTGCGGTGGACGCATCGCTTCTGTGGCAGGGTCATGCCAAAAAAGCCGGCGTCCCGATCGAAGTGGTAAGAGAGCCCGTCGACGGGTACTGGGATAACGTTTGGAGAAAAAAGCCTTGGTCCGCCTGCTTCTGGTTCGCGCGGATCACTGCCGACTGGATGTTCTCCATGACCTATGCGGCGGATGCACCTTCCAACGATATGAACTGGAAACATGATCGGTTCAACAAACTGCTTGTGGAAGCGCGCGGTGAAATTGACGAGAAAAAAAGAGGCGAACTCTATAAAGAAATGCAATCCATCGTCCGGGATGAAGGCGGAGTCGTGATTCCGATGATCGCGAACATGGTGGATGCGGCGAACAAAAAACTCAGGTTCGAAAATCCGGCGGGCAATCTCGAACTTGATGGACTCAGGATTTGTGAGCGTTGGTGGTTCGAGTCATAGAAATCCGAATTCTTTGTTGGTCGATGCCTGTCGAGCGGTGCGCCGAGGAAAGACGGATATGAGTCCCTTGATGCTCCTGGTCGCGAAGCGTCTGGCTGCAGGGTTTCTGACCCTGATCGCGGTATCCCTATTGATTTTCCTGAGCGTGGAAGCATTGCCCGGGGATCCCGCAACCGCGATTTTAGGCCAGCAGGCCACCCCGGAAAATGTCCGGGCTTTGCGCCAGGAGCTCAAGCTCGATCTGCCGCCTCATATTCGGTATCTGAGTTGGTTGAACGACTTGATGCATGCAGACCTTGGAAAATCGCTTTCAAACAAAAGACCTGTCGCCGAGATGATCGGGTGGCGCTTCTCGAATACGGTTTTTCTGGCGGGAACAACGGCACTGGTTGCGGTTCCGCTGGCAATTGTATTGGGCATGCTCGCCGCCCTGTACCGAAACAGCTGGTTGGACCGGTTGATCTCCATTTCAAGTCTTTGCGCCATATCTTTTCCCGAATTTTTTCTGGGTTATATCCTCATCGCGCTATTTTCAATGAAGTTCAATCTGTTTGCCAGTATGGCAAGTATCGACCCGCAAATGCCGCTTTTAGAGAAAATTTACAATATTATCCTGCCTTGTGCGACACTTCTCATGTTGGTCTTGGCCCATATGATGCGAATGACCCGAGCTTCCATCATCGGGGTTCTCTCCAGTCCTTATATCGAAATGGCCAGGCTGAAGGGCATCAGGGAAAGACGGATTATCGTTCACCACGCGGTTCCGAATTCGCTCTCGCCCATTATCAACGTGGTCGTCATGGATCTGGCGTGGCTTATCGTCGGTGTCGTGGTGGTGGAAGTGGTATTCGTCTATCCGGGCCTGGGCCAACTCCTGGTGGATTCCGTTGCAAAACGGGATCTGCCGGTTGTCCAGGCCTGTGTGCTGATTTTTGCCGGCACCTATATTCTTCTCAACCTCATGGCGGACATTCTGGCGATTGCCACAAATCCGAAACTGCGCGGCATGAGGTGAGAGGAAGATTGGAATCTGCGGAAACATCATGCGGTTTTTCGAATTTATAAATAAAACACCGCTGACCGTCAAAGTCGGGTTGATTATCGTTGTCCTCAATGTGGTGGCGGCCCTTTTCGCACCTGCCATCGCGCCTTATGAACAGGACGAAGTGGTGGGGGATGTCTGGCTCAGTCCGGGGAGTGGACACCTTTTAGGCACGGATCAGCTGGGAAGGGATGTTTTTTCCAGGATGCTCTACGGCGCCCGCAACACCATCGCCCTCGCCATTTCCATCACCTTGCTGGCATTTCTCATCGGCGTCGTATGCGGCTTACTGGCGGCAACCATCGGCGGCATTCTGGACATGCTGTTGAGCCGGATTGTGGATGTTGTGATCTCTTTTCCGCCGTTGATTCTCACCCTCATGGTGTTATCCATCTTGGGATCTTCCACCTTCGTGCTTTTAGTCGTTATCGCGGTGATCGATTCGACCAAAGTCTATCGGCTCAGCCGGGCCCTGGCCATGGATTTGAAAGTGATGGAATTCGTGGAGGTTGCCCGGCTTCGAGGAGAGTCCACATGGTGGATCATCAGCCGGGAAATCTTTCCGAATGCCATGCCGACACTTCTGGCGGAATTCGGTTTGCGGTTTTGCTTTATTTTTCTCTTCATCAGTGCGCTGAGCTTTCTGGGCCTCGGCATCCAACCGCCTGCCGCGGATTGGGGGAGTATGGTGCGGGATAATGCCGGCGCCATCTCATTCGGCATTTTTATTCCCCTATGGCCGGCCGGTGCCATCGCAATGTTATCGGTCGGCGTCAATCTTTTGGTGGACTGGTTTCTGCAGCGCAGTGCACAGATCCGGTCCAGTTGAAAGGTTCCAAAGTGAGAAACACGGTGTCTTGATATGAAGTGCCTGCTCTCCATTCGCAAACTGACGATCGAAGGATGGAGCGGTGAGAATTGGTCTGTCCTGGTGGACAATTTAGACCTGCACCTCGGCCGCGGTGAAGTCCTTGGATTGATCGGAGAATCGGGAGCGGGAAAATCCACGCTTGGATTGGCATGTCTCGGTTACACCCGGCCAGGATGCCGCATCGCCTCCGGGTCCATCGTTTTCGACGGGATTGAGTTGACCACCGCGCCGAAAGAGATTTTACGAAAGCTCAGGGGAAGCCGTGTCGCGTATGTGGCGCAAAGTGCAGCGGCCTCCTTTAACCCGGCCCATCGAATACTCTATCAGTTCACAGAAGCGCCGATTCACCATCGACTGATGAACTTCGACCAGGCAAAACAGAAAGCCCTGGCGATTTATAGTCGTCTTAATCTGCCCGATCCGACGCGGATCGGTTATCGCTATCCGCATCAACTTTCCGGGGGGCAGTTGCAGCGGGCGATGGTCGCAATGGCCATGGCGTCTGAACCGGAGATCATTATTTTCGATGAACCGACCACAGCCCTGGATGTCACGACCCAGATCGAGGTGATGGCTGCCATTAAAGAGGTCATCCGTGATCGCAATACATCGGCCATTTATATTACGCACGACCTGGCGGTGGTATCCCAGCTCGCCGACCGGATCATGGTGCTCCGATATGGGAAACTGGTGGAGGAAGCCTCAACCCGGCGTCTCCTCCTTGATCCCAAGGAGAAATATACCCGCGATCTCCTTAATGTAAAAAACTGGTGTAAAGAGAAAGCCCCGTCAAAAGAAGATGAACTTCTCGAAGTTTCATCTGTCAGTGCCGGATATAACCCGGAATGCAATGTCGTGGAAAATATCAGCTTCAAGGTGCGGCGGGGCTGCACCATGGCTGTCGTAGGCGAATCGGGCAGCGGTAAAACAAGCCTGGCCCGGGTGATCATCGGCCTTCTGCCTCCCCGCGAAGGCAACATCATTTTCCAGGGCAAACCCCTGCCGCCTTTGCTGCAACACAGGAACAAGGACAGCCTGCGCCGGATGCAGATGATTTATCAAATGCCCGACGTGGCGCTGAATCCGAGACATAAAATCAGTAAAATCCTCGGTCGGCCCTTGGCCTTCTACTTCGGAATGGACGCCCGAAGCATAAAGAAAAGGATCTATGAACTTCTTGAAATGATCGAACTGCCCCGGGGGTATGAAAAACGCTATCCGTCGGAACTTTCAGGGGGTGAAAAACAACGGATATGCATCGCCCGGGCCTTGGCCGCCCAGCCGGATCTTATCATTTGTGATGAAGTGACCTCGGCGCTGGATAATCTGGTCGCCGAGGGTATCTTGAAGTTGCTGCAGGGTCTCCAAGATGAACTGGGCGTTTCTTATCTTTATATCACGCACGACCTGGCGACCGTCAAGGCGATATCGGACGATATTATGGTCATGCTGAAAGGACGAATCGTTGAAAAGGGAAATAAAAATAAAATTTTAAGCCCGCCGCATCATGAATATACAGAATTGCTTCTTGCGTCGGTTCCGGAAGTGGATCCGGATTGGCTGGACAGTGTTTTATCGGGGCGGACATGCCAGGCAGGATGAAAGGTTCGTTTTATAAAAGAACAAGGAGGGTTGCATGATCGATTTGGAAACAATTCCCAGCGGAAAAAACGACTTGGATGCATATGAGGTGGACCATCTTTTTCATTCATGGTCCTATCAACCGGAGCAGGCCCCCCTCAGGGTGGAAACCGCAAAAGGAACCCGCTTCACAACCGAAGATGGACGCGTGCGATTGGATTTCAGTTCCTGTTTTGTCAGCCATAACATTGGTCATCAGGATCCGCGGGTGATCGAGGCTATCTGTAACCAAGCAAAAATCCTGGCATCCTTCGCACCGAACCTGTCCACCAAGCCGAGAGCGGTGTTAGCGAAAATTCTGGCGGAAATCACCCCCGGGGATCTCACCCGGGCTTTCATTGCCCTGGGAGGTGCCGAAGCAAATGAAGCCGCCATCAAAATATGCCATCAATACACCGGACGACGAAAACTCCTTTGCCGATATCGAAGTTATCACGGGGCAACCGCTTCGTGCATGACGGTCAGCGCCGGGGACCCGAGGGGTTTTGCCCAGGTGCCGGGGGGTACCGAGGCGGTTCAGGTTCCCCTGCCGTATTGCTATCGATGCAGCTTCGGCCTTTCATATCCCGCCTGTGAATTGCGCTGCGTAACCTATATCGACGAGGTCATTGAACTGGAGGGTGGGGGAGAGAAGGTGGCGGGGATTATTTTCGAACCGGTCACGGGCGGAAACGGCGTGGTGGTGCCTCCGCCGGAATATTTTCCCGGGCTGCGCGAGATCTGCAGGAAGTGGGGAATTTTGATGATTGCCGATGAGGTCATGAGCGGATTCGGAAGAACGGGCAGATGGTTTGCCATGGAGCACTGGAATGTGGTGCCGGACATCATGACGATGGCCAAGGGACTGACCAGCGGATATCTTCCTCTCGGGGCGGCGGTGGTTCGGAAACATATCGGAGACCGCTTCAAAGAACAGTTTTTCAGTCATGGGGCCACGTACGCCGGACATGCATTATGCTGTGCGGCGGCGATTGAGGTCATTCGGATCTATCAAAAGGACCACCTGGTTGAAAACTCCGAAAGAATGGGCAGGTATCTGTTAGAAAAAGCGCATGAGCTGAAGGAAAGACACCCATCCGTGGGGGATGTGCGTGGATTGGGACTGATGGTGGGTCTTGAACTCGTCAAAAACAGGGAAACGAAAGCGCCGATCATTTCAATTCTTGCAAAAACAAAACCGGGGGCCAACCCGAAACTGGAAGTGGCGAAAAGACTGATCGAGTTGGGTATGAATGCCATGGCGGCAAATCCTGGAAACGTCATTATCATGGCACCGGCTTTAATCGTAACCAAAAATGAGATTGACGAAGGGATTGCGCTGATGGATAAAGCCCTCGAAACCGCTGACGGCTATGTCGAGCAGTAAAAAAAATGAACCGGAGTAAAAAGCAGGTCGAGATTGACGTTTTTGCCCTTGCACCAGAAAGGAGGTGAAGTGGATCGTATTGTCGACAGGGTATGGGTTGCGAAACCGGGCGTTTAAACAAAAGTTTTGGAGGTGCATTCAATGGTTAAAAGAAATCTGTATTCTGACATTTTAATGTCGGGTGGATTCGGATTCAATGTGTTTACCGAAGATGAGGTCGATAAAATACACCTTGCCACCCTGGAGGTTCTTGAAAAGACAGGTCTTTACGTCGGTTCTGAAGACGCCCTTGATATCTTGGAAAAAGGGGGGGCACGGGTTGACCGGAAAAAGAAAATCGCAAAATTCCCGCCGTATCTGGTTGAGGAGTGCATCCGTTCGGCACCGCCGAAAATCGTCCTCTATGGACGGGATCCCCGGCATGATATCGTTCTGGAAGGGAAAAGGGTGAATTTTTGTACGTTCGGTCAAGGGGTTTCCATCATGGAACTGGATGGAACCGTGAGGGATTCCGTCAAGGAAGATGTCGGAATGGCCGCCCTCTTGACGGATGCAATGGAAGAAGTGGATGTCTGCGAGCGGTCGCTGACAGCCGGAGATACTCCAAACAATGTAGCACCGATCCATGAGGCGGAAGTGGTTTTCGCGAATACCACGAAACACACGGTCTATGGCCCGGGAAACGGGTGGCGTGCCGGCAGGATCATCAAGATGGCACAAGCCGTCGCCGGAGGTGAAGACCAGTTGCGGGAGCGGCCGATCTGTACCATCAATTGTGCACCCACCAGCCCCCTTACGCTTGATGAGAACTGCTGCACCGGTGTCATGACCTGCGCCCGGGCCGGGGTGCCGTGCAACCTGATTTCCATGGTGATGGCAGGCGCCTCGGGACCGATCACACTCTCCGGCTCCTTGGTGGTTCACAACTGTGAGATCCTGGGCGCGATCGTTTTGCATCAATTGACTTCTAAGGGGGCTCCGGTGATTTACGGATGCTCGTCATTGGGTTTTGACCTTAAGCAGGCGACACCGCCGGTAGGTTCGCCGGAATGCGGATTGCTCAATGCCGGCGCTCCGAGAATGGCGCAGCGGTATATGCTTCCAAGTTTCGCCGCCGGTGGGTAGGCGGACAGCAAACTCCCCGACGCACAGGCGGCCCATGAAAAAACATTGACCGGGATCTGTGCCGCCATGGCGGGAGCAAACCTGATCTACGGAGCCGGGATGCTGGATTCGGGACTGATTTTCAGCTACACCCAATTGGTCATCGACAACGATATCTTCAAGATGATCCGAAAAGTGATGCAGGGAATGCATGTGGACGATGAAAACCTGGCAGTGGATGTCATTAAATCGGTAGGACCCGGTGGTGACTTCCTGATGCAGGAACATACGGCAAAATACATGCGGACCCTTCCCTCGGTTCCGAAACTGATCGAACGCGGAAATCGTGAGCGCTGGTTGTCGCGCGGCGGAAAGGACCTGACAAAAAAAGCCGCGGAGCGCGCGGCGGATATCCTGGCCAACCATAAGCCGGCGCCGTTAACGGATAGTGTCAAATCCGCCTTGCATGAGATTGTAAAGGAATCGGAAGCGGAAAACGAAGAAATGAGCAGGAAATAATCGGACGTAAAAGAATAACCGCCTGGGAGGAGAGAGTTATGTTGGATTCACAAGCGATTATCGACATTCTGATGCAGGGGGACGCCGAAGGTGTTACCGCAAAAGTCAAATCCGCATTGGATCAAGGGGTTCCCGCCGAAGATATCCTCAACAACGCGTTGATCGCCGGAATGGATATCGTGGGCGAGCGGATGGAAAACTGCGATATGTTCATCCCGGAAGTCCTCAAGGCAGCCCGCGCAATGAGTGCGGGGTTGGATATTTTGAAGCCCCACCTTTTGGAACAGAGCACTATGGCCAAGGGGAAAGTGGTTATCGGGACGGTAAAAGGTGATCTCCATGATATCGGTAAGAATCTGGTTGCCGTCATGTTGGAAAGCAGTGGCCTGGAGGTGCATAACATCGGGGTGGATGTCCCGCCTGAAGACTTTGTACAGCAGGCAAAAGCGCACAATGCGGATATGGTCTGCCTTTCGGCGCTGTTGACGACTACCATGCCGATGATGAAGGCCACCGTTGAAGCCTTCAATGAAAACGGGCTTAGAGACCGGATTAAGATTATGGTGGGGGGCGCGCCCGTGACCCAGAGCTTTGCCGATTCGATCGCCGCAGACGGTTATGCCTCGGATGCCGGCTCTGCAGTCAAACTGGCAAAAAAACTATTGGCCTGACACCCCATTGTCGTGGAGAAAAGGCCCGTTTCATTAAAATCAAATGAGAAAAAAGGAAAAGAGGAGATGACCTCGCTGGCAGGTTTACTTCGGGTCGCGGAGACCGGTACGCTCGAACGACTCCATGATGCGACCCTGGAGATCCTCAAAGAGACGGGGGTGGTTTTCAAATCCGAAGAGGCACGCGCCGTTTTTAAAGAACACGGCGCAAAAGTCGATGGCGAAGTGGTTCATATTTCCAAACAGATGCTCCAACACGCTATTGATTCTGCGCCAAAAGGATTTAACTGGATTGCACGCGACAGGACCAAATCGGTGTATGTGGGAAACGGCCAGGCGACAACCCGCATTTCTCCAAACAACGGGCCGATTTTCGTCCAGGATCTTGACGGCGGACGGCGGCCGGGCGGGATGGAAGACCTCGTGCGGTTGTATAAGCTCTGCCAGGCCAGCCTGGTATGTGATGTGGTCGGGGGGGTCCCGGTGCTTCCGTGCGAAGTACCGGATAATGCCCGCCACCTCATGGTTTTCCATGAACTGTTACGGCATACGGACAAGCCGCTCATCGGCTTCATGGCGCCTCGGAATACCGTAATGGATATGTTTGAAATGCTCGAAATTTCCATGGGAAAACCGGGTCGGCTGCCGGAAGATCCCCTGATCGGTGTCAGTATCAATCCATTAAGTCCACTTCGCTTTGACCGGGAGTCCTGCGAGACCCTTTTGACGTATGCCCGCTTCAGGCAGCCGGTATTCGTACTGTCCTGCGCCCAGGCCGGTGTATCGTCGCCCAGCAGCCTGCTTGGAACCGCCGTAATGCAAAACGCTGAGATTCTTTCCGGATTAGTATTGACTCAGCTGGTTAATCCGGGAACGCCGTTCATGTATTCACCGGCCTCGGCGGTTCCAAACATGGCGACAGCCGGCTATGTCACCGGGTCTCCGGAATCAAACATGATCAACATTATGGACATCCAGGTCGCCAGGGAAATCTATAACTTGCCTTGTCGATCCATGGGAGGACTTACGGATGCGAAAGAAGTCGATTGCCAGGCCGGTTATGAAACCATGCAGAACTTGATGATGCTGGCGATGGCCGGAGTGCACCTGGTGAACGAATGCCTCGGCGTTCTGGACTCGATCATGACGACGTCCTATGAAAAATTCGTCATTGATGAAGAAATTATCAGCCGGGTCCTGAGAATACAAAAAGGAGTCGACGTATGCGATACCGCCTTTTCCCTCGACGTGATCAAGGAAATCGGCCAAACCGGTTCCTACCTGATGCATCAGGCCACGTTTGAATCCTGCCGGAAGAGTTGGCGGCCTACCGTCTCCAGCTGGTCCTCTTTCGCGGATTGGGAGAAAAAAGGAAAAGAGGACATACTCCGCCGGGCCAATCGAAAATGGAAGGAGATATTGGAGAAATCTCCCGAAAAAATAATTGACCGGACCGTCGATAAGGAAATCGAGGATTACGTTTCTCGAAAACTGAAATGAACGCAACGGCGTGATGCCGCACCACCTGCCGGAGGTTGTTTTGCGCATCATTGACGTGATGAATTCTTATTTGGAGTTGTAATTGCAATATACATGAGAAAGAGAAAGGCACCTCATGAACAAGCTTGCATTTATTGCCGTTGGGGAGAACATCCACTGTACGCGTATTTATAAAGTCGGCGGAAATTTAGTTCAGTCTTACGGCGACGCATATGTCATCAAATATGATGTCGATGGGGAGGCGCGGTATCTGCCCATTCCCCCGCAATTTGTTAAATCCGAGGATTGGGAAAAAAAGAAAGTGAAACACGTTGCCGTGGCGGTCTGGCAGGGTGTGTATGGTGATGAAGCAGGAAAAACGGCGGGAATCGACTATTTGGAGAACATGGTGCGGATTCAGGAGACCAATGGCGCGTCATTTATCGATCTGAACGTTGATGAATTCAGCACTGATGTTCAAGAGCGGGCGCATTTAATTCAGTGGGCGGCGGGAATCATTCAGAATGTCGCATCCGTTCCCCTGAGTATTGATTCGTCGGATATCACTATCTTGAGGTCCGGCCTGGAAGCATGTGATCGGTCAAAGGGAAAACCAATGGTGAATTCGATCTCCTTGGAACGGGCAGACGCCATTCAGGCGGCCGGTGATGCAAGCGCGGTGGTGATCGCCGGGGCGACGGGTGAAACCCGCATGCCTTCAACCGTGGAAGACCGTTTATACAACTATGACCAACTGCTTCCACGATTAATTCAAGCCGGGTTTCAATTGAACGATATCTACTTGGACCCGTTGATTTTTCCAGTTGCGGTTGACGTAAAAAACGGCAAGCTTGCACTGGATTGCATCAAGACCCTGAGAGAAAAATATGGTCCTGAAATTCATTTCGCGCCGGGAATCAGTAACGTGTCTTATGGACTGCCGAAGCGGAATTGGGTGAATTTGGTTTTTGCCTATCTTGCCGTTCAAAATGGATGTGACGGCGGAATTGTCGATCCCAGGCACATCAATGCACCATTGTTGGAATCCTTGGATACGGATTCCGAACCGTTCATGCTGGCAAAAGCGTTGCTGATGGGAGAAGATGCGTTTGCCGAGAACTATATTCTTGCCGTACGAAAAGGTGTAATTTAGCGGGAACCGGCAGTCTGGAAATTCAACGCCCATTTTTATTTTGCCTGCCATTAAATTCAACCGCCTTTCTTCATTCACGTATGGAAATATATCTTCTGTCCAGTACCGTTTTTTTCGCAGCAGGGTTTTTGTCCGGTCTTGCGGGGTTCGGCAGCGCACTGCTTTCTATTCCGATGCTTGGGCTTTTCCTGGACATTAAAACAGTGATCCCGGTTGCCTGTTTGTCTGCATTAGCCATTCAAAGTATTATCCTTTTTCAATTATGGAATTGCCTGGATTTCAACAAAATACGCCCCTTGTTGTTCAGTGCCATACCGGGCGTTTTTATTGGTGTCGCCGCGTTAAAATTCTCCAGAAAAGAAATTATTCAAATTGTTTTTGCGTTGACCATTATTATATACTCTTTGTATAGATTTTTTGTAAAACAATCATACGGAAAAAGAATCAGACAGTTGCCATATTTGTTTGGATTGCTTTCCGGATTTATGGGAGGGGCCGTTGGGGCATCCGGACCGCCGATTATCATTTACATGCACATGCAACCGTGGCCCAAAGATAGCATCAAGGTAACGATGCAAGGGTATTTCATTTTATCCGATACGATGATTTTGATCGGTCAAATGATAACGGGATTAATTACATCGACCGTGGTCCAGATATTTTTAGTAAGTGTTCCCGCTTCTGTTTTAGGCACTTACCTGGGAACCACACTTTATACTCGTTCTCGTGAAGAGGATTATCGAAATATTATATTGGTCATTCTCGTTATTTTAGGATTTTTAATGCTCTATCGAAGCTGTGTGTAACATACCAAGATAATTAAGAGATTTATTTTAAAGCGGCATCGTCGTTCGACTGGCGGAGAGCTGGCTGATGATCCTGCGAAAATCGGTTTCCGGTATTTATTTCCCCTTCTCGGTCATGTTGGAACAAGGATGATTTATCCATTGACCGTAAAAGACTAAAATAACATATTTTTATGGTATTAAAAGCGCGTTAAATAAAAATTAAAGAAAAACCCTCATTGATTATAACTTATTGATAATATAATAAAATGCCCCCGGCGTGAATCGAACACGCGGCACAAGGATTAGGAAGCAGAACCCCCGAGTTTTTCAACCTCCTGGAATTATTCAACTTATTGAATTAGTTGGTTTTATCAATTTTTTATTTTATCAAATTTTATCAAATTTTATCAATTTTTGGCATATTTTTGAATTTCTTTCTCACACAAATTCTCACACAAAAAGCGTTTTTTGAACCCCATTCTTTCTCACCGTGCGTCCCAATTAACATCTAACATATTGAAACAAATCATAAAGTTTAATCTCTTTGTCAATACCGATCGAAACCGTTTTTTATTGAAATTCATCTTGTTTCTTTTTACCTTAAAAGTGAAGGAAAGCCCACCTTTTCAGGTGATTGCTTTTGGGTTTTAAAACCCTTGAGAGACTTCTCTAAAACAAAAAAATCTTTCATGGTCTCTATCAATCACAACCATTCTTTCCGAGACTCAGGCGGACATCAACGGTAATCTCTTATTATAAGGTTAAAGGTTCATGGTGAAACCAACATTTTTTAAACCTATTGGTCATCGGCGCCTTTTCATGATTGCGAAAAAAATTGGATTTCTTTTGGGGGCATTCATAGTTGTCTCGTATGGTTGGGTTGCAGACAGCGGCGGTGATTTTTTAACCAGAGAAGAAAGGGACTGGCTGAATAAACATTCCGGGAAAATACGCATGGCACCTTCACCTGGATGGGAACCAATGGAAATTATAAAGGAAAATGGTGAATATAAAGGGTTGGTCGCTGATTATATACGGCTAATTGAAGACCGACTTGGATTTAAATTTACCATTGTCAAAGCAAAAACCTGGTATGAAGTCCTTCAAATGGCCAAGAATAGAAAGATCGATGTCATCAGTGCCGCATATGACACCCCCGAGCGAAGGAAATTCATGATTTGGAGCGAACCTTATCTGGAGGTCCCGGAAGTGATCGTAACCCGTAAATCATGGGAGGGGGAACTCACCCTGGACGACATGAAAGGAATGCGGGTGGGTGTAACCCTGGCATATGTTGTGGCAGACTGGATCAAAAACAATCATCCCGAAGTGCCGCTGATCTATGTGCCTAACGATTTGGTAGGACTGAGGATGGTGTCCTTTGGTGAACTGGATGCCATGATCGCCGAATTGCCGATCGCTTCTTACGCTATCGAGAAAGAAAAAATCACTAATCTTCGCGTCGCCGGCCAAACTGGGTACAGTGCAGTCTTGAGCATTGGTGTACGCAATGACTGGCCGATTTTGGCCCGCATCATGCAAAAAGGGCTTGCCCTCATTTCAAGAGCAGAGAAGGAGGCTATTTACAAAAGATGGATCAACTTGGGCGATTTTCCCTTCTATTATAGCCAACGGTTCTGGTACTGGACCATTATAGCTCTTGTGGCAGTCGCCGGGGGGGCGGCGGCTGTTTTCATCTGGAACATGACCCTTAGGAATAAAGTCAATGACAAGACCATGGCATTGACCCAAGAACTCAACGAACGCAAGCGTATCGAAACCGCGTTGCGCGATAGTGAAACTCGGTTGGCGACACTCATCGGCAATTTACCCGGAATGGCTTACCGCCACCATATTGAATCCGAAGATCGATGGCCCATGGATTATATCAGCAGCGGTTGCCAAGAACTGACAGGTTACGAAGATCTTTGCAAACCTGGCAGTGAAACAGAATTTTTTGACAAAGTTGTCCATCCGGAAGATAAAGCCAAAATCAGGCGCACCATCAAGGGTGCCCTGTCTCGCCAGGAGCCTTTTCGCCTTACATACCGCATCGTGACAGCGCAGGGCAACATCAAATGGGTTTGGGAGCAAGGAGTCGGCATTTACTCCGAGTCGGATGATGTCATTCAAGTGGAGGGTTTCGTTACCGACATCAGCTCCTTTAAACAGGCCGAGGAAGCATTGACCAGGAGTCGCCAGCTCTTTCAGGATCTTGTGCTTAATTCCCTTATCGGCATTTCGATTATTCAAGACGGGCGCATCGTCTTTCAAAACCCCGAGCAAAAGAGAATTTTTGGTTGCCTACCGAACGATTTCGACATCCTGGAATGTGCAAACATTCATCCCGATGACACTATAAAGGTCAAAGGGTTTCTTTCAGTCGCCGAAGCGGGGGATGAAAAGCCCTCTGAACTGGATTTCCGACTTTTTCCTTACGGGTCAAATGGGTTGGAGACAAAATGCCGATGGATTCATTGCCGGGTTTCCCGGATCGAGTACGAAGGACGTAAATCACTGCTTTTGAATATGCTGGATGTCACCCATGCAAGAGAGTTGGAGCAGTTTCTGAGTGTTCAGGACAAGATGGCTTCTCTCGGACGGGTTGCGGCAGGCATTGCACACGAAATCCGAAACCCCCTTTCAGGCATCAATCTTCACCTCGGAGCTATCGACAGGCTGCGGCGACATACCGTTGATATGAGCCAAATCCATGAAAGCCTGAAACAGGTTAAGAAAGCCTCCCATAGCATCGAATCGGTCATCCGGCGGGTGATGGATTTTGCCAAACCCGGCGCGCCCAGATTCAAGCCCCTCGATATCAATGACCCCGTAAAGCAGGCAATTCAGCTGTGTGCCGTGGCTTTGAGAAAGATCGGCGTTCAGTTGACGGTTAACTTGACGTCGGAGCCGTTGCTTTGCCGGGCTGACAGCAATTTGATTCAGCGCGTCCTTTTAAACCTGGTAACGAATGCTGCCGAAGCCCTGGAAAATGTTTCGGGTGAAAAAAACATCATCGTGACTTCATCGAAGATGGGTGACCAGGCTGTAATTCGTGTTGCCGATTCGGGTCCGGGAGTTTCAGAATTCAATGCCGAACGCATATTCGAACCGTTTTATACGACCAAAAAGGACGGCACTGGTATTGGACTCAGCCTCAGTCGTCGCATTGCTATGGATCATCTCGGTGCTCTCGTGGTAAAACAAAATCCTTCCGGAGGCGCGGTATTTGTCTTAAGTGTGCCTTTAATCAAGGAGGCTCCATGATGGAGTACACCATTTTTGTAGTGGATGACGAGCAAAGCATTCGAACGGGCATTAAATCCGCTCTCGCCGGTGATTATCGAGTATCGACATTCACCTGCGCAGAGGAGGCCTTGGAAGGCATGAAGAAGAATCAGCCGGATCTGGTGCTGTTGGATATCGGTCTCCCTGGTATGGACGGTATTACAGCACTAAAAAATATGAAGGAACGCTATCCTGAGTTGCTGGTCATTATGATTACTGCTTATGAAGATGTTGAGACGGTCATAGCAGCGATGAAGTTGAATGCCTATGATTACATCATTAAACCGATCCAACTGGACGCTCTTGAAATCACAATCAAAAACGCCTTGGAGACGATCCATTTAAGAAAGGAGATTCAATTTCTCCAGGAAAATCTCCTCCAGGAGAACATGCCTTGCTTTATTGGAGAAAGCGATGTCATTCAAGAAGTCATGGAATTCATTTCCAGAGTGGCCAAGAGTCCGGACACACCAGTGCTGATCCTTGGTGAAACTGGCACTGGCAAAGAATTAATTGCCAGTGCCATCCACTACCGCAGCCCGAACTTTAGGGGAACGTTGGTCAGTGTTAATTGTTCGGCCATTCCAAACGATTTGATCGAGTCCGAACTCTTCGGCTACGAAAAAGGCGCTTTCAGCGGTGCATCGTCGACTGGCAAGCAAGGACTGATAGAGTCCGCTGTCGATGGAACACTGTTTCTGGACGAGATTGGCGATCTGAGTTTTGAGGCACAAGCAAAGCTTCTACGTTTTCTGGAGAGCGGAGAATTTTATAAGGTAGGTTCTACGGTGCCGCAACAAATCAAGACGCGAATAGTTTCTGCCACCAACAAGGACATTCATCAGATGACCCTTAAAGGAATTTTTCGGAAGGATTTATACTACCGTTTGGGTGTCGTAAAGGTACGAATTCCATCCCTCAAAGAAAGACGGGAAGATATTCTGCCTTTAGCACGTTTCTTTCTTGACCGCTACCGTCGTAAATTCGAACGCGACATTGCCGGTTTTGATGCTTCCGCCGAGGCATGGCTGGTAAAATACAGTTGGCCGGGAAATGTACGCGAGCTAAAGAATCGCCTCGAACGTGCCGTTTTGATAAGCGTAGGCAATAAAATTAGTGCCGAAGATCTGAAGGTTGAAGATGGTCTTGATGCGGCGCACTCGTTGGATGTCGATCAGGTGGTGATCCCCCAAGAAGGTGTCGATTTTAACGAGATCCTGGAGTTGACCAAGAGGGCCTATATTGAAAAAGCACTCCAGATAACCAACGGCAATGAAGCTCAGGCAGCTCGCTTGCTGAACATCAACCATCACACTTTCCGATATCACTGCAAAAAGCTGAATTTGAAGTAGCGCTTCTGCTTCCCTATCCATATTGCAGTCCACATAGGTTTCAGAATTGTTCGGTTCAATATCATTCCCGTTAAAATAATCAAGGATTTCGCTCAATCGAACTTTGCCTCCATCGAATTACTTTATCTCAATTTTTCGATGGAAGTCTTAAAATTTCAATTCCCCCCGACGTCCATCCAATATCACCGATATCTAACTATTTGTCTATATTTATAATTTTATTTTTGATGGCCTTGGCATACTCCCTGCTAACGACATTTCAAAGAATGCATGCCGGTTGGCGGTATCCTTTCGGTTTAAAAGGCCGATTTAAAACTGGCTACAAGATCCGGCTAACTGGTAACTCTAACAAAGGAGGTGGATTCATCTGACAGGTTGTTGGCAACCAAGAAAGGAAAATAATATTTTCAATGAGTTGGAGGTGAAATAAATGGTGAAAAGAAATATTTATTCAGACCTGCTCATTTCGGGTGGTTTCGGCTTTAATGTGTTTACCGACGAGGAGATTAACAGAATTCACCTTGCCACTATAGAAATAATGGAAAAAACAGGGCTTTTCGTTGGAACCGAAGAAGCATTGGATATCCTCGAAAAGGGAGGGGCAAGGGTTGACCGTGCAAAAAAGAATGTCAAATTCCCCCAATATCTAATTGAAGATTGTATACGCTCGGCACCTTCAAAAATTGTGTTGTATGGTCGGGATCCTCGGCATGATGTGGTGTTGGAGGGGAAGCGGGTGAATTTCTGTACTTTTGGGCAGGGTGTTTCTATCATGGAACTTGACGGAACGGTTAGGGAATCCGTGAAAGAAGACGTGGGCAAGGCAGCACTGTTGACAGATGCCATGGAGGAGGTGGATGTATGTGAACGTTCGTTGAACGCCGGGGATGCGCCAAACAACGTCGCACCCATTCACGAGGCCGAAGTGGTATTCGCCAATACCAGCAAGCACACGGTATATGGACCTGGAAACGGATGGCGGGCTGAGAAGATCATCAAAATGGCGCAGGCCATCGTAGGGGGTGAAGATGCCCTACGTGAAAAACCGATCTGTACCATCAACTGCTCTCCCACAAGCCCTTTAACCCTAGATGCAAACTGCTGTACAGGTGTCATAGCTTGCGCGCGGTCCGGCGTACCTTGTAACCTAATTTCCATGGTCATGGCCGGTATGTCGGGACCCATTACGCTGTCCGGTTCGCTGGTTGTGCACAATTGCGAAATCATCGGTGCAATTGTTCTCCATCAATTGACCTGCAAGGGTGCGCCTGTTTTGTATGGGTGTTCTTCGCTTGGATTTGACTTGAAGCGAACCACAACGCCTGTAGGTTCACCGGAATGCGGGCTTCTCAACGCTGGCGCCCCTCGTCTGGCGCAGAAGTACATGCTTCCTAGTTTCTCGGCCGGTGGGTAGGCTGACAGCAAACTGCCCGATGCACAGGCGGGACATGAAAAAACTCTAACCGCCATATGTGCCGCCATGGCAGGTACGAACTTGATATACGGTGCCGGGATGCTCGATTCCGGACTGATATTCAGTTACACCCAGCTCGTCATCGATAACGACATCTTCAAAATGGTTCGCAAAGTTATGCAGGGAATGCTAGTTGACGATGAAAATCTTGCAGTGGATATCATCAAGTCGGTAGGACCCGGTGGAGATTTCCTAATGCAAGAACATACGGCAAAATATATGCGAACACTGCCCTCAGCCCCAAACCTTATAGAACGCCATAATCGAGAGCGATGGCTGGCCAAGGGCGGAAAGGATATGGCGACCCGTGCAGCAGAAAAAGCCGGTGAGATACTGGCCAACCATAAACCCATGCCGTTGAGTGAAGACGCAAAGACGGCATTGCGGAAGATTGTCAAAGAGGCCGAAGTTGAAAGTGAACAGATGAATCGAAAAAGATAAGTATCCACTAAAATATCTCCCGGGATACACCGGAACAATGATGAGCACGCATGAAAATTACTGTGGGCAAAACGGACAATTTAATTTAATTGCCGTGATTACCAAAGGCATAGTCAAGCGTCTATCTGCTGAGTAAGCAATGGTTAAGACGATTCGAATGGATACAGAACGGACTTGGAAGGAATCAAAAATGAAAGATGCACAATCGATCATGGACCCAGTCATTCAGGGCGATAAAGAGACTGTTAAAGTAAAAGTTCAAGAGGCCTTGGATCGGGGAGAAACGGCAACTGATATCCTCAATCAGGGGTTGATAGCAGCAATGGATATCGTGGGAGAACGCATGGAAAATGATGATATGTTCATTCCAGAAGTTTTAAAGGCGGCTCAGGCCATGGGAGCGGGATTGGAAATGCTCAAACCGCAGTTGGCAAATCAGTCAGTATCTTCAAAAGGAAAAGTGATCATCGGTACAGTCAAGGGTGATCTTCACGATATCGGGAAGAATTTGGTTGCGATGATGCTGGAAAGCGGAGGAATGGAGGTACATAACATCGGCGTTGATATACCAGTGGAAGAGTTTGTGAACCAGGTCAAAGCCCTGGAGCCCGAGATGGTGTGTCTGTCAGCTTTGTTGACAACGACGATGCCGATGATGAAAGCCACTGTTGAAGCGCTTGATGAAGCTGGCCTCAGAGAGCGAATCAAGATCATGGTGGGCGGTGCGCCCATAACACAGCGTTTTGCCGACGAAATCGGTGCCGATGGGTATGCGCCGGATGCCGGCTCTGCGGCCAGATTGGCCAAATCATTGCTGAGTGCTTGACATCAATACGTCACAAAAAGAATCCTTCAGGCGATGCTTCGATTTTTCATCCTAATCCTAATAAAAATGGATTAGAACTTGGTTTATTTCCGCTGGCTAATGCAAAAATCCGCCTCTAAATTGGGCAAATGGAATGCTTTGTTGCAAAGCGCCGAGAAGTCCGGTGATTTATCAATGGAAACCATGAGGTGTCTACTTGGACTCGAAAGGCCGGAAGACATTGAAGCCCTTTTTAGCGCAGCGCGCCGCGTTCGAATGCGCCATTTCGGCAATCGGGTATTTCTTTATGGGTTTCTATATATAACCACCCATTGTCGCAATCGCTGCAACTTTTGCCTTTACAGTAGCGGAAATTCTGAGGCTCCGCGATATAGGAAAACACGTGAGGAAATCATATCGCTATCCGTAAAAATGGCAGAATCCGGCATCCATCTGATCGATTTGACCATGGGCGAAGATCCGACCCTCTACCAAACGAACGGTGAAGGTTTCGCTGACCTGTTAAACACGGTTGAGGGTGTAATCGATGCCACTGAATTGCCGGTGATGGTCTCTCCCGGTGTAGTGCCGACGCATGTTCTTAGACAATTCGTCAAACTGGGGGCTGACTGGTATGCCTGTTACCAGGAAACTCACAACCGTGGCCACTTTGCACACCTGCGGGAGGGGCAGGACTACGACAGACGCATGCTGATAAAATCAAAGGCTCACGAGCAGGGTTTGCTGATCGAAGAGGGCGTTCTTACCGGTACTGGCGAAAACCATGACGACCTGCTTCATTCAATTTCTGTGATGCAGAAGATGGGGGCCGACCAGGTTCGAGCGATGACGTTCATTCCGCAGAACGGGACACCAATGGCCTCACGGCCATGGCCGGATCCTTTGTTGGAGCTAAAAATGATAGCGATCATGCGCCTGTGCATGCCTGACAGGCTCATTCCCGCTTCACTGGATATCGACGGTTTGGCGGGATTGGAACGACGTTTGGACGCTGGTGCCAATGTGGTGACGTCCCTAGTGACGCCGGGGCAAGGCCTGGCGGGAGTGGCCCAGAGGGAACTTGACATTGAGGACGGAGGACGAACTCCGGAGGGAGTCATTAAAGTGCTAAAAAAATGCCGCCTAATTCCTGCTAAATTAACGCAATATCGTCAATGGATCGATCAGCGCCGGACTTTCAGGGCCGAAGGGCATTCAGGTATCCATCGCTGAACTGGTTCAGACGGATAGATGGATATTTTGTATTTTACCGAGGAACCGGTACGGGCGCCCCAGGAGGATGAGGGCTGTTGCAGAATCAATGAATGCGCAATCCTCTAGTAGAAAAATTTGCGGTATGGATCCTTCATTGCCCTTGATGGGGTTCAAATCTAAACAGAAGAGAAAGTAATATGGCTATTTGTTTTAAAAAAGCAAAACCAATCGAAGAGCGGCAGACAGATGACGTCAGCGAACGGGTCAAGCAGATGCTGGATGATATACGTAACCGCGGTGAGACGGCGGTCCGGGAACTGGCGCGCCAGTTTGATGGCTGGCAGCGTAATTTCATCCTCAGCCGGGATGAAATCGACAGACTGATCCAGGCTGTACCCGGAAGAGCCAGGGACGACATTCGCTTTGCCTATGAACAAGTGCACGGGTTTGCCGTGAAACAACGTGAAAGCATGCAGGAATTCGAAACGGAAATGTCGCCCGGGGTAACCCTGGGACAACGCTTGGTTGCCTGTCAATGTGCAGGCTGCTATGTGCCCGGTGGTCGCTTTGCTCATACCGCATCCGCCATTATGAGTGTCGCGACAGCCAAGGCTGCTGACGTGCCCTTTGTGGTGGCCTGCACACCGCCTCGAGGTGACAGTATCAACCCGACAGTCGCCTACGCATTATCGCTGTCTGGTGCCGATGTCATCATGGCCCTGGGAGGTGTTCAAGCTATCGGTACAATGGCCTTCGGTTTATTCACCGGCAGGCCGGCGGATATCATTGTCGGGCCGGGCAATGCCTATGTGGCCGAAGCCAAACGGATGCTTTACGGCGAGATCGGTATCGATGTTTTTGCCGGTCCCACTGAATCCCTTATTATTGCCGATCGGACGGCAGATCCTATGATCGTAGCTGTGGACTTGGTCAGTCAGTGTGAACACGGATATGACTCAGCGGTCTGGCTGTTGACCGATTCGAAGGCATTATGTGAAAAAACAATCGAAATCATGCCCAAAGTTATTGCCGACCTTCCGAACCCGGAGGTGGCCGCTTCATCTTGGGTAAAATACGGTGAGGTCGTGCTCTGCGAAAATCGTGAAGAATTGGCAAGGGTCAGTGACGAGTATGCCGCCGAACATGTCCAGGTTCTTGCCGACGATCTGGACTGGTATTTGGGACGTCTGAAAAACTATGGTTCTCTCTTCCTTGGAGAAGCGTGCACCGTTTCATACGGGGATAAAACATCCGGCACGAATCACATCCTGCCTACTAAAAAAGCAGCCCGCTATTCCGGCGGCCTCAATGTGGGCAAGTTTATTAAGACCCTGACGTATCAAAAGCTAACCAGGGATGCCAACCGTACCATCGGAGCGGTGACGTCCCGCATATCGCGTTACGAAGGCATGGAAGGGCATGCTCGTGCTGCCGACATTCGCCTGCGTAGATATTTTCCCGATGAAACATTCGATTTTGAAGTATATGATCAGAAGTATTATTCTTAACACCCGATCAAGAGGATAATATTCATGAAGGATCAATGCGAGGAAACTATAAGGTTTACAAAAGAATTCACCCGGCAGGAGCCGATACCGAAACCCGGCATAAAACGGGCACTGGAACTGATGCAATCTGGCCGTCTGCACCGCTATAATACATTGGCAGACGAAATTTCGGACGCAGCCTTGCTGGAAAAAGAGTATGCCGACTATGTAGGCGCCCGATATTGTCTGGGGCTTTCTTCCTGCGGTGCTGCCATTTATGTAGCCCTGAAGAGTGTGGGCGTCTTGCCGGCGGACAAGGTTTTATGCAACGCGTTTACTTTAGCACCGGTTCCCGGAGCCATCGAAAATGCTGGCGCCGATCCAGTGTTTGTTGAAATAACCGGCGATTATCTGACCGATCTGGATGACCTGGAAAAAAAGGCGAAAAAGTCCAAAGCAAAATATTTTGTTTTGTCCCATATGCGGGGGCATATCGCGGATATGGATCAGATAACCCGACTTTGCCGGGAGTCAAGCATTGTCTTGGTTGAAGATTGCGCTCATACGGTCGGATGCAGATGGGGTGAGACGTTCACCGGACGTTTCGGCAAGGTCGGTTGTTATTCCAGCCAAACTTATAAACATCTGAATTCGGGTGAAGGTGGGCTTCTGGTGACAGATGATGATGAGGTGATCGCTAGAGCGATTTTGTATTCCGGATCGTACATGCTCTACGAGCGCCATATCTCAAGACCGTCTTTGGAAGTGTTTGAGCGGTATAAAAGGGAGATTCCGAATTATAGCCTTCGCATGACCAACCTGGCGGCAGCGCTTATCCGATCGCAATTGGTCTGCCTGGAAAAACGCATTCGGCGCTGGAACAAGCGATATGATCTTTTAGAAGCAGAACTGGTTGGCACTCCCCATATACGTATTCCCAAAAGACACCCCAAGGAGGGATATGTCGGATCGTCTTTCCAATTTTCATTAATCGACACCGATAAACCTGCCGTAGAAACTTTTGTAAACACTTGTGCCGAGAGAGGTGTCGCGATCAAGTGGTTTGGTGCCAATGAGCCGGTTGGTTTTACTAGTACATGGGAAAGCTGGCAGTATGTCAAAACGTATCAGCCGTTACCTCACACCAAAAAAATTCTGGATTTCATGTGTGATTTTAGAGTGCCGTTGACCTTTTCGCTGGATGACTGCAGAATCATTGCAAAGATTATCCGGCAGATGGCTGAAGAAATATTCTTTAAGTAATAAAATAGTATGGAGGAAAAATTACAATGACAGAATTAATCCACCGAATCGTAAGCACTGACAAAGCGCCGGAGGCCATCGGCCCTTATTCCCAGGCTGTTACAACAGAGGCCATGGTCTTTGTATCCGGTCAGCTTGCGCTGGACCCCGCAAACGGAAACCTGATTGCCGGTGATATCAAATCGGAAACACGCCAGGCCATGAACAACTTGAAAAATATTCTTGAAGCAGCCGGCAGCAGCTTGGAAAGAGTGGTTAAAACAACACTGTATATTAAGAATATGAATGACTTTCCCATAATCAATGAAATTTACGGTGAGTTCTTTCAAAGTGAACCGCCGGCTCGCGCTTGTGTTGAAGTGGCCCGTCTTCCCAAGGATGCCAATTTCGAGATAGAGGCTGTGGGGTTGTTATAAACCTATGAAATCAAAGAGAAACCTATGTATGTAACTCAATTGTCATGCCCAAAATGCAGTACGACCTACGAAAGTGAGAATCTGATCCAGCTGTGTAAGTGCGGTGCGCCGCTTCTGGTGAACTACGACTTGGAAAGAGTTCAGTCTGTATTTAAAAAAGAAATGCTCAAGAAACGTCCACCGACATTGTGGCGCTATCGGGAGTTGTTGCCAGTAAAAGATGAGGAATACATCGTCAGCCTTGGAGAAGGAATGACGCCCCTTCTGCCCCTTAAACGTCTGGGTCCTCGGTTGGGAATGTCCAACCTTTTCATGAAGGACGAAGGGATCATACCTACCGGCACATTCAAGGCCCGCGGTGCCGCGGTCGGTGTTTCACGGGCAAAGGAGTTGGGGGTGAAAGTACTGGCCATGCCCACCAACGGCAATGCCGGTGCCGCCTGGGCGGCATATTGTGCCCCCGCAGGTATTGTAGCGGTGGTTGTCATGCCTGAGGACGCCCCTCCCATTCCCAGGGTAGAGTGCGCTGCCTCAGGGGCCATCCTATACCTTGTCAATGGCCTTATATCCGATGCAGGAAAGATAGTCACCCAGGCTGTTGCTGAACATGGCTGGTTCGATGCCTCCACCCTCAAGGAGCCTTATCGTATCGAAGGCAAGAAAACCATGGGACTCGAGTTGGTCGAACAATTCAATTGGGTCATGCCGGATGTTATTCTTTATCCCACAGGGGGCGGCGTCGGCATCATCGGTATCTACAAAGCCCTAACAGAACTAAAAGAAATCGGTTGGGTCTACGGTCGTTTGCCGCGCCTGGTTGCTGTACAAGCCACCGGCTGCGCCCCAATTGTCAGGGCATTTGAAGAAAAACGAGTAGAGTCTGACTTTTGGGAAATGGCGCGAACGTGCGCATTCGGTATTACAGTTCCCAAAGCGCTGGGAGACTTTTTGGTCCTGGATGCCATTTATAAAACAGAAGGTTGCGCCATTGCTGTAAGCGATAAGGAGTTATTGGGGGCTTCGACTCTTTTGGCCAGAACTGAAGGAACCTTCATTTGTCCCGAGGGGGCGGCTACTCTCAGTGCGGCCATGAAACTCAGGGAATCTGGATGGATTAAAACAAACGAAAAAGTTGTAATACTTAATACGGGCAGCGGCTTAAAATATCCTGAAACAGTCCGTGTTTCACCACCGCTACTATCTCCGACTGATAAACTGCCACCGATAAATGAGGAGGTATCTATGCCGTCTGATCTGGAAGTGGCATGTCCAGATTGGGCGGAGACCGATAGTTAGATAAGTAAACAATTGTTTAAAACACATCGGATAAAAAGGATAGAAAAGATGATCATCATAGGAGAACTTATCAATGCCAGCCGTACAGTAATCGCCAAGGCGATTGAGGATCAAGATTTCGAAACGATCCAGGATATCGCTAAAAGCCAGGCCGAAGCCGGAGCGGACTACATCGACGTCAATGCCGGCATTTTTCTCGATAAGGAGGCCGCTTACCTCAAATGGCTTGTGGAGATGGTCCAGTCGATAACGGACAAACCCTGCGCGATCGACAGCCCGGACCCGACGGCCATTGAGACAGCTATTGCCGTACACAAAGGCACACCCATAATCAACTCTATTTCATTGGAGAAGGAACGTTACGAAAAGCTGATGCCCATCATCGCTGGCACGGACATGAAGGTGATCGCACTGTGCATGAGCGACGATGGAATGCCCCAGACCGTGGAAGAACGCATGAAGATCTCGGACAAATTGGTGAATGGCCTGCTCCAGAACAATGTCAAGATGGAAAACATCTTCGTAGACCCGTTGGTGCAGCCAGTGTCGGTGAACAGCACCTTCGGTATGGAATTCATCAACGCCATCGAAAAAATCGTCAGTACCTTCGAAGGAATTCATACAGCCTGTGGGCTTTCCAACATCAGCTTCGGCCTGCCTGCCCGAAAGTTTATGAACCGCATCTTCATGGTGATGGCCATTGCCAAAGGGTTGGACGGAGCGATCATGAACCCGCTGGATAAGCAGATGATGGCCAATATCATAGCGGCTGAGGCTCTCTGTGGTAAAGATGATTTTTGCACGAATTACCTGAAAGCATATCGAAGCGGTTTCATTGATGGAAAATAATATTCAGTGGTGAACATACGCGTTGCAATAAGATTTATGTGGAGCCCACCGCTCTGAAGAGGGGGCTCCCCGGTAAGAAAATTACCCGTTTTTTTTAAGAGCTTCCCTCGACCCCGCCTTAAAAAGCGGGGATTGCGGGAAGCGTTCCGGTCAATTGCATAAAGATCTCTCGATCAGACCACTCTGCAGGAAGCGATTTTTTTCTGTATTTTTTAATCAGGATATTCCGGCATCACCCAGAGTATAGACCACGAAGAAAATCGCAAATTTTCTACTAAAATCTTAAAAGCTCTATTGATTCTGGTTGGAAGACGACGCCGAAATCAACAACATCTTGAATTTACTATCATAATAAATCCATCCCGGTTTGGCATACCTTTTGAAACTCCTTTTCAACACTGACTTCTGTGGAGCAGTTTTTAAACCCTCTCGTATCAGCAAACGATGTTATCAGTCGCGATCAAGATTGCTGTCATGGCGTATAAAACAGAGAGAACAACTCTTAATGTCAATGCCATTACCAAAAAAGGTTTCTTACCCTGTTTGTGTACGCCCGGTTTTCTCGGTACCGGGGTGGAATAGACGGGCCTGTCATCCGGAAACGTCGTTCCAACTTATAAAATTATTTTACAGGAGGTGTTTACGATGGAAAAATTAAAAGAAAGGTTTGCACGTGGAGAGATTTCCCGCAGAAAGTTCCTGGCTATCAGTGCAGCTATGGGTGCCAGTGCCATTCTTCCGGTTGGTCTTCTTGAAACCAAAGTCTTTGCCGCCTCACCGAAAAAAGGTGGGCGACTGCGCATGGGACTACAGGGAGGATCAACCAGCGATTCCATGGATCCGGCCAAATTCAACGACGTGTATGTCCAGATGACCAGTATGGGGTTTCTGCGCAACCCGCTGGTGGAAATCGATCACAACGGTAATGCTATACCCGACCTTGCCGAGAGTTGGGAACCGGACGCAAGGGCCAAAGTGTGGGCCTTCAATCTAAGAAAAGGTGTCGAATTTCACAACGGGAAAACCATGGATGCCGATGATGTCATTTTCTCCATAAAACGTCATTTAGACGAGAAATTGGCCTCTCAAATTAAATCCATGGTGCAACAAATCACCACTTTCAAAAAAGACGGCCCCAACCGCGTGATTTTCGAGTTGACCGATCCCAATGCTGATTTCCCTTATATTTTGGCCGACACTCGAGCCGCCATCGTGCCGGCGGGCACCACCGATTTCGAAAAATGCATCGGCACAGGCGGCTACACTATTGTTAAATACGAACCCGGTGTGCGGACCCTGGCCACGCGCTTTCCCAATTATTTCAAACCCAATCGTGCACATTTCGACGAGGTGGAAATCACGATCATGGCCGACGTCAATGCCCGAACGACAGCCCTCCAGACAGGCCAGGTGGATGTCATAAACCGGCCGGATCGCAAGACAGCCCATCTGATCGAAAGGTCTCCCAATGTCAAACTGGTCAACGTCAAAGGCGGGCTTCTCTATACTTTCCCAATGCTGACGGACACTCCGCCATTTGATAACAATGACCTGCGTTTGGCCATCAAGTACTCGGTCAACCGCCAAGAAATGCTGGATACGATTCTTCGAGGCTATGGGATTGTCGGGAACGACCAGCCCATACCTCCCATCGTGAAATACCACGCCGATCTGCCCCAGCGGACATATGATCCGGATAAAGCGCGTTTCTACTTTAAAAAGGCAGGCTTGGAAGGTGAAACCATTTCGTTGCACACGTCGGATGCCGCTTTTGCCGGTGCCGTAGACGCAGCACTCTTATGGCGTGAACATGCCAAAAAGGGAGGTATCGACATCACAGTGGTCCGAGAACCCGTCGACGGATACTGGGATAACGTCTGGAATAAAAAAGGCTTCAGCGCCTGCTTCTGGTTTACCAGGGTTACTCCGGACTGGATGTTCACCATGGCCTATGCCGTCGATGCACCCGCCAATGACATGCATTGGAAACACGAAAGATTCAACAAATTGCTGGTAGAAGCCAGGGGAGAATTGGACGAAAAAAAGCGGGCTCAAATGTATGCAGAGATGCAGCAGATCGTTCGGGATGAAGGAGGAGTGGTTATCCCGATGATTGCCAATATGCTTGATGCGGTCAATAAAAAGGTCCAATTTAAAAATCCTGCCGGTAACCAGGAATTGGATGGCTTACGCGCCATCGAACGATGGTGGTTCGAGGCCTGATTGTCTTTGAATCCTGCGCGGCGGTGTTTCTGGCAACAAAGCTTCACCGCGCAGGATTCTTCCTCGGTGATATTTGTTGAAAACGCCTCTCACTGAGGATTTGACGATTAGGACAGCCCCCTTCTCAAGTTCATACCCAGAGGAACAGCCATGAATTCAATATTTGGGATTGTAGTTAAAAGGCTGGCCGCGGGACTTGTCACTATTTTAGTGGTTTCCGCTTTAATTTTTGTCGGAATTGAAGCCCTCCCCGGAGATCCGGCTACTGCAATCCTAGGCCAACAAGCAACGGAGGAAAACTTGGCGGCCCTGCGCAAAGAATTGAAGTTGGATTTGCCGCCCCATATCCGATACTTCAGCTGGCTGAACGGTTTTATTCATGGTGATTTAGGTCGGTCTCTTTCGAATCAACGTCCCGTATCGGAAATGATTGGGTGGCGCTTTTCCAATACCCTGTTTTTGGCTCTCTCGGCAGCCTGTATAGCGGTTCCTTTGGCGTTATCACTCGGCCTGTTGGCAGCGCTTTACAAGGACACAATGCTCGATAAATCCTTATCCATCGCAAGCCTTTCCGCCATATCGTTTCCTGAATTTTTTGTAGGATATATTCTAATCGCGATATTTTCCGTCAAACTCCATATGTTTCCCAGCGTGGCGAGTATCAACGACGGAATGTCTTTCTTACAAAAGCTGAATGTCATCGTCCTCCCTTGTATAACGCTTATGCTCGTCGTGCTCGCCCATATGATGCGGATGACCCGTGCTTCAGTAATTGGAATACTTACAAGCCCTTATATTGAGATGGCAAGACTGAAAGGCGTCGAAATGAGAGCCATCATTACCAAACACGCTTTACCGAATGCACTGGCGCCCATCGTTAATGTTGTCATTATGGACCTGGCCTGGTTGATCGTAGGTGTTGTTGTGGTCGAAGTAGTATTCGTTTATCCCGGCTTAGGACAGCTTCTGGTGGATTCAGTATCCAAACGCGATCTGCCTGTGGTGCAGGCAAGCGGGCTCATCTTTGCGTGCACCTACATCCTGTTGAACCTGACAGCCGACATCCTATCCATTTTGGCCAACCCCAAGCTCAGGATTCCGAAATAGATGGGGGTATTTGTATGGTTGGTGTTAAAAAGATCAAAAACGCTCCCTGGAGTGCCAAAATTGGAATACTAATGGTTTCCATAACGTTGCTGACAGCCCTATTTGCGCCGGTCATTGCTCCCTTCGATGAGGCTGAAAAGGTGGGCGATATATGGCTGGCACCAGGCGGAAAGACGATTCTCGGAACAGACCAACTGGGCCGCGACTTGTTTACCCGTATGGTTTACGGTGCGCGGAATACCATTGCGATTGCGCTGCTTATAACTTTTTTGGCCTTTCTGGTGGGGGTGGTTACCGGATTGATGGCCGCCACTGTCGGCGGATGGCTCGATATGATTTTTAGCAGAATCGTAGATGTTTTTATGGCCTTTCCAGCATTAATTCTCACTCTGATGATTTTATCCATTCTTGGAACCTCTATACCCGTTCTGATTATTGTCATCGCGTTGCTAGATGCCACAAAAGTGTTTCGTCTGGCTAGGGCGCTGGCGATGGACATTACTGTGATGGAGTTTGTCGAGGTGGCACGTTTGAGAGGGGAAGGTCTGCGTTGGATTATTATTAAGGAGATTCTGCCCAATGCGCTTCCTGCTCTCATAGCAGAATTCGGTCTGCGCTTCTGCTTCATTTTTCTTTTTATCAGTGCCCTGAGTTTTCTCGGATTGGGTATTCAACCACCGGCGGCTGACTGGGGTAGCATGGTACGTGAAAATGCCGGCGCCATCTCCTTTGGCATTTTTGTTCCGCTTTATCCTGCTGCCGCAATTGCTTTCCTTACCGTTGGTATCAATCTTGTAGTCGATTGGTTTTTGCATATCAGCGCGCAGATCAGGGCTCAATGACAATTCATTGGAAAATAAAGGAGCAAAATGGAACGTTTGCTCACGATCAAAAAATTGGTGATCGAAGGCCGTTGGGACGATAATATAAAAGTATTGATCGACAATGTCAGTCTCCATTTGGATAGAGGTGAAGTCCTCGGTCTGATCGGGGAGTCCGGGGCTGGCAAAAGTACCTTAGGGCTGGCTTCCATGGGATATGTGCGGACGGGATGCCACATTGCGTCAGGCTCCATTGAGTTTGACGGAAAAGAGTTGACAAAGGCTTCCGAGAATGAATTGAATCTACTCAGAGGAAATCGGATCACATACGTCGCCCAGAGCGCCGCGGCATCATTCAATCCTGCTCATCGCTTGCTTCGACAATTTGTCGAAAGTCCGCTTCGCCACGGCCTTATGGATTACACCCAGGCCAAAGAAAAGGCGATTGAACTGTATCGTAGGTTTAATCTTCCCTATCCCGAAACGATCGGGTACCGCTATCCACACCAGGTATCCGGAGGTCAACTGCAAAGAGCAATGATTGCCATGGCGATGGCTACCAATCCTGATCTGATTATATTTGATGAGCCCACCACAGCATTAGACGTCACCACACAAATAGAGGTTCTCGCCACGATCAAAGAAGCCATCAGAATGCAAAGCGGCTCAGCCATCTACATCACACACGATCTAGCTGTTGTGGCTCAGTTGGCGAATCGTATTATAGTTCTAAAGAACGGAAAATTAATTGAAGAAGGCATCACTCGTGAGATGATGGAATCTCCAAAAGAAGCCTACACCAGGGATCTGTTGAATGTCCGACGGCAGCGCAAAGAAGCTTCACAACCGATAGAGGATGTGGTGTTGAATATTTCCAACGTAATCGCTGGATATACAAAAGAAACGACAATTGTAAAAAATATCAGCCTGAAGGTACATCGTAAGCGTACCGTAGCCGTGGTGGGTGAATCAGGAAGCGGCAAAACCAGTTTGGCGCGCGTCATTACTGGATTGCTTCCTTTGTGGGAAGGCAAGATATTTTTTTATGACAAGGAGCTTCCTCCAGACGCGGCCAAAAGGGATCGCGAATTGTTACGCCACATGCAGATGATTTACCAAATGCCGGATGTTGCTTTGAATCCCCGGCAAAAGATCAGGCGCATTCTTGGACGTCCCCTGGAGTTTTATTTTGGAACCACAGGCCGAAAAAAAGAGAATCGTGTGCAAGAATTGTTAGACCTTATCGAACTGCCTTCCGATTATTACAACCGTTATCCATCGGAGCTATCCGGAGGGGAAAAACAACGTGTCTGCATTGCAAGGGCTCTTGCCGCTGAACCCGACTTAATTATTTGTGATGAGATTACAAGTGCCCTGGACCAACTAGTTGCCGAGGGTATTCTAAAGCTGCTTCATGATCTTCAAAATAATCTGGGGGTTTCTTATCTATTCATCACTCACGATTTAGCTACTGTTCGCGCTATTGCCGATGAAGTCGTTGTCATGTATCAAGGAGAGATTGTAGAACGAGGTAATAAACGGAAAATGTTCAGAAATCCTAGTAATGATTATACCAAATTGCTATTATCGTCGATACCAGAAATGGATCCCGATTGGTTGGACAATCTTCTCTCAGAGAGGCAGCAGGAAGGAAAAAGTATAATTGCGCCTTCTTGACCGGAACGCTTCCCGCAATCCCCGCCTTTTAAGGCGGAGTCGAGGGAAGCTCTCAAAAAAAACGGGTAATTTTCTTACCGGGGAGCCCCGCCCTTTAGGGCAGGAGGGCTCCACATAGTTATCGGTGTTCCCTGTTCTGTTTTATCGTTGATATACGATAAATATTCAAGCGATATTGATAATGAGTATAAACATTCCTTTAATAAAGTTCGTTGGCGACGACATTCTAAACCGTATTCATCACGAAACGGTCAGCGTGCTAAAGAGCGTTGGTGTTGTTTTTGAATCTGACGAGATCATTGAAGTATTTAAGTATCATGGTGTCAAAACAGAGGGAAAAAAAGTATTTATCTCCGAAATGGAAATAGAAACCGCTTTAAAAACATGTCCTCGAAATTTTAAAATGGTAGGTCGAAGGGATGCGGCAACGGTCCTTGTTGGTGAAGGGCAACCGCAAATATTGGTATCTCCAGGGAACGGTACACTTTTTATACAGGATTTAGAAGGTAACAGGAGAGAAGCAACCTTAGGCGATTTTAACATGATTACCCAACTTTGCGAACAAAGCCCTTATGTTCATTTAGTTGGCGCTGTTCCCGTAGAACCCATTGACTTACCTACACGGGGGCGTCCAGCAAAACTTGTTTACCATTTAATGCAGTATAGTACGAAACCCCTGATCGGCGTTGCTGCTACGAAGGAGGAAGCGAAACAGGTTTTCGATATAATTGAAATTGCTTTTGGATGTAATGGGTTTCTAAATAACCATGTGGCGATTGCTTACAGTGTAAATCCCGCCAGTCCGTTACGCTTTGAGCCATTAAGCTGTGAAACTATGATTGCCTATGCCCAAAGAGGCCAAGCGCTTTTCATTCTACCCGGATTGATGGCTGGTATAAGCGGTCCTCTCGATCTTTTCGGTTTGGTAGTTTTGTCCAACGCTGAAATTCTGGCGGCGCTCGTTTTTACCCAATTCATCAATCCGGGTACTCCGCTGGTCTATTCTTCCGGCACTTTCATGGTTAACATGAAGAATTTTTATACAATAACCGCATCACCGCAAGGAAACATCGTCAACGTTGTCGGCCTGCAGATGGCTCGACAATATTATGGGCTTCCTTGCCGAACCATGGCCGGCATGACGGATTCAAAAAAGGTGGATTATCAGGCCGGTTCAGAGACCATGCAAAATCTTACACTATATAGCCTCGCAGGTGCCAATATCATCAATGAGTGCTTGGGAGTCATGGACTCTATCATGGTCACTTCCTTTGAAAAGTGGATTTTAGATGAAGAACTGCTGGAGAGAGTTTTTTGTTTGGAAAAAGGTTTTGAACAAATGACGTCTTCAACCGCTTTAGAAAACATAAAATCAATAGGATGCGGTGGTAACTACATTATGCATTCAAACACGATAGCCAATTTTCGCAAGGTGTGGATGCCTGCAATTTCAGATTGGAATCCTTACGAAGTCTGGAAAAAAAGGGGTGGAACCGACATACTTCAAAAAGCCCATCAACGTTTTAACCAGCGAATGGAAGCAACAACCGGGAAAGCATTAGCGCCGGAATATGACCGGGATATTTCCCGTTACTTGGACAAATAAGCGGGGGGTGGATCGGCATGAGATCACGTGGACTCTAAATCCGCGCAGCCGGGTGCGATTCCCGGACTCCCCGCCATTTTTTCATATACCGCGGAGCATCATTGGAAGGGGTGGTTTGTTTACAATGAGGCAGGCATAGGCATCATGAGGAGCAAAAATGGTTAGGTGGACATATACACAGGCGGCCCGACTCAGGGAGCTGGAGGCCGATAAGTCGAATATGGAACGTACTTTTTCGGATGAAGCTCAACGGAACCAATGGTTTCAACAGATCGAGGCTGGTTTGGTCGCCCAGGCCAAAGAGAGCCTTTCCGTATTCCGACAAACCCACCGTCGACCAACATGGTGCCGGTTGGAGAGTCAGCTTGTCGAAGGTCTCGTAGAGGAGGGGTTTGCTCAGGTGACAACCCCAACGATTATGGCTCGAGGTCACTTGGAGCGCATGGGGGTTGATGCGCAGCATCCCTTATCTTCCCAGGTTTACTGGCTGGACCAAAAATCCTGCCTACGGCCCATGTTGGCACCCCACCTATACTTTGTACTAAAGGACTTGCTGCGAATCTGGGAGCACCCGGTTCGCATTTTCGAAGTGGGGTCCTGTTTCCGCAAAGAGACAAAGGGCGGCCAACACGCCAGCGAGTTTACCATACTCAACATTGTGGAGATGGGGCTGGCCCTCGATGACCGGCGGCCGAAATTGGAACAACTAACCGATTTGGTCATGACCGCAGCAGGCCTCAGCGACTACAAGTTGATATCCACCTCTTCGGAAGTCTATGGCGAAACCATTGACATCGAGGGTCCCGACGGCATGGAACTGGGGTCGGCGGCCATGGGCCCGCACACCTTGGATGACGCCTGGCGCATTCAGACCGCCTGGATAGGGGTGGGCTTCGGGATCGAGCGCCTGGTAATGGCTGCCAGCGGAAAACCCAGTCTTGGGCGTTTGGGGCGAAACTTGCACTACTTGGACGGCACTAGTTTGAGTGTCTAAAGTTGCTCGGATTCTTAGTCGAATGGAAGAAACGCGATGAAAATAGCGATAGTCGGCGGTGCACTGCAAGGGTTAGAAGTGGCCTACCTTGCGCGCAAAGCCAGGATCGAGGCCGTGCTGCTCGATCACCGGGCGACCGTACCGGCATCTTACCTTTGCACTGATTTCCGGCATGTCGACGTGACTGACGCGGGAGCCATGGCAGAAGCCCTTGCCGATGTCGAACTTCTTTTTCCTGCCCTGGAGAATCTGAACGCCCTCACCCATCTTTACGATTATGCCCAACAACGCGGAGTCCCCATTGTACATGACCCCGAGGCCTATGCCGTCTCTGCCTCCAAGATTGCTAGCGAGCGTTTTTTTAAGCAGCTCGGCATCCCGGTTCCGAGCACTTGGCCGGACTGCCGTTTTCCGGTAATTGCTAAGCCTAGCATTGGCAGCGGTAGCGATGGAATTCGCCTTTTTTCGACCCAGGAAGAACTTGAACAGGTGATTGGCCTGGATCCTGAAGCACAAGGTTAGGTTGTACAATCCTTCCTTTCCGGCCCCACCTATTCAATTGAAGTGCTGCGGGCGGGCAAAAATCTGCGGGCCCTTCAAGTTACAGACCTGCACATGGATAAGGGTTTCGACTGTAAGCAGGTTATTGCGCCGACCATGCTTCCCACCGGGTTGCAAAAAAGGCTGACCGGCCTCTCCCTCACCATGGCCGAGGCATTTCATTTAGAAGGCATCATGGACGTGGAAGCCGTGCTGCATGATGGGGAACTGAATGTGCTTGAGATCGACGCCCGCTTTCCCAGCCAAACCCCCATCACCGTTTTTTGGTCCAGCGGGGTCAACATGGTCGAAGTGCTGGTCAAAACCGCCCTGGGAGAAGAAGCATCGATCATAGGAGAGGTCTCGCAACTCGAACGCGGGGTTGTGTTCGAGCACATCCGTGTTACCACGGGCCGCATGGAGGTTACCGGCGAACATGTCATGGCCGCTGCCGCTGGACTTCAGGTGCAGCAGGACTTCTTTGGTGCCAATGAGGCCATTACTGACTATGCGGAGGGCAAAGAGGACTGGGTGGCCACCCTGATCTGCAGCGGGTCGAATCTGGCCGACGCCTGGGCCCGCCACCAAGAGGCGATTTCGGCGATTTGCCGCAGGTTCAAGATCGACTACTACATGGATCCTTCACCGGTTGTCCTGTTTCAGGATAATGTCGAATGACCCGGCTGAACCAATCCTATATAGAGGAAACGCGTGACCATCTGGCCGATATCGACCAAGGGCTCAGGATCCGGACTGGAACCGGTCTTAAAGGGGTTGCGCTGCACACCATCGATGTGGGTCCGAAAAAGAAAGATAGGCTGCCCTGGCTGCGTGTGGCGGTGGTGCCCATAACCACGGGTGCTGGTCTCATCCCCCGTTTTGTAGAGACCCTCGTTTCCATTGCCCACCACGTCGGCCTCGATGCGGATGTGACCCGGAGCCCGGATGTCGGAGGTCTGGCGGAAGCCTATTCCGCAAAATACGATATCGTGATCATGGCCGACGATAACCGGTTTGTGGCCATCAATATCAGGTCTGGTTTCGTGGCCGACAATGACCGGGCAACCGGGGAAGGATTTGCCGCCCTGCTTGATATGATGGCCGGCGGTGTTCGCGGTAGACCCTGCGGGGTGATCGGCTGCGGGCGGGTGGGAACCCATGCTGCGCTGCGCCTGGCCGCCCTGGGGGGCGATCTTACCCTCTGCGATCTCGATGAACCACGTGCAAGGCATCTCGCCGCACGTCTGCGGAAAGAAAGGCATGTGCAGGCAATCTGCGTCTCTGATGCGATGGATCTTCTAAAGACGTGTTCTTTGGCCGTGGAGGCCACACCTTCGGGCGAGTTCATACCGGCGGAAGCAATCGGGCCTGGTACGGTGATTACCGCTCCCGGAGTTCCCCTGGGTCTCACAGCTGACGCCCGGGAGCGTATCGGATCACGGTGCTACCACGACAATCTCCCCCTTGGGGTTGCCACCATGCTACTGGCCGCATGTTACGGTAAGATGACCGAAGCCTCACAGCATCAAGGATAAAACCAATGAACATGGGATCCGTTAAAAAGAAACCGGCCAAGCGCTACTATCGTAAACGGGTGGAACTCTTTGCTTTGATCGAGAAGATCAAACTGTGGCCCTCCCGAACCGGCAAGCTTCATGGGATCCGTTCGATTGAGCGACACGGAGATGTTGCTCTTATCACTACTCATTGCAACCGCAACTTTACAGCCAATAATTCCCGCAACAGCCGAGCTGCGAGATGGCTGAGAAAAAAACATTTTTTAAATGTATGTACCATGTGTCGTATACCGGACTGGAAACTGGAAAAGTTCAACACGACTCGTTTTCACAAGCACTTCGGTTCCCGGTTAAGGCCACATTTGCTCACCTTCATTGGAGATATGGTTGATCATAAAGGCTAACCATCCTGGGGATCGAAAACGCAAGTGTTAAGTCTGCCTTTGGACTGATAAATCACCGAGTCGACCACCGGCACATCGGTTATCCGGTCCTGGGAGAAAGATGCATGGCGATCCTCCATAGGCGGACAAGTGTAGCGCATCAGGTTTTCCGTAGATGTTTTTTGCAGGGGAAAGATCATTGAAACAGGCCGTCACGCTATCCCAGCCACAACGACAGAGTTCTGACCGCAGCTTTCAGTCCGACATCAGAACATACCGCTTGAGGGTCTTGGAAAGGCGAATCACAAGGTACCGGTAAGGAACCGCCTTTCCCATCTCCCAAAAACGATGATGTCTTGGAACAAGGATGATTTATCCATTGACCGTAAAAGACTAAAATAACATATTTTTATGGTATTAAAAGCGCGTTAAATAAAAATTAAAGAAAAACCCTCATTGATTATAACTTATTGATAATATAATAAAATGCCCCCGGCGTGAATCGAACACGCGGCACAAGGATTAGGAATCCTTTGCTCTATCCACTGAGCTACGGGGGCGCAACGGTCGGAAAAACCCTGATTATCAGAAACGGCACCTTGCATCAAGGCATCCGTTTTCCCGAATCCCGGATGCACGGGCTGCGGGAGGCGTTGGGGTCATTCCAAACGGATGCCCGGCCAGGCGGAAAGGGGGTCCGTGGAGCGCACCACGTGCATCCCGGCATCGGAAAAGCGCTTGAATGCGGCGTCCGCCGGGTCGGTGTAATCGATGACACCCGGAATGACCACCGGCGACGTGCAGTCCTCCAGGAGGTAAACTTTTTCGGCCAGCCGCCGATCCCCTTGCCGGATTTCCGTTAACAGATCGTCAATGGTCCAGGCCAGGCAGTGGCTTTTGGCCTGTCCCGCGATGACTACGGCGTCGAAGGTCATCAGGCGTTCGATGAAAGCGACATTCTTCCCGCCGATGGATGCGCCGTCGGGGCCCTGGGTCACCTCGGGGCACAGCACCGAGTAGTTTTCCGTGAAGGTGCGGTCCCCCTTGATCTGAAAATCGGGACGGCTCAACCGGGCCATGCCGTGAAAAAAAACGGCTTCCTCCACGGCGGAGACCAGCGCATGGCCGATGCCGCCCAGCATGGCGTGATAGGGCCACACCGTCAGATCGTACCGCCCGCCGGCTTCGAGGGTCCGGACATAATGGGTAAGATGCCGTTTCCCGTAGGATTCGTCGATGCCCAGGGCAAACGCCAGATCCCCGTTGAATGTCCACTTCCCGTTTTGAATGTCTGCTGCGGTGATGCGGGTGAAAGGATCGGGATGGCGGCCGTCGGCGTCCACGAAAAAAACCGGATGAAAGATCTGCATGGCGTGGTGGGTGTCCATGGTGGGGGCGATCAGGGTGATCCGGTCCATATTTTGATAAATGAACCGGCACAGCCGGATGTTGTCGTCCACGGCCCCGGTTCCGGACCGGCCGCCCACGAAAAGCTCGAATCCCGGAATGCAGAACGTGTTTTGGACGTCCACCAGCACCAGGCACACGGTATGCCGGTCGGCGGAAGCGGGGCGAATCCCGTGTGTTGCGGCCCATTGCCGTGCCGCCGCGGCACGGGCCTGGTAATCCACGCGCCAGACGCGGCCCGCGTTTTCAGGGTCGAAGTGGGGCGGGATCGGAAGCGTTCGGGGTGCCATTTTTCCATCCTCCTGAAACCGGATCTGGTGTGATTACAACACGCGGATCATGAGGGGCAGGGCCACGAGGGTGCCCAGCGTGCTCCCCAGGTTGGTGAAGACCACCACGAGCAGGATCCGGGTAAAAGCGTTTTTCCAAAACCCTTTGATGGAAAGAATATCCAGGGGCAGATTCTGAAAATCCCTGACTCTCGGCCGGCGGGAAAGGGTTTCCACCATTCCGGAAACCCACCCTGCGGCCAGCAGGGGGTTCAAAGACGTCAAGGGGGCGGCCAGCACGGCCGACAAAATGGTCAGGGGGCGGGCCAACGCCGCCGCCGCCCCGAGCCCGGCCAGAATCGCGTTGGCGAGAATCCACCAGGAAATCATTTCCTTTGCGGCGCGGCTGCCGGAAAAGAAGAACCCGGCGGTCACCAGTCCCACCACGAAAAGCGGGATAAACCATTTCAACAGCCCCGCCCCCGGCCTTCGGGGCGGAATCGTCTCAAGGGACTTGAGATCGGTTGTTTCGTTCCAGTGGGATCGGATGCCGGGGAGATGTCCCGCCCCCACGACGGCGACGATTTTTTTCCCGGGGGCGTCTTTCAGCTTCTGGGCAAGGTATCGATCCCTTTCGTCGATGAGGATTTCTTTGAGCACCGGCAGTTGGGCGCCCATGTCGGCCAGGAAGGCCTCGATCATGTCCTGGCGCTTCATCTTTTCGATTTCCGTTTCGCTGATCTTGTCGGCCTCTCCCAGGGAGAGGAGCATCTGGAAGAACAGCTTGAGCTTGGTGAAAAATCCCATGGAGCGCCAGACCCGGGTCAGGGTGACGCGCAGATCCCGGTCCGCCAGATAAACGGCGGCGCCCACGGCATCGGCGGACGCCACGGCCTGGAGCATCTCCTGGCCGGGCGTCACCCCCAGCGTCTTGGCGATCCGTTTTTGAAAAGACGCCAGTACCAGGTTCAAGAGGAGCACGGCGCCCTTTTTTTCACGGATCACCTTGAAGATGTCCGTGTCTTCCCATGCCTTGCGTTCCACGAGGGTCTGATACCGGGAGCGGCACAGTTCCACGGCCACCGTGTCCGGCTGCTCCCATTCGATGACCGACCGGACAAGGCGGGCGCTGTCCCGGGAGACATGGGCGGTCCCCAAGAGGAGGATCTCTTTGTCCTTGTAGGTCAGGGGGTGGACCAGAGCGTCTTCGGGTTCGTTTTCCATTCATTTTTCCCATTTAAAGGGTTTGTTTCACCTGGGGCCGCGGCATCGCCTGTCCTCGAAAGGCTGCTTTACAAAATAAGACAAAAATATTACACATCAAGATAAACGGTGCAATGCTCTTTTTAACCGGCGCCGCCCGCCGGCGTGTGGGAAAAGGAAACGTCGTGGTCAAAATTTATGACGATATCTTTTCATGGGAAGGATGGGGCGGCATGCTGCGGCTGGCCAGCGGCCGATGCCGGCTCCGCATCTTTGATTTATCCCAAGACCCGAACGGGCCGGGGCTCACCCACCTCAAGCCCATCATCGTCCTGGTGACGGATGTTCCCGAAAGCCCCATGTCCGTGCGCAGCTGCGCCGGGCACATCGCCACGCAGGTCACCCAAAAATTCAATATCCAGCCCCAGCGCATGGTGTACGTGGAGCATTATCCCGCCGTACACTACGGAACCCATGACGAGCGCTTCATCCCGGAACGGTACGACGGAGTCGAATTCGTCTGGATGGAAGGCAAAGCCATCCGTCCCACATGGCGGCCGTTGACGCCGCCCCTGCTGGATGTCGTGAAAAAAACGGCGCAAGAGGCATAAGGATGGAAACCCCGCCGGCTTCAGTCGCACAGGCCCCGGGATAAGGGGTCTTCGAGAAACTGGGAGAGCAAGTGGCGGACCCCCTCGAGCCGGCAGGTGTCCGGGGAACAGGTCCTTTCCAGCAGGTTGAGGATCGCTTCCGCCTTTTTCCCGTCCCCCAGGGCCGCATGGGCAAAAAGGCTTTGCTTCAGATAGGCTGCCCCCCGGGAAAGATCGCCTTGTTTCAGGTAAACCCGCCCAATGGTTTCCAGGTCACCGGCGATGCCCGGAAAATTTTGGAAAGCGCGGTCCGCCGCAAGCGCCGACTCCAGGTGGAAAAGGGCGGCATCGGCCCGGTCCATTTCCAAAAGGAGGCGCCCCAGGGCGCTTCGGGCCCTGGCGGTTTGCAGGAAATCGCCCGGGCCGGTCTCCTGAACCGCCGCTTCCAGGGCGCTTTTCGCCGCTTCCAGGTTCCCTTTTTTCCAGTAATAGAGCCCCGCGTTGACCCCAAGGGCCGGGAACGGGATCCCCAGACGCTGTTGGATCCGGCGGGCCGCGTCCATGGCCCGGGCGGCGTCTTCCAGGCGGCCGCCGTCGATGAGGGCGGCCGCCCGGTTGGACAACGCCTGGAGCAAGCCGTCATCATCTTGAAACTGTCGATACATTTCAATGGCTTCTTCGAAGAAAACCAGTGCGCTGGAGACTTCTCCGGCGGTACGGTACACGGTCCCCATGTTGTTCAATGCCATGGCCGCGCCTTTTGCATCTCCGGCCAGGGTGAAATACCGGTGGGACTTGAGAAAGGCATCCCATGCGCGGCGCCGGCATCCCTTCCGGAGCCAATCGATTCCTTTGGCCGTTTCCCGGTGGCCCGAGAGCTGGGCGTCCGAGGTTTCAGGAGCGGGTTTCACGCCTGCACAGGACCACAGAAAGGCGAGTGCCACGATCAAAATGCAGGTGGATGCTTTCATACGCCTTTTCAATACCCGGAAATAACGGCAAAGTCAAAACGGATGGATTTAAGATTTTTCGATCATCAAACCGGGTGACGTCTCTTTTCATGTGCGGCAATTTTTAGTAAACACGGATCAAAAAGGGATGGTAAGCGAATGAAGAAAATCGGTCTGGTGGTGAAAAACGACGTCAAAGCCCTGGAGACGGCCGACACCCTGGAAGCCTGGTTGACCCGCCGGGGGATTTCCGTGGTTCGAAAACCGAGTGTTCCGCCGCCCCGGGATATTTTCCTGGAGGAAAAGGCGCATGCCCCGTCGGATCTCTCCTGCGTCCTGGTCCTGGGCGGGGACGGCACCTTTTTAAGCGCCGTGGCCTGGGTCGGGAATCAAGGCATTCCGGTTTTGGGGATCAAGTTCGGCGAAGTGGGGTTTTTGGCCGAGATCACCGAAGAGGATCTTTTTCCCGCCATGGAAGCGATCTTGAAAGGGAATTTTTCCATTGAACGGCGGATGCGCCTCTGGGTTCAACTCCTCCGGGGCGGGGAATGTATTGCGGAACGGGTTGTTCTCAACGACGCGGTGGTCAACAAGGGGGCCCTGGCCCGGCTGGCGCACATCAAAACCTCCATCAACGGCCGGTATCTCACCACGTACAGCGCCGACGGGCTCATCGTGGCGACCCCCACCGGTTCCACGGCTTACTCCCTGGCGGCCGGGGGGCCCATCCTCCACCCGGCGGTACCCGCCGTGGTCATGACCCCCATCTGCCCCTTCACCCTCACCAACCGCCCCCTGATCCTCCCGGATACGGCGGTGATCACCATCCAGCTCGCCAAGGAGGCCGCCCATATCATGCTGACCTTTGACGGCCAGGCCGGGATCGAAGTCCACGAAAAGGATATCATCACGATTCAAAAAGCGCGCGATCCCGTGGCCATGATCGCCCTGCCGGGCAGGCATTATTACGACCTGTTGAAAAACAAGCTCCGATGGAGCGGGGGTAGGGTGTAACAGGTGGATCATCTCCCCTTGATTTCGAACCGGTTGCCGTCGAAGTCCGTGATGAAGACCAGGTCCGTGCCGTCGGGCTTGGGAATCCGCAGGATGGATACATTGGATCGGGCGCACGTCTCCAAAAAAGCGGCCGGGTTTTCCACTTCCAGGCAGAGATGTTCCACCCCCGCGGGCCGCGGGGCCGGTCTCGGGCCGATAAAAATCTCCAGACAGAAATCCGCATTGCCGTAAAGGACCAGGGTATACGGGGTATCGACGCCGAAAAGCCGGTGCATCAAATCGGCGGAAACCGTCTTGGTACCCATCTCCTCGAGTCCCAAAAGCGCGCGGTAAAACCGGTCGCTTTTTTCCCGGGTTTCACAAACCAGGGCCGCGTGCAGCAGTTTCATGATCTCCTCCCAAATGGAATACGCCGGAAACGAAAAGGGCCCGAACGCGCAGAGACGATGGAAAGTCCCCGGGACCCGGAGGCCGTCACCGGGGGAAGGCCGCCGGGATGCCCCCGTCCACGGGGAGCGAGGCGCCGGTGGTGGGGGTTTTTTCGGAAGCGAAAAAGACCACGGCGTTTCCCACATGTTCCGCCAGGACCTCCGTTTTGAGGAGGCTTCGCTGCCGGTAGTAGGTTTTCAGTCCTTCGGGGCTCAATCCCCTGGCGCGCATCCGTTCCGGTCCCACCGCCTCCCACAGCCCGGATGCCGTCTTTTGATCCCCGAAAACGGCATCCGGGTTGATCATGTTCACGCGGACCCCCAGTTCGGAAAGCTCCATGGCGGCGATCTTGGCCAGTTGGTGGGCGGCCGCCTTGGAGGCGCTGTAGGCGGAAAACGCCGCCCCCGGATCGAAGACATTCTTCGAACTGATGACCACGATGTTTCCTCCGGTTCCCTGGCGCCGGAAAAGGGGGATGGCCGCCTTGATGGTGTGGAAGGTGCCGTTCAAATTGACGGCGACGGTCCGGTCGAGGATCTTCGGATCCAGGTCTTCGATTCTGGCCACATGGGCGATTCCGGCGTTGGGGACCACCAGGTCGACGCCGCCGAAGAGGGTGCTGATCGTGTCGAATCCTTTCTGTACCGCCGTGAAATCGGTGACATCAAAGGCAACCGAAGCGATGCGTTCGGGGCCGAATTCCCGGATCAACAGATCCTTGCCGCGTTCCAGCCGGGGGATATCCCTGTCCCCGAGGGCCACCGCCGCACCGGCCGAAAGGAGGCGCCGGGCGATGCCGTACCCGATGGCGCCGCCGCCGCCGGTAACCAGGGCCACCTGCCCGGCCAAGGCCGCCGCCGCCGGGGGTTTCAGTTTTTTCGTCTGCAAGGGCCATCGTTCCATGTCCCGCACGTGGGCGGCGGGAATGGGGCGGTAATCGCCCATGGCCATGGCGCGGTGCTTGGCAATCACCGTGCGCTCGCCGATGTCGGCGGCGATTCGGGCCGCCGCCGGGGTTTCACCGGCGGCGAAAAGCCCGAGGCCGGCCACCAGGAACAGAACCGGATCCGCTTTTTCCGGGGGCTTTCCTTCCGGGCCCGAACGCCCTTGTCCGTAAAGATAGCGCATGTAGGCGGCGCGGAATTGATGCACGGCCTTTTCCACGACCCTTTTCAGGGCTTCGTCTTTTTCCGGTACCGCATCGAGATATACCATCCGGTTTCGTGTGCGGATGGCATGATCCGGCGTCAGGACCCCGCTTTCACAGATTTTTTTCGCCTCCCGGGAAAGGGAGGCGTCCATCATCGCCGGACCCTGCCGGGAGACCACCAGGCGTCGCAATGCCGAACCGTCAGGGGTGCGGCGCGCGCACATCCCCCGGATGACCTGGGCCACCCGGGCGGTATCGGAAATCCGGGGCGTGCGCCGCCTTCTCGAACGCGCCGCCGATGTCGAAGGGACGCGTTTCACGGCCTTCTGGATAAAGGCCTTGGCTTGATTCACGCAGGTGCGTATCCGCGCGTAGGCCTGCCCGGCGTCGTCGCCGAAAGTGAAGATGCCGTGATGCAGCACCACCAGGGTGTCGATGGCGGGCGCCTTTTCATGGGCCGCGGCGACGGCCCGGGCCAACGGATAGCCGGGATGCCGGTAGGGCAGCACCGCCGCCTTTTCTCCCAGCACGTCGCGGATCATCCGTTTTGCCTCTTTTTGGTGCGCGAGGATCAAAACGGCATCGGCATGGCAGTGGAAGACATACCGGTGCGGCAAAAAGGCATGCAGCAACGTCTCCACGGAAGGGTCGGGGCATCCGGCGACGGCACGCTGGGAAAAAAGGTGATTTTCGAGGGCGTTGTCGGAAAGATCCGGAATCGCCTTCAGCCGCCGGATGGGATCCAGCCGGAGGATGCAAAACCCTTCCGGCCCGATGTCGGCCATGTGCATCCCGCTGCCCTTGACATAAAGGAGGGTTTCCGTTTCTCCGAAAATATCGGTCGTCGTCACCTTGGCAGACGTGTTCCCGCCGCCGTGGAGGACGAGTTCGGGATCGCTCCCGATCAGACGGGAGGCGTGAATCAGGGCGGCGAGGGCCCCCGGGTGGCCGGCTAGTGTTTTCGCAAGCTCCCGGACTGCGGTTTCCGTGAAAGAAGCGGGCATGCGGGATTAGGCTTTCTTTTCCTGATCATAGATTTCCTGGGCGTCTTTCACCGAGGCCTTTTCATGGATGATGCCCCGCAGGGCCTTCATCACGGCCACGGGGTGGGCATGCTGCCAGATGTTGCGGCCCAGGTTCACACCGATGGCGCCCTTTTCCATCCCGTCGTGGACGAAGGAAAAGACCTCCTGTTCGGTTTCGCATTTGGGCCCGCCCGCCATGACCACCGGCACCGGGCATCCCTGGGTGACCTTTTCGAAGTTTTCACACCAGTAGGTCTTGACCACTTTGGCACCGAACTCCGCGGCGATGCGGCAGCACAGGGACAGATACCGGGCATCGCGTTTTTCGAGTTCCTTCCCCACGGCGGTGACGGCCATGACGGGGATGCCGTAGGTTTCGCAGTCGTCCACGAGGGTGCCCAGGTTGACCAGGGAGTCGTACTCGTAGTCGCTCCCCACGAAGATGGACATTCCCACGGCCGACACATTGAGCCGGATGGCGTCTTCTACGGAGGTCACCAACGATTCATGGGAAAGATCCTTCCCGATGATGCTGGTGCCACCGGAGACCCGAAGGATCACGGGGGGAGCGTTGTCCGGATCCACGCAGGCCCGGAGCACCCCCCGGGTCACGAAGAGGCCGTCCGCGTAAGGGATCAGCGGGGCGATGGTTTCTCCGGGCCGTTCCAGCTTCCGGGTGGGCCCTTGAAAGTAACCGTGGTCGATGGGTAAAAACATGCAGCGGCCGTCTTTCTGGATGAGCCGGGACAGCCGGTTTTTCATTCCCCAATCCATAATTCATTCCTCCTTATTTTGATTACGGGCACATATCTCATTGTCTCAGATCCGCGTCAAGGCTCTTGCCTTCCACCGGGGGAGGGAGGTTGGAACGGATCAGGACATTCTCCTGGATGGAGTGGATGACCCGGTCCATGCGTTCCACGCCTTCCCGGATTTCCCGGATGCCTTCCTTGGCCGTCCGGGTGATTTCCGGGATGTCCCGGCTCCCTTCCTCCAGGTTGGAAAGGATGGTTTTCATCTGTTTCAAATTTTCCTGCACGGCGTTCATGAGCGACCGAACGCTTTGAATCCGTTCGAAGAGTTCCCGCTGCACCCTTTTCAAAGTCGACAGGTTGTCCTCCAGCCGGGCCATGGCATCCGGCGCCGCTTCCGAGGCACGGCGGATGTTTTCGAGCGTTTCCCCAATCGTTTCCATGTTCGCGGTCATGGCGTCATACAGGGCGTCGGACCTCAGGAGCCTTCCGACGGTCCCTTTCCCGGCGTCCAGATCGGCGACGATCCGCTCCAGGTGGCCGGTGGTCTGGTTCAGATTCTCCAGGGCGGAAAAAAGCGGTCCCTTGGGATCCCGGAGCAGTTCCGCGGCCCCGGAAAGATCCCGGACGGCCCGGATGAATTGTTTGGCGGTTTCTTCCACCTGAAATTCTTCCAGGATGTCGGAAACCGATTTCTTTTCCTTTGAGGGAAGGAGGCTTCCTTCCGGAAGAACGGGGGCATCCGGAGTCCCGGGCTGAATGGAGACGTATTCGGATCCGATGAGAGTGGGACTTTCCACCGTGACCGTCACATCCTGCCGGATCCGTGGAACAAAATCCTCCAGCACGGCGAGGGTGACCTTCACCTGGTTTTCCACCGGTGTGATCTCTTCCACTTTTCCGATGTCGGCCTTGAGGAGTTTTACCGGTGCCCCCACCTTCAGGTTGTATCCTTCGTTGAAGGTGGTGTAGTAAATCACCGAGCGCTTGAACCAGTGCTTGCCTTTTCCGATGACGGCCACGAGGGCGATCAGGACGATACACACCAGGACGATGAAGGCGCCGGCGGCCTTTTCCTTGTCGGTGAATTCAGGCTCCATAACTCTCCGTTGCCTTTAAAAGCGGATCAGTAAAAGGCCGCCGAGATGCCCACGTTGGCCACCAGGCAGTAGAAGAAACTTTCCATGGCCGCCCGGGAGGCGGCGCGGGGAACGGCGAACATTTCGGGCCGGCGGTTGAACCCATAGAACAGGCTGGTCACGCCGATGAGCGTGCCGAAGCAAAACGCTTTCACCACGGGAACCGCAATATCGGTGAGGACCAGGGCTTTGCCGATCTGGGACGGAAGGTCGCCCAACAGAATGTCGGACCCGATCCACACGGCGCCGAATCCTCCGAAAATGGCGACCACGTCAAAGACGATAAAGAGCAACAGGAGAGAAAGGATCAGGCCGAAGATCCGGGGGCTGCAGATCGCCTGCCAATCGGCGGGGATCGGGGCGGGGGGATTGCCGTCCGCTTCGAAGACGCGCATGCAAAGGACCTCGCCGGTCATGGTGGTGGAGGAGCGGAGGATGACCAAAAGAGCGGTGAGCGCGGGGCCGACCTCCCGGACGATCACGAAGAGGATCGCTTTTCCCATGAAAAACTGATCCGATACCCGGCTCAGATAAAGCATCAGGGTGCCGCCGATCAAAAGGGCGGCCGGAACGATGATTCTCAAGGCTTCGATGCAGGAAAAAAAGACTTCTTCCAGGAGACATCGCCGAAACATCTTCGGATCTCCGGGCCGTTGACTGAAAAAGCCGCCGGCGATGCGGTATCCGAACGCCGCCAGATCGAGCAGGTGGTTCCCGGAGCGAAGCGTCTGCCTGCCCACGTAACCGGGGATGCTGAAACCCATATCCTGACCCCAATTTTTCCTGTTTAAAAACCGTTCCTTACGGCCTGCTGTTTTTCGAAAAATCCGGGCGTGAGGCGAGGGTGATGAGGCCGTAGGCGCCGGAGGGGGTGATGTTCACGCAGCACACCCTCCGGATTTCCGGCGCTTTTTCGGCTTGAAGCCCGTCGATGACCGTTTCGCTTCCGGTGGAATCCGGTACGGAAAAGAGGCGTCCCCGTCGCACGATCACGCTTGCAATGGCCATATCAAATCCCGTCCCCACAGGCAATGTCCCGTAATAGCCGGTGTAGTCCAGGACCCTGCGATCCTCGGGGAGGGGGTGCCGGGCCGAATCCCGGTGGTGGTCGATCCCGGTGAGAATCACGGCGTCTTTCGGGAAGGCCGGTGCATCCCGGGGCAAACGTCCGCTTTCAACGGATTCCACGACACCGTATCCCGACGCGGGTGCGATTTCCGGGGACAACAGGAAAAACACCGCCCCTTCGGCGATCCGGGCACGTCCCCGGCCGGTGCCGAAGGGGCTCAAAAAGGCCGCCGCGTCCCGGGTTTTCGAAAAACGATGACGGCAGTGGCCCAAAACCGGACACCATTCATCCACCCCTCCCACCAGGACCGAAGGGGCGCGCCCTTCTTCCAGCCATTGCACGGCAATGGAAAGGGCATCCGAAAAGGACATTTCAAACCGGCTCACCGTGAGATTGGGGCCCCTCGCCCCCAGGTGCATGGAGATGTGCGCGGCCGGGGCGTTGAGCACCGAGTTGGAAAAAAGGGTGGGAGAGGCACCGGCATCCCCCCCCTCCAGGATCGTATCCAAAAAGGCAAATGTGGTACGGACGGCGCCGTATCCGCTGGCCACCGCGACGCCGGTGTCGGCGTTTCCCCCGGGATCCGCCGCGTCTTCCAGAGCTAGGGCGGCGGCAAGCAGGGCCGTCCGGGAAAGATGATCCATCCGCCTGAGGGATCTCGGGGGGAACCGTTCTTTCAAATTCCGGGTATCGACGGGGACGTAGGGTTCTCCGCCCAGGGGCTGGCCGTCCGGAACGGCAAAGGATTCGATGAAGGGCCCATGATCCATAAGGATCTTTTCCAGGGTCGAAATCCCGGTGCCGAATCCCCCCACCACACCGATTCCCCGGATGACGGCTTTCAAGAGGAATCCCCTCCGCGTTTCAGGAGCAACACCGCGTTGGCGCCCCCGAATCCGAGGGACCCGGAAAGCGCCAGATCGCCGTGGATCGTCCGGGGATGACGCGTGGGGCGTGCCGGGAGTTGGGGATCGGGGGTGGAAAAACCGGCGCTTCCGGGAATCGTTCCTTTATTGAGGCAGGCGGCCGCCAGCACGGCCTGGATCGCCCCGGCGGCTCCCAGCGTGTGCCCGGTGTGCCCCTTGGTGGAAAAGAAGGGGATTCCCGGGAGCAGGGCGTCCAGGACGCGGGCTTCGACGGCGTCATTGTCCTTTGTTCCGGTCCCGTGGGCCGCCACGAAAGCGATGCGGGAAAGGGTCTTTCCATCCGCGGACACGGCATGGCCCGCGGCGCGCCGGAGTCCGGCGCCGCCGGGGTCCGGCGCCGTCGGGTGGTACCCGTCGGCGGCCGATCCATACCCCAGGACAAAGGCCCGGGGCGCCCGTTTCCGAACCCGCCGGGAGGTGTCCGGTTCCAGGATCATCACGGCGGCGCCTTCCCCCAGGTTCAATCCGTTCCGATCCCGGTCAAAGGGCCGGCAGGGACGGGTATCCGTAATCATCAGTGCGATGAACCCGTTGTAGGTCACCCGGGACAATTCGTCGGCGCCTCCGGCAATCGCCACGTCGCAAATCCCCCGGCGGATCCATGACATTGCGGTTCCGATGGCATCCGCACCGGAGCAGCAGGCATTGGAAAGGGTGAGGCAGGGTCCGGAAAGATCGAAGGTTCTTGCAACGGCTTCTGCCGGGTTGCTCGAAAAGAATCGCCGGACGGGAAGCAGGTCCGGCAACGCCCCGGAGCGATAGGTGCGGTAAAACGCCTCGTCGTTCATGGTGCATCCCACGGTGGTGCCCATGCACACCCCTGTGCGCACCCGGCTCAAGGCTTCCGGATCCCATCCGGCGTCTTCCAGGGCCTGCCGGGCGGCGGCGACGCCGAGGGCGGCGGTGATGGAAAGCGCTTCGTTGGAGTGAAGATCGGTGAGGATCGATGCTTCGAGCTCGAAAACCGGGTGGGTCTCCGGGTGACGGGCAATGAAGCGGGACGGCGGTTTCGGATCCGGATCCTTGGAGAAAAGGGTTTGCACGCAGGTGGAGACATCCTCTCCTGCGGCGCAGATACACCCCATCCCGGTAACGGCCACAGGTGCCGGGGCCTTCATTCCGGGAGTCGCTCCGCGATGAACGCCGCCAGGGCGTTGACGGACTGAAAGGCCGTGCGGCCTTCCTCCATGTTTTTGATTTGCACGCCGAAGTACTTTTGGATCTGCACCACGAGTTCCACGGCATCGAGGGAATCGAGCCCCAGGCCGTCACCGAAAAGGGGAATGTCGTCGGGAATCTCGGCGGGCGTCAAGTCCTCGAAATTCAATTCTTCAACGATGATGGTTTTGAGTTTGGTTTGGATATCCATGGGTATCGTATGCAAGGTTCTAAGATTCCGCCCACATATCATAGAAGTTGAAAAATTGATAGGGGTGCTCCCGGGTATAGGCGTCCAGGGCGGCCACGAAACGATGAACATACGGCCCAAAGGCCCGGGGGGATCGCCCGAGGCCGGCGGGGACCCGGATCACGTCCGGGATCTCGATGCCGTAGCGGTCCGGCCCGATCCTGTGGGAAAAAAAGACCGCGACGGGGGCACCCGAAACGGACGCGATTTTAAAGGCGCTGAAGGGGAAAACCGCCTTTTTGCCTAAAAAGGGCACATGGATGACGTTTTTATCGCTGCCGAATACCCGGTCCCCCATCACGCACAGGATTTCCCCCCGTTCCAGGGCGCCCATCATTTCGAGACTCCCCCCCAGGAATCCCCTGGGGTCGATGGCGGCGAACGGCCGGGGGCGGCGGGCGTGTTCGTAATAATGCAGGTCCACATCGTACGCATCCCGTTCGATGAGCATCTTCACGGGACGTCCCAGGGAGGGCAGCGCCGGTAGAATCACCTGCCACCCCCCCACGTGGGCGTTCATGAGAATGAGTCCCCGGTTTTCTTCCAGGAGGCGGAAGAGGCGCCCTTTGGCGGGAAAGGACAGCTGAAGGGTCTCCGGCCCCCGGATACCGGCTTTGGCCCGTTCGATGAGGACCTTTCCCAGTGTCATGCTGATCCGACAGCTGTCCGCAAAGCGTTCTGCCGCGTTTTTATGCGGAAAGCGTTTTTCCAGGTAAAAGGCCGTCTTTTGCCGGATCGACGGCCTGCATGTCATATAATAAAAAACGACGGCGTAAAGGAGCGGGTAGGCCAGATGGATGCCCCCCGCCCGAATCAGGGCGTAAAAGATCCGATGCTGAAACCGGGAACCGATGCTCCGGGAGGTCCAGCGTTTCAATCGACGGGCGGAACGGGTGCGGGCATCATTTTTCATGAACGCGGCCCATGATCCCCAGGGCGGCGACATACGTCACCCCGCCGACGGCGGCGGATAAAATCGGCGCCACCACCAGGGATCCGATGCCCCATTCCAGAAGGCGTTCCCATCCCTGGTATCCCAAGGTTTCCATGGAGATTTCGGTTAAAAACCGGCCGTGGCGCAGGTAATACCCCGCTTCAATGCAAAGGGCCGGGACAAAAGGGGGCATGCAAAGCTGGCTGGCGGCCAGGGCCGCCAGGCGATTCAACCGGAAATACCCGGAGGCGGCAAGGATCGACAGGGTATGAAAGCCGATGGCCGGAAGGGTTCCCAAAAAAACGCCCATGGCGCCGGAGAGGGCGGCTTTTCCAGGGGTTAAATTCTGTTTCAAAAGGATTCTTAAAGACCGGATGGGGTGCAGCGGGGTGATCCGCAACCGCGGGTCTTCCGGCTTGAGGATTTGTCGATGGGGCCACGGTATAAAGGAGCGGAAGGTCAACCGGGTGTTCAAAAGAGAGATGCGCAGGTTGTCCATGACGGGCCGGAAATGGGAGATCCGCTCTTTTTTGGACGGGTAGGACACGGATATATCGAGATCCTTCAGGGGGATGCCCGCCCACGCCGCCTTGACAAGGATTTCCACTTCAAAGGCGTATCGGTCCTGGGTGAGGGATAACGCCTCGAAGAGAAAGAGCGGATATGCCCGAAAGCCGCACTGGGTGTCTTTGATCTTCCGGCCGGTCTGCACGCGGAACCAGAAATTGGAGAAATGCTTTCCGAACCGGGACAAGAAAGGGGCCCCGGCGGGGAAGACCCGCCGGTTCCCCACGAATATGGATTCGGGATCCTTTTGAATGGCGTCAAGGAAGGAAGGGATATCGGAGGGATCGTGCTGTCCGTCGGCGTCCAGGGTGATCATGTGGGTCATGCCCATGTCCCGCGCCCGGCGTGCCGCCGTCAAAATCGCGGCGCCCTTTCCGCGGTTTTCGGGGTGCCGGAGGACGGGAACGTCGAGGCCGGAAAGAACCACGGCCCCCGCGTCGGTGCTCCCGTCGTCCACCACCAGCACCCGGGGGATGACCGCGAGTGTTTTCCGGACCACACCGGCTAAGGTGCGGGCGTGGTTGTACACCGGAATTACGGCCAGGGTTTTCGTCTTTTCCGGAAAAATATCAGGATCCTCCCAGGCGTTCGTTCGTCTTTGCAAACCGGATGAAATCGGGCAGGTGCCGGATAAACCGCACCCAGCTTTCCGGAGAGTGCCACAGCATGCCCGCGTATCCCGCGAGGGTGCGGGGGCGCCGGAAATGTCTTTTATAAAAAGTCTGAAATCGTTTTTCCAGGACCTCCCGGGTCATTCCCTTGGGGATGAAGACAAAATGCATGCAATCCATCTTTTCCCAGTCTTCTTCAAAACGTCCCTGTTCGCGGATCCGGTCATACAAGGGGGCGCCGGGAAAGGGGGTGAACTTGGTGAGGTTGAAATCATCGAGGGGGAGCGAAAAGACAAAATCCATGCTCATCCGGATGCTTTCTTCCGTCTCCCCGGGAAGCCCCATCATCAGAAGTCCCTTGGCCCGGATGCCGGCGGCCTTGATCCGGTGCACGGCCTCGGCGATGCGCGCCAGGTCCACATGACGGCGGTGCCGGGACAACAAGGCGGGATCCCCGGTTTCAATTCCCAGGCTGATCATCCAGCATCCCGCCGCCCGCATCTGCCTCAACAGGCCGGAATCGATGTGTTCGGCGCGTACGGCGCAGTTGAAGGTCATGTTCAAAGGGCGGTCGATCATCATCCGGGTGAATTTTTCCACCCGCCGACGGTGGAAGGTGAACAGGTCATCGTAAAAATTCACATGCCGGATGCCGAACCGGTCTTTCAGATACTTCAAGTGGGCATAAAGGTATTCGGCGCTGTTGAACCGGAAACCGGATCCGAAGACGGAACGGTCACAGTAGCTGCACCCGTAAGGACACCCCCGGCTGGAGATGCAACTCGTATGGGGGGATCGGGGATAATTGAAGATGGGAAGCCGATAACACCCGGGAAACCCGTCGAGCTTTTCATAGGCCGGAAACGGGAGCGTATCCAGGTCGAGACCGGCCCGGGGGCCGGTCCACCGGATTGCGTCCCGGGTTTCCCGAAAGGCGATCCCCCGTATCTCCGGGGACACTTCATATCCGTTCTCGATGATCTCGGCAAGGCTCTTTTCTCCTTCCCCCGTCACGATGAAATCGACCTCGGGAGAATCCGCCAGGGTTTTTTCTTTGAGGGCGGAGACATGGGGGCCCCCGAAGATGGTTTTTATGCCGGGAAGGGTCGCCTTGGCCATCCGGGCGATGCGGATGCCGTCCAAAAACCCGGACGTGGTACAGGAGATGCCGATCCCCGCCGGTTTTTCGCGGATCAGAAAATCCCGGATCCGCCGGCCGGCACCGGGTTGGGCAAAGCAGTCGATGAGGCGGCTTTGCACCCCCTTTTGCGCCAAATAGGCTGCCAGGCTTGCCAGTCCCAAGGGCGGCATGATGTTGGCCATCCGGGAAATGTCTTTTCCCGCCGAGGAGGCGGCATACCCCAGGGGATGCACCAGCAGGATTTTCTTCGCGTTTGCTTTCGCCATGAAGGATCGCGTCTGTTAAAAAGGGGGTTTACGATTCCTGATTTCTTAAAAAACGGGGTTTGCGGGGCGCCTTTCCCTCGAATCGGCGATAGGTGCCGTCGGCCATTTCTTTGCGGATGACTTTTTGAAAGAGTTCCCCCATCTTCCACTGGGAAGCGGCGTTTTCGTAAAAGGCGTCCCAGGCATAGTGGTACATCCGTTCAAGGGTCTCCACCGACATGTTCTTGGGTTGAAAAACCACCCGGTCACAGGTGTATTCGATCCAGTTGTCGCTGAGCATCCGTCCTTGTTTTTGAAACTTGGCCCGGATGGGCGTGTGCGGAAAGGGCGTGAGGATCGTGAATTCCGCCATGTCCAGATCGATTTCCAGGAGAAAATCGACGAGCCGGTAAATGGCGTCTTCGTCCTGGTCGTCCGTGCCCAAAAGGATGGTCCCTTCCACGCCGATGCCGTGGTCCTTGAGGCGCTGGATCCGATTTCGGATCACGTCGGAAGTATCGAAGACGGCCTGGTAAACATACCAGCAGCCGGCCCGGGCGGCCAGCGCGAGGACCGAATCGTCGTCCAGGATGGGGTGGGAGACCCACTTTTTTTTCAACGGCACCATGGCCGAAAAGAGTTCCATGAGCCACTCCCGGTCCTGGGCAAGGGAGTTGTCGACGAGAAACAGCCGGTTGTTGGGAATGGATGCCATTTCCGCGATGACCGTTTCGATGGGCCGGGGACGGAACTTCCGGCCGCCTAAAAATCCCACGCAGCAGGGAAAGCAGTGGAACCGGCATCCTCTGGAGGCGTGCACCAGATCCAGCATCCGCACCCCCCGGTACACATAACGATCCCGGTTCAAAATTTCCCGCCGCGCGGGGCCCACCCGGCGGATATCGGGGGGATCATGCAGATAATCGTAACGCCTTTTGAGCCGACCGTTTCGAAAATCCTCCAAAAGGTTTTCAAATCTACCTTCCGCTTCTCCAAGAAAGACCGCGTCGGCATGGCCGGCGGCTTCACCGGCGTGCAAACTCACGGCGATGCCTCCCATAATGACGGGGATCTGCATTCGCCGGTATCGGTCGGCGATTTCAAAGGCCCGGGGCAATTGACATGTGAGCATCACGGAAAGGGCCACGAGGTCGACGGTTTCGTCAAAGATCATGGGGTCCACGTTTTCATCGACAAACTCGAGGGTCACCCATTCCGGCACCTGGGCGGCAAAGACCACGGGACCATGGGGCGGCAGGTGAAATTCGGTCTGCCGGTTGAGCTTGGGCCAATAGGGATAGACGAGTTGCATCTTCATTGCATGGGCTCCTGGGTAAAGGAAAGTGGCGGAAGCGGGGAGGTGCCGCTCCCTTTTGACGCCCCACGGATCCGGTCGAGAATCCCGGACAGGTCATACACGCGTCTTCCCCGGAAATGGACGTGGTCGTTTTTCCGGACCGCGATTCTCCCGTAGCCTTTTTTCCGGACAGCCGCCCTTTCGATCACCCAAAAAAGGGCATAGGCCGGCGTTTTGTTCTCGAATGCAGGGGGAGCCAAAAGTCCGGTGTCGTAAGCCCCCACCACCATGGATACGGCTTCTTTCCGGTGGAGGATATCCAAAGAAAACCGCAGGCCGTTGAGGGAAAGGGCGTTTTTTTCCTGGACCACGAACCCCGGTCCCGTGAACCCGAGATGGATGGCGGCGTCCCCGATGCATGCGGAGGGGAGCGTATAGGCAAACCGGTGGGGATGGGCGCCGGCGCCTTCCCGGGACGAAAGTTCCTGCATGTATGCCCGGTCCGTTTCCAGGCAGCCGAAGCGGGTGGCGGCGATGATCCCCGCGGATTTTTTCCTCCCGGAAGGGTCCATACCGGCGTCTTTTGCGGCCAGAATAACGGCGGTGAAGGCGGCCTTGGAGACGGCGTCCATGCGGTTGAACCGCGGATAAGGGGGGGCGGGGCGAAACCGCGCCTCGGCATCCGAAAAAGACCCGGATACGGGCTGGAAGGCCGCTGCGGTTTTCCCCGTCCCCCAGGCGGCGGCGGTCATCCACCCCAGGCCGGTGACAACAAAGTTCATGGGATCTCCCCGCTTTCGATAATGACGGCGGCATTGACGCCTCCGAATCCCGAGTTGGTGGACAGGATGCATCCCGGGGGAAGCGTTCGTGGTGTGGGGAAAATCCGTCCTTTTCCCAGGGGTTCGGGATCCGTGCATCCCACCGTGGGGGGAATCTTTTGTTCCTGAAACGCCTTCACGGACACGGCCAGCTCAATCCCCCCCGCTGCCCCCAGGGTGTGTCCCAGGGCTCCCTTGACGGAGTGAATAAGAATCGCACGGTCTTTGAAAACCGACTGAAACGCGGCCAGTTCCATCCGGTCGTTTTGTATGGTGCCCGTACCGTGGGCGTTGATGGCGGCGATTCCTTCCGGGCCGATTCCCGCCGCGGACAGGGCCTGCTTTACGGCCCGTGCAAGGCCGCTTCCGCTCCTGTCCGGGGAGACGATGTGTGCGGCATCTCCGGAGATGCCCCAGCCGCGGAGCACGGCCAGGGGAGAAATTCCTTGGGATCGGGCCCGGCGGGGCGACATCAGCAGCACGGCGGCGGCCCCTTCTCCCAGGGAAAGGCCCTTTCGTTTCCGGTCAAAAGGGGCACACGGGTTCGCGGAAAGAATCTGAAGGGCCGAAAATCCGGAAAAGACGAATTCCGTCACCAGGTCGGCGCAAACCACCAGGACCGCATCCGCCTTTTCCGATGCGATCCGCATCCCTCCGAGAGTGAGCGCCACGGTGGATGACGCGCAGGCGGCGTTGATGTTGACGCCCGGAGTGGAAAGCCCCCATCTGCGGGAAACCGATTCCACAAGATCCGGTATCAGAAACGGTTCGGTTCCGGTGGCGGATCGAAAGCCTTTTTCTTCCAGAAGGTCAAGGGGTCCTTTGGTGGTGGCGAGAATCAAAAATGCGTCTTTTGGAATAGCGGTGAGTGCGTCCAGGGTATTGTCGATGAGGGATTCTATCCGGGAGCCGGATTCACCGGGATGCAGCCCGTCGATACAGGCCGCAATGCGGGAGGCATACGGCGCCGTGGGGAAGCGTTTCACCTCCCGGATGGCGGTATCCCCTTGGACAAGCCTCTGCCAGGTGGCATCCAGGGTGTTTCCCAGGGCGGTCACGGCCGAAACCTGGGTCACCCAAACGCCCGGGCTTATTTTTTTCTCCGTTTCCATCGATCCAAAAATTCCCTGTAAAACAACGGCGGGAGCATGAGAATTTCCTCGTCGGCGTCCAGCATCAACTGTACCGTGTATCCCGTTGTGGTGATTTTTTCCTCTCGGTTTCGAATCACGTATTCGACGTTGAGGCGGGCGGCCTCGGTCCAGTGCAGCACCGCCTCGACGGTAAAGGGTTCGTCAAAGGTCAAGGGAAAGCGATAGTCCACATGGAGCACCTTGATGGGGGTCAGGATTTTACGGGCATAAAAATCCAGGTATCCGATGCCGAATTTTTTCCCCAGGGCGGCACGGGCGTCTTCGAAATAGCTGGCATACCGGCCGTGCCACACGATTCCCAGTGCATCCACCTCCTCGAACCGAACCCGGCGGGGCACCGAGTGGCGCAAGGGCGCCACGGTTTCATCCGCCTTCGGGAAATAGGGTTTGTTCATCCTGGCCTTCCGTGGTTTCGGGATTTGCCGCCCCCCCTTTCTTCCGGAGGCCCTCCGGGGGCGCCTGAAAAATCAACTGGAACACGGCCGCCGGCGCCTCCTGGGCGCGAATCTCCACCTTCCATCGTTCCTCCCCGGTTTCCGGAAGCCGGGTGCAGTCCATGCGGATCGTCTTGCCGGGATGGATTTCCATGAGAAATTTCGCTTTTTCGAGGATCCCATCCAATCTTTCCAGGCCCATCGTGTCCCGGATGAGGCGGGCGGCACCGGCGATTTGGACAAAGGCGGGCAGGAGGGGGTATCCCGGGAAATGTCCGGAAAATCCGATGAACCGGCTGTCAAAAGAAAACCGCGCCGATACAAATACGCCGGGTTCCACACGAAGGATCTCCCGGCAGGCGGCGATGGCTTCTTCAAGCGGATGCATGATCCGTCCCCCCGATACCCATACCCATTCGATAAACGGAAGGGAGCACCCAGAGCGCCGCGGGGAGGGCGGCCCCGATGCCCAGAATCACGGTGATGCCGATGGAGGACAGGGCCGGATGATCTGCCGCGGCCAGGGCGGCGAACCCGGAGAGGGTGGTCAGGCCGGAGACAAAGACCGCCCGTTGTGTGTGGTGCCGGTATCCCCCGGCGAGCCGGCAGACCATGAAAATCCCGTAGTCGATGCTCAGCCCGATGACCAGGATGGATGCCGCAATGTTGGAAAGGTTGAACGGCAGGCCCAACGCCGCCATGCCCCCCAACATGACCACCACCCCCGAGACCGCGGGGATCACGGCCGGGACCAACAGGGTGATCCTCTGGAACAGCAGGGCCGTCAAGAAGAGGCATACCCCGGCGGCCCGGGCCAGAAACTTCATGAAATCCGATGTTACGGCGTCACTGACGGTTTCCCGAAACCGGCTCTGGGAGATAAAGCGCACTCCCGGCAACGTGTCTTTTAAGTTGTTAAAGGCGGTTGCGGTCGCCGGCGTGTCCGGGACCAGGGTGGCCACGGAAAAGCCGGTTCCGGTCCGGCTTAAAAAGGGTTCCAGCATCGGCGCCAACCCGTTTTTCGAAAAGGTTTCCAGGGTAATGGGGGGGACTTTCCGGCTCAGCCGATCCAGGAAGGGTTGAAATGCCCCGGGCGAAAACCCGATCCGGGCGGCCTCCCGGTTCAAGGTTGCCAGGTGTCGGGCGCCCCTTCCATGGCGCCAGTAGGCTTCCCAGGCCTTTCGATGCATCTTTTGCCGCTTCACGGGAGGGAATACGGGGGCGATGCTCACCGGGTGTCGGGGCACTGTTTCCGTTTCGAGCAGAGAAAAGAGGCGATGATTTTGCGCCAGCGCCGCTTCCAGGGTGGGTGCCCGGCAGAGGATCATGGCCGTGCGACGAAAGTCTCCCCAGGTCCTTTGCGTTTTCTCTTCGGTTGTCAAAACGGAATCCGGAACGCGGTTGAGTGCACCCAGGTCCCCGTCAAACTCAAGGTTTCGGATTCCAAAGACGCCCAAACCCATTGCAGCGGCCCAAAGGAAAACCCCCCACCGGCCTTTAACGCGGCGGGGGGCGTCCCGCCACGGGCCGGCCGTTGATTGTTGTCCGGAAGGCGGGAGGAGATGCGGGAGCACCCACAGGGAAACGGCCACGGCCCAGACAAGGCCTGCCATGGAAAAGACGGCCGTCTGGCGTTGCCCCGGGAGGATCGAAAAGCACAGGACCGCAAAGGCCGAAAGCGTCGTCAACGCGGAAAAAAGAAGGGGCCTGGCGATTTCGTCGAGAACGGCGCCGGGGTTCTGATTTCCCGAGGACAACGCGAAATAGATATGGATCGCGAAGTCCACGGAGATTCCCAGGAGGACGGCACCGAAACCGAGGGTGACGGCGGAGACCTCCGGGAAAACCAGGTATACGGCGCATGCCGCCGCCCCCAGGGAGGATACCGGGACCAGGAATACGAATCCGGCCCGCCAGTGGCGCAAAAAAATGAGGAAAATGACAAGGAGGCATGCCGTGGAAAGTCCGATGACCCGCCACACGTCCTTTTGGATGACGTCGGCGTTGGCGACGGTATACCGATGGGCGCTGATATAAAGGGTCCGGATATCCGGGGGGACATGCCGGGCGATGCGTTCTTCCAGGTACTGACACAGACGCTTTCCCCCCTGATAATCGGTGGCCTCCACAGGCGTGTCGGCCAGGATAAGGGTGCTCTGTCCGTCCGCACTCAGGAATTGGTTTCGGACGATCCGGGTGCCGGGAAAGGGATTCATGGATTGAAATTTTTCCAACCCGAAAGCGGCCAGGTTCAGGGGATCCTCTCTGAGAAGCGCCTTTTCCGCGATTCCCGTAGGAAAGAGGAGTCTTTGGAAAAGGGCGTCGAGGCGCAAACGGATGGAGGACGGGGTAAGGGCCGCATCGATCCGCCGGAGATCCGATTCCGTGATCAGATTGGGCAGCGAATCAAGGATCCAGGTGAAAAGAGCGCCGTCCGCCAGGTCCCCGGGGCCCGAAACCACTCGGGTGAAATAGGGGGGTCCCAGGCTCCGGGACAATTCCCGGCCGGCATCCAAAAGACGTTCCGTTTCCGTCCCGGGACCGGCGCTGAGGGTGATGGCGACCTTTCGGGAAAAAGGCATGTGCTCCAAAAGAGAAAAGAGCTGGGTTGCTTCGGACCGGTCATCCGGAAGCAACGAAGCGATATTTTCGGTCACCTGGATCTTTCGGGACAACATCAAAAAAAGGACAAGGATAAACAGCGTCCCGGCGTAAAGGATTTTCCGCCGCGGCGAGAAGAAAACATAACTTCTTGAAAAAATGGTAAAGAAAGGTTTCATGGAAAAAGCTTGGAATCCACGGGGGGGTTGATCCGGACGTGTGTGAAACGGATCCGGGAGGTGTCTCCGTTTTTTTCATGGATGTGGACGGTCCGGACATACCGTAAATCATGGGAGAACCGGATGAGGATCCGATCCAGGACCGCTTTTTCCGCCGGTATGCGCGGCGTCAGCAGGATGAATACGGCGTCTTCCGAGGATACGGAAACACGATAGCGGTTCTGAATTTTTTCCACATCCCCCTGGATCCAGGAAAAGATCTGATCCACAAACCCTTGAAGGGCCGGTGCGGCATTCAGGTCGAAGGGGATCCTTTGGTTCGGATTCTTTTGCCATCGAATGCCCCGGTCCTTGGAAAGGGCAAACCCTTGGGCTTCGGGGGAAAAATATTCCCATCGGAGCCGATCCGGCTTGACGTAGAAAAAACGCCCCTTAAGGAGGACGGGCTCCTTGAGCATCACCAAGCGTTTTTCCTCGATAAAATCCCCGGCCAGGGAATGGATGTCTTCCATGGCCTCCCGGATTTGTTCCAGCGCTTCTTCTCCGGGCGCATCGGATGGCGAAACAATTGCGAATCCCGTTGAAAACAGGCCGCAAAGGATAAAAAAAACGGCGGGAATGCTTTTCATTGAAACGATACGTCCTGTGCGTCGCCGGGTATCCATACCTTAACGCTCCCCCCGGCCACGCACCTGCCGTCCAGCGTCACTTCCCCTTCCGCCATGTAAAACCCTCCCAGGGCTCCGGCGGGCCGGACCCGAATCAGAAAGGTCCGGGTCCCGTAAACGAATTCGAATATCCGGATCCTGCGGATGCCCACCAGGAAGCCTTTTCGGACGGGGAGTCCCGCCGAGAGATCCTGGTATCCCTTCATGGCGGCGTAGGCCTGGGCGATCAGTTCGGCCATGACAAAAAGGGGGAGGACCGCGGTATCGGAAAAAAGGGGGTTTTCGGAAAGACGGTGGGACGCCGCCTCTCCTTTTTCCCCGTCGAACTGCAAAAGACGTTCCACCCAGCGCATGGGGGGGGCATGCGGAATCAGGATTTCTGCGGACACGGGAAGGCGTAAGGATGTTTTCATCTCTTTGTTCGTATCTCCGCGAGGCGCCGTCCAATGGCTTCCCGCACGACTTTTTTCAGTTGGATGTGGGCGGTGGGGCCTGAAAAACGCCTCGGCTCCACCGGGGGAAGGGCTTCCAGCCGGATTCGGGCGGGATGCAGCCTCCGGCGGCCCGGGGGCAGAAGGACATCCGTCCCGGAAATCACCAGGGGAATGACAGGGCGTCCTGTTTCCACGGCCAGGAGAAAGGCGCCCGAGTAGAATCGACCCAACGCCCCGTTCCGGCTCCGGTGGCCTTCCGGAAAAAACAACACGTTTCCGCCCCGCTCGAGGATCTTTTTGGCCTGCAAAGAGGCGTCATTCCATCCCGATGTTTCCACGTCCAAATAATTGGCCATGCGCATGAACGGCGCGTACCAATACATGCGAAAGGGCCAACTCCGGATGGCAAAGGCCACGTTGTAAAACGGCAGAAGCGCCATGCAGTAGGTGTCGAAAAAGCTCAAATGGTTCACCACCAGGATTACCGGCTGAATCGATGCGGCTTTTTCAAGGCCCTTCCGCGAGAACCGGACAAAGGGAAAGACCAGGGCGATCCATCCCCTTCCGTAGATCCAGATGAAAAAACGAACGATCCGTTCGGTGGACCACCGGGTGCCGAACTTGAAGAGCAAAAAGGCCGCGGGGAATACAGCCATGCAGCCCAGTGTCCACAAGCTGAGCAAAGGATAGACCGTCAGGGTCATCAGAAAACCGACCCACATGGATCCGGGGACCGTTTTCGGTGGGTGGTCCTTTTTTCCGGGGTTTTTGCGGAAAGCCATTTAGGAACTTTGAAGGCGCTGGTGTCGCTTGCGGATGACAAATGCGTGAATGTCTCCCAGGGTACGGATGCTGCGGATTTCTTCTTCTTCCCGGATTTTAAATCCAAAGGCTTGCTCCAGGACAATCACCATGTCCACCAGGTCCAGGCTGTCGAGTTCCAGCTCGTCGAAAAGATGCGCCTCGGGCACCATGGAGGCTTCGTCCAGCTCGAATTCCTCGGCCAACGCCGTGTTTATTTTTTCGATGATTTCCTTATCCGTCACGGTTGAATCTCCGTAGCAGCACCGAAGAGTTGACGCCCCCGAGGGCAAAATTGTTTTTTAAGATCCACTGCAAGGATTTTTCTTCAACGCGGCGGACATGCCGGATTCCTCCGCAGACCGGATCCACGTGATCGAGGTTCAGCGTGGGGATCATGCGATTTTGCTGCATCATGAAGATGCACGCCATCAGTTCCAGAGTCCCGCTGGCCGCCATGGTGTGACCCAGATGCCCCTTGAGACTGCTCACGGGCGTGGCGCCGCCAAAGAGTTGGCGGATGGCCTCGCACTCGGCGGCATCCCCTTCCGTGGTAGCCGTGGCATGGGCGTTAATATAATCAATCGCTTTCGGTTTCAAGCCCGCATTTTCGAGACAGGCCTCCATGCAAGCGACAATGGAGGCTGCATCCGGGTTGGCGATGTGGGATGGGTCCGAGAGGGTGGCGAACCCCGCGATTTCCGCTAAAATCGGTGCGTCCCGCTCCTTTGCCGACTCCAGGGATTCCAAAAGGAGAATCCCGCAGCCTTCGGCGCACACCATGCCGTCCCGGTCCCGGTCAAAGGGACGGGGGGTTCGGTGGGGATGTTTGTTGTAACGGGTGGAGGCCGCGTTCATGATATCGAAGGTGGCGGTGAAAAGGGGGTGAAATTCATCGGTTCCGCCGCAGAGCATGAAACGCTGTTTCCCCGAAGCGATTGTTTCGAAACCGATTCCCACGGTTTGGCATCCGGTGGAACAAGCGGCCGCCGGCGCCAAGGTGCGCCCCCGGATACCCAGGATCTGCGCCACGTTGGCGGCGGCGGAATGGTTCATGATCTTGAAAAAGAGGGTGGACCGCATCCGTTCCAGGCAGAAACCCGAGAAATATTCCCTGAAAAATCCTTCCAGGGTGCCGACACTCCCCACCGTGGAGCCGATGGCGACCCCGAAATCTTTGCGGGTCCGCAGGTTCTCCGGGAGGTTTCCCTGGATGAGGGCTTCCTGGGCCGCCACGGCGGCAAAAAGGGATCCGACCGACATGGACCGGCGATATTTCCGCGGCACCTCCTTGGGGTCCACATCCATGACACGACCCGCCACATGGCTCCGGAGTCCCGGGACGGCGGCGGTCTCGGGTTGAAACCGGATCCCGCTTTTCCCCCCGGACAGACCCTTAAAAAGGGCGCCCGCTCCCCGGCCCAACGGTGAAACGGCGCCCATCCCGGTGACAACGACGCGATTTACCGGCATGCATTCAATTCCTTCCGGAGGCGGTCATGCCCCAGGATGTTCCCACAGGCCAGGAAAGCCGATATGACGGCCCCGAGAACGCCTGGTGCCACCACGGCTTGCCCCGCAAGATAAAGCCCGTCGATGCGGGTGAGGGACACGGGATTGTATTGGCCCACCCGATGTTTCGCGCCGTAAAGGCTCCCGGCGGGGCTGTGGGAAAAGTCCCGGAGTGTCAGGGGGGTTGCGCCTTCCACGATTTCCATGTTCCCCGATATATCCGGACAGCTTTCCCGAACCCGATCTTTGAGCATCTCCATCACACGGGCTTTGAAGATGCGGTATCCTACGGGGCGTCTGCCCGGACGGGAATGCAACCATGCCCCGGCCTGACCAAGCGTGGCGGGGCAGATGGCGATAAATCCCGCTTCGTTGGATGCGCTGTTTTTCGGTACGGCCGATGAAATGAAGAGGGGGCGCCGATGTAAAGGCCCTTTTTCCCGGAAGCCGTTTTCTGCGGGTGAAAAAAAGGAGAAAATGTTTTTTCCTTTAAGCCGCTGATTTAAAGACCGGCTTTTTCCATAAAGAATAAACGCCGAAAAGGTTTCGTCCAGGCCTTCCAGGCGGCGGACATAAGAGGGTCTGAAACGTTCGGAGGGTAAGAGTTCGAGCATTCGTCGGGGGTGAATGGAAACGATACACGCCCTGCAGGAGATGTGCTCTCCGTCTGCCAGGCGGACACTCTCGGGCTTCCCCTGAAAGGAAAGATCGATTCCGGAAACGCGTCTCCCGCAGAATACGGTGACGCCGTGGTCGAAAAGGGTCTTTTCGAATGCGTGAACGAGCCTGGCGCCGCCCCCCCGGAGCCCGTGGACGGATTCGTAGTAGGATCCCACCACCGCCGCGTGCTGGGTAAACGTGACATCGCCGGGTGCGGCACCGTGCAGGTAACAGTGGGCCGACAGGATGCGTTTGAGAGCCGCATCGGGGCTCAAGCGGTCCAGGACGTCTTTCAGGCTCGGGCCGTGGACGCTGCGCAATTCCTGAAGAGGAGAAAACGCCTTTTCCAAATTGAGATAGGGCCTGGATTGAAAGCTTTCCTTAACCGCGCCGAGATAGGCGTCAACGGCGGCGCGTTCCTTGGGAAAGGCCTTCAAAAGCCGATCCCGGATGCGGCCATATCCGTATGGAAAAAGGAAATCCGTGTCGGGCGCGGAAAAGCGGATCAGATCGAAGCCCTCCGGATCAAAGGGTATCGGTTCGATATGTTCCATGATCCCGAGATACCTAAAGAAAATATCCAGCACCCCGCCTTTGTGGAGGCCGCCGGTGTAATGGAATCCCGTATCGTAATAGATCCCTTGCCGTTCAAAACCCCGCAAAAGGGGCCCGACCGTGCGGGCCGCCTCGATGAGGGCCACCGAGTATCCATGCTTGGCCAGTATGACGGCGGCGCTCATGCCCGATGCCCCGGCGCCGATGACGGCATAGTCGAATTTCATCAGGCAAACCCCAAAATCAGGCAGGAATTGGTCCCCCCGAACCCGGCGGAGTTGCACATGACGGTTTCGGGCCCTTTGTGTTGCGTCTCCGTGACGATGTTCAATTTCTTCGTGTGTTCGTCCGGGGCCGTGAAATTCATGTTCGCCGCGATGAAATTGTCTCGGGCCATCAGCGTGGAATATACGACCTGGGAGGCGCCCGACATCCACAGTTCATGGCCGGTCATGGACTTGGTGGACGAAACGGGCGGGCAGCGATCCGAAAAGACCGCATAAATGTTTTCCGCTTCGGCGGCGTCCCCTTCCTGGGTGGAGGTGGCGTGGGCGCAGATGTAGCCGATATCCGAAGGCGTCATGCGGGCGCGTGTCAAGGCCTGCTGCATGGCCCGTTTCAGCCCGTCCCGGCTGGGCACGTAGAGAAATGCGCCGTCTGAAGAAAAAGCATAGGAAAGGATTTCCCCCAGAATCGGCGCATTCCGGCCTCGGGCCCTGTCCATCCGTTCCAGCACCAGGGCGGCGGCGCCACCGCCGGGAACCAGTCCGTCCCGATCCCGGTCAAATGGCCGGGATGCGGCTTCCGGATCCTGGATCCGCGTGGAAAACGCCCCCAATCCGTCAAAGCTGCACACCGTTTCCCAGTTGATTTCCTGGGCACCCCCGCAGATGACCCGGTCCTGTCTTCCCGAAGCGATGAGATCGGCGGCTTGTCCCACGGCATGCCCGCCGCTGGAACAGGCGGCGCTGATCGTCCAGCACGCGCCCCGGGTTTTCAGGATGGTGTTCAGGTTCATGGTGACGTTGGAGGTCATGGAACGAAAGATCCAACCGCTTCCGATGGATTTGGTTTCCCGATGTTTTTTCAGCAGGTCCACCTGCTGGACAGACGCCCGGCAACTGGAATCGCAGCCGAATATCAGGCCGGTTTCTTCGTTTTGGATTGCCCCGGGATCAAGATCCGCCATCCGGAGGGCTTCCATCACGGCTTCATACGCCCACACGGAAAAATCGGGCATGGTTTTTCGATATTTCCGGTGAAGGGGAAACGTTAAGTCAAAATTCGCAATGATTCCGGTGAGGGGACTTCGAAATCCCAGTTGGATACGCCGGGGATCCACGACAATCCCTGATTTTCCTTCCCGGAGCGCCGTGGAAACGGAGCGGATGTCATTGCCCAGGCAGGAAACGATCCCGATACCGGTGATGGCGACACGATGCATGGGTCCCTTATTACCGGGCCGTGCACGCCCGATGGGTTATATGTAGATGCCCCCGTTCACGCCGATCACCTGGCCTGTGATGTAAGCGGCCTTTTCCGAACACAGAAAAGAGACCACGGCGGCGACTTCTTGGGGGGTCCCGAACCGTCCCAAGGGAATCGTGGGGAGAATCTTGTCCCCTGGAAGTTTTTCGGTCATTTCCGTTTGAATGAATCCGGGAGACACCGCATTGACCAGTACATTCCGCTTGCCCACTTCCTTGGCCAGGGCCTTGGTGGCGCCGATGAGCCCGGCTTTGGCGGCGCTGTAATTGACCTGTCCGGGCATGCCGCTTTCGCCTGAAGTGGAAACGATGGTGATGATCCGTCCTTCCCGCTTCCGGAGCATGGCGTTGAGCACCGGCTTGGTGACGTGGAAGAAACCGTCCAGGGAAACGGACAGCACGGTTTTCCATTCCGATTGGGTCATCCAGACCATGAGGGCGTCCCGGGTGAAGCCGGCATTGTTGACCAGAGCATAGGGGGTTTGGGTCTCCAGGAGTGTTCCCAGCAGTGCTTCGATCTTTTCCGGGTCGGTCACGTCGAAGGGAACAAGGCGGCAGGTGCTTCCAATCGTTTCCACCGCATGGGCAACCTCAGCCGCGGCATCGTGGTTGTTGCGGTAGTTCAGCCAGATGTCGAATCCGTCCCGGGCGAGCGCGCAGGAAATGGCGGCACCGATACCCCGGCTTCCTCCGGTGATCAAGGCGATTTTACGGGGAGCGCGCAATTGCATGACCGATGTCTTTGATCGAATGGGCAAGCGGAAGGTGATTGAATGAAAGACTCCTTACCGAACGGCGGCCACGTTGCCGTCGGGACCGAATGTCACCGCAACGCTCCGGAAACGATTGGTCCAGTACACCCATCGGTTTTCCGTGAGCGAGGGCGTCTGGTGGGCGGCGGGATATCCCAGTGCGATCCGGACGCCGTCTTTCGTCATCCCGGGATATGCCTTTCCCTCCTGAATCCCCTTTTGATCGATCTTGGAAAAGAGGGTCAGGTCCACCTTGACAGGGGAAGCGATCAACTTCCAGTATTCTTCCGGTTCCATGGCCATGCGCTTTTTATCGAATTCGAAGAGAATCTTTTTCCCCGATTCCGGTAACAGGATGGTGAAAACGGACCGCCGGATATGCCCGCCTTTTTCAAAGATCACCGGAGTGTTGACGGGAATGATGATATGTCCGGCCCCCGGGTCGGTCCAGTTGGCATAACTGGCCTTGATGTCGCGCCTTCCCTGCTGGGCGTGAATGTTGTTTTTCAGATATAGCGGGCTTTCCGCCTCGAAAGCCGTTCCGGTTGTCATGAAAACGAGGATCATGACCCCGGCGGCCCAGGGGATCCGTCTCAGCGCTTTTTTCATTCGGAGGGACTCCTTTACGCTTGTTTTCATTTGCCTTATCAGGTACGTTCATCCTCTTTAAAATGCTTTGTCAAAAGTCAGGACACGTGTCAAGAATGAACTGCAATCACGGGGAGGGGACTCCGCCGTTCAGGATATGGGGAGGATGAAAAAGGAGGAATGATGAAAGAAGACATTTTGCAGGTGGTGAAAGACAAGGATCCCAATGAACGGGAATTCCATCAGGCGGTGGGGGAGGTGGTGGAATCCATCATGCCGGTGTTGGATCGATTCCCCGAATACCGGAAGGCCGGGATCCTGGAGCGGCTGGTGGAGCCGGACCGCGTGATCCTGTTCCGGGTCCCCTGGATGGATGACCGGGGGGAGGTTCATGTGAACCGCGGATTCCGGGTGGAGATGAACAACGCCATCGGACCCTACAAAGGGGGGCTCCGGTTTCACCCTTCCGTGAACCTGGGAATCCTCAAATTCCTCGCCTTCGAACAGGTCTTCAAAAACGCCTTGACCACCCTTCCCATGGGCGGTGGAAAGGGGGGATCCGACTTCGATCCCAAGGGGAAATCCGACACCGAGGTGATGCGTTTCTGCCAGAGCTTCATGTGCGAGCTCTTCCGGCATATCGGGCCCAACACGGATGTTCCGGCCGGGGACATCGGCGTGGGCGCACGGGAAATCGGGTATCTGTTCGGGATGTACAAAAAATTGACCAATGAATTCACGGGGGTGTTGACCGGAAAGAATCTCAACTGGGGCGGGAGCCTGATCCGGCCCGAGGCCACCGGTTACGGGAGCGTGTATTTCGCCTCGGAAATGCTGGGGACGCAAAACAAAACCCTGGAGGGCAAAATCTGCCTGGTCTCCGGATCCGGAAACGTGGCCCAGTTCACGGTCGAAAAACTGCTGGATTTCAAGGCGCTGCCCGTCACCCTCTCCGATTCTTCCGGGTATATTTTCGATGAAGAGGGGATCGACCGGGAAAAGCTTTCCTTTGTGAAACGCCTGAAGAACGTCAAGCGCGGCCGGATCAAGGAATACGCGGATGCGTATCCCAAGGCCGTCTACACACCCGTGGATCCCGCCCTCGACGATAATCCCCTTTGGAACCACAAGGCCCACTGCGCCTTTCCCAGCGCCACGCAGAACGAAATCAACGAAAAAGACGCCCGGAACCTGGTACAAAACGGTGTGGAGGTGGTGTGCGAAGGGGCCAACATGCCCACCGTCCCCGAGGGCGTGGATCTTTTCCTGGACAGCCATATTCTGTACGGCCCGGGGAAGGCGGCCAATGCCGGCGGGGTTTCGGTTTCCGGACTGGAAATGACCCAGAACAGCATGCGGCTTTCCTGGACCCGTGAGGAGGTGGACCAGCGTCTGCAGATGATCATGCGCAGTATCCACCGCACCTGCCTGGACGCCGCGGAGGCCTACGGCACGCCCGGAAATTATGTCCGGGGGGCGAACATCGCCGGTTTCGTGAAAGTGGTGGAGGCCATGATGGACCAGGGGGTGGTGTAAGGACCGCCGGCGTCGGGAGGCGGATGCCGCGCAGCGCCGCAGGCGGGCTTTTTGCAAAGCCATCAAAGGAGTGGAATGGAAGACGCACGAACAGAATACGATTTTAGAAGCTACATCCTGGAACAACTGGAAAAATGGGAAAAGTCCAAAGAAGCGCAGGCCGACGGTACAGTGCGTCCCATGTCCGTGGTCACCGTTTCTTCTCTGCCGGGAAGCGGCGGCAAAGTGGTGGCCCGGAGCATCGCCGAAAAAATGGGATTCGATCTGTTTGAACGGGAGATTATCCAGCGCATCGCAAAAAGCGCCGACATCAGTACCGCGGTGGTGGACACCCTCGAAAAGCATCGCCTTTCGGGCATCGAGGACTTTATTTCTTCCCTGGTCAACAAGCAATATCTGTGGCCCGGGGTCTACCTGGATCATCTCATGCGGGTGATCGGGGTCATCGGGAAACACGGCAATGCGGTCATCGTGGGAAGGGGGGCCAATTTCATTCTCCCGCCCGAAGAACGCCTGGCGGTCCGAGTGGTGGCGCCGCTGGAAACCCGGGTGGAAAAGATATCCAGGGACTTCGAAGTGCCTCCCGAAGACGCCCGCCGGCGGGCCATCAACCGGGAATCCAAGCGCCGGGCCTTTATCCGGAAATCCTTTAACGCGGATGTGGCCGACCCGCTGAATTACGACCTGGTCCTCAACATGGAGCACCTTTCCGTGGAAGAAGCCATGGAAGCGATCACGGCGGTTCTGATGAAAAAAGGATGCAAACCGGTCGCTTAGGGATCCTGCACCGGCGCTGTTTGAGGGCGTTGGCTATTCTTTGTCCGGATGACGGATCCGCAGGACCTTGGCGCCCCGGGCGTTTCCTTGTTTCAGTTCCAGGAGCGCCTCATTGGCCCTTGCCAGGGGGAACTCCCGGATGTGCGGCTTGATGGGGATTTCCGCGGCGGCACGCAGGAAATCGCTCACGTCTTTTCGGGCCACATTGGCCACACTCTTGATCTCTTTTTCCAGCCACAGGTGCTCGGGATAATCGAGGCGGAGGAGTTCTTTTTTATCGGCGTCTTCTTTGCGGATGGCATTGATGACCAGCCGGCCGCCCGGCTTGAGGTGTTTCAGCGCTTCCACCACCGGTTTCCAGGCCGGTGTGGTATCGATGACGGCGTCCAGTTTTTCCGGGGGTGCTTCGGTGGTGTCGCCCGCCCAGGCCGCCCCGAGTGCCAGCGCGAATTCCCGTTCGGCCGCGCTTCGGGCGAAGACGTAGATCCGTGTGCCGGGATACTCGTGCCGCACCGTTTGGATCACGAGGTGGGCGGACGCGCCGAAACCGGTCAATCCCAGCCGTTGACCGTTTCGGATCCCGGAAAGGCGCAAGGACCGCATGCCGATGGCCCCGGCGCACAGCAGGGGCGCGGCCTCGGCGTCCGAGAAAACTTCGGGGATTTGAAAGACAAAGTCTTCTTTGATTGTCATGGACTCGGCATAGCCGCCGGGCGCGTCCCTTCCCGTGGCCTGGAAATCCGGGCACAGGTTTTCTTCCCCGTGGATGCAGTGGCCGCAGGCGCCGCAGGCGGAAAAAATCCAGGCCACCCCCACCCGGTCCCCGATGCGAAACCGATGTGCCCCGGGACCCGTTTCCGCCACCCTGCCCACCACTTGGTGCCCCGGAATCATGGGAAAGACACTCGGGGGCGTCCGACCCTCGATCTCATCCAGTTCCGTGTGGCAGACGCCGCAAACGGTGACGTTGATCCGGATTTCGTTTTCGCCCGGCACCGGAGCCGGGCGTTCCACAAGCTCCAGGGGCGCGGGATTTTGGGCCATATCGGTGACTTGTCGTAGGATCAGGGCGTTCATGGGATCTCCTGCATCCCCGGTTTTAAGAAGCCGCGCCGGGGATCGAAAAGCGCCAGCAGCAGAACCATTCATCGGGGTGGGGATCCGGGGGACACCCGATGCACTCCACGTGAATGCGTGGATCCATGGCCTTGGCGAAATAGGTGTATTCCACGGTGCCGCCGGACTTGCAGGGGTAATCGTCCAGTCCCTTGCGCTTCCGGGCGGATTGCACCCGGCAGTCGTTCATTTGGAAAATAAAGGCATCGGGACCCTCATCGATGATGGAATACCGGTTGATCAAGGCGTAGATGCGATAGGTCAATGCGGCTTTGAGTCCTTCCAGGCCCGCATTTTCCGGAATGGATGCAAAGCGCTTGATGGACCAGGCTTCGAAGGGGGAGAAATGTCCCCAGCAGGCGTCGTTACACCGCTTGGCATCCACCATGCCGCTGGAAAACTCCACGGCCTGGAACCATACCCCGTCATTGGCCAGCCAGTTGGCGGCGACCCCTTCCAGGAGGGTCTTTTGCGCTTCCACGGGCATGTTCAGAAGGGCTTCGGGGAGGTTGTTTTCAAGGTTGAAATGAAGGAGCTTGGAAAGACGGCGCATCTGGATCGGATAGCCCCGATCCCAGGCCGCCCCCAGCATCTCCAGGGCCTTGTCCGGCCCCATCTGGTGCCGGATTTCCGTGAACCACAGGGCGTAATGGATGAGGATCCGGTGAAAGATGTCCAGAATGAACCGGGCTCTGTCCTCCCGGCCCAGGGCCTCGAATACCAGGGGCGCATCGGCCATGAAGCGTCTCCTTTTGTTTCGGGTGAAAAGGTGTATACAGGGATATAAAAACCGGCGTCCCTTGTCAATGGACACCCGCCATGAGCGGGAAAAAGATAGCGGTGTTCCGGCTTTTTGTGCGTTCAAAAGGCCCTTGACAACAATTAAAAGTATGTCAATATACCTTTATACGTTAATCGGACCGGGGAAAGGAATCACCTGCGATGGGGATGACCATCACTGAAAAAATATTGGCCGCCCATGCCGGGAAAGAGGCTGTCCGTCCCGGGGATCTCATCGACGCCCGGGTGGATGTGGCCCTGGGAAACGACATTACCGCGCCCATTGCCATCGAACAGTTCCGCAAAACAGGACGGAAGACCGTTTTTGATAAAAACCGGGTGGTCCTGGTGGCGGATCATTTCGCCCCCAACAAGGACATCAAGTCCGCCCAGCAGTGTGCGTTCATGCGCGGGTTCGCCCGGGAACAGGATCTGACGCATTATTTCGAGGGCGGGAATGCCGGCATCGAACACGCGTTGCTTCCGGAACAGGGGATCGTCCTGCCGGGGGATCTCGTCATCGGCGCGGACAGCCACACCTGCACCTACGGCGCCTTGGGTGCCTTCGCCACAGGCGTCGGGAGCACGGACCTTGCCGCTGTCATGGCCATCGGCCGGCTATGGTTCAAAGTCCCGGAAACGGTGAAATTCGTCTATTCCGGAAGCCGCCGGCCCTGGGTGGACGGCAAGGATCTGATCCTGTATACCATCGGCAGGATCGGCGTGGACGGCGCCCTCTATCAGGCCATGGAATTCACCGGGGAAACCGTCGACACCCTGTCCATGGACGAACGCTTCACCATGGCCAACATGGCCATCGAGGCGGGGGCGAAAAACGGCATTTTCATTCCCGACCGCGTGGTGGAAGCGTATGTGCATCAACGGGCCAAACGGCCCTGCCGTTTTTATGAAAGCGACCCGGACGCATCGTACAAAGACATCGTGGAGATCGACGTGTCGGGCATCGAGCCCCAGGTGGCCTTCCCGCACCTTCCCGAAAATGTCCGGGGGATCAGTGAGGCGGGGGAGATCCCCATCGATCAGGCGGTGATCGGTTCCTGCACCAACGGCAGGTTTTCCGATTTGGTTACGGCGGCGAAAGTCTTGAAGGGGCAAAAGGCGGCCCAGGGCGTGCGCCTTATCATCATCCCGGCCACCCCCGCCGTTTATAAACAGGCCCTGGCAGAGGGTCTTTTCGATGTTTTTCTCGATGCCGGGGCGGTCATCAGCCCCCCCACCTGCGGCCCCTGCCTGGGCGGATACATGGGGATTCTGGCCGAGGGGGAACGGGCCGTGGCCACCACCAACCGAAATTTCGTGGGCCGTATGGGGCACCGGAAAAGCGAGGTTTATCTTTCCAACCCGGCCGTGGCCGCGGCCTCCGCGGTACTCGGGCGGCTCGCCGGTCCGGATGATCTTGGCATTCAATATTGACGAACTCGTAAAAAGTCGAAATTGGGATGGCAAAGTAAAAAGCTCCAGATGCAAGGCGCGCAAATTCTGAGAAATGAGGCGTACTTACAGGTACGCCGCAATGACGAAGAATGCCGCGCAACGCCGCAGGTGGCCTTTTTACGAAGCCATCTTTTTTGAAAAGGAACAGGGAATGCCGCCGCTGAAAAAAATGCTCCAAAGACTGGGCTGGCCTGTCCGTGAGATGCCTTTCGGTCAGATCGCCCGGGAGTTGTACCGTCGATGGTTCAAAACCCCTCCGGAGACCCTTGAAGATGAAAAACGCATCGGCCCGGCTTCGGCGGCGGGCATTGTCTTTGCCCTGGCCGGGGAAGGCGACCTTCAAAGTCTTTGCTGGACACAAGAGCTCCCCGAATGTCGGGAAAAACTGGTCTTGCCCCGGGAAAAACGCCTTTTTGTCCGCGAATCCCCGGAACAATCCCCTCCCTATCCGGAACGCCGAAAAGCCCCCCGCATCCCCGGGAAAGACCTGGTCTGCTGGTCCATGGGGGAAAACAGAACCGGCACCGGGTGGCTCGTGGATTATTCCGCCCACGGGATCGCGTTTATCACCGAAAAAGACACGGCACCCGAAGTGGGCACCGCCCTTTTTACCCAAATCCAGAACCGCGCCCGCCGCGTTCTGGACCTCGGTGATGCCACCGTAGTGCGCATTGAAACCTTAACCCCGGAACTTTCCCTGGCTTGCCTCCGGCTCGACGCCCCTTGTCCGGAATTGCGCACGTAGCCGCTCCGATCGCAATTGAAGCTCCCCCGCGGCCCCGCAAGGCGGAATTTCCGCTTCGCTCCAACACGGTGCGGAAAATGCGCTCCCTGTTGCGGTTCAAAGAGGAGGCTTTTGTGCTTCGGCTTGCCTGCCCTTTAAAAGACAAACGGCTTTTCGGCCGGATCCGGACCCGGATCCTTTGGGCGTGGGTACTCGCGCTCGTGGTCTGTCTCCCGGCGCTGGGCGCCGTTTATCAGTGGAAAGACGCGGCCGGCACGCTTCATTTTTCCGACACCCCGCCGCCGGATCGTCCCTTTCATCTTTTGGGCGAAGACCCTTCCGGGAAAGCCGCTTCGGCACCCCCTCCGGCAACACGGAAGCGTCGCGTCCAGTCCGATGTTTTTCCACACGCCAAGGGCGTTTTCTGGAAAATCGAAAAACCCGGCGCCCTTCCCAGTTTTCTTCTGGGAACCATCCACGTGGAAGACGCGCGGGTGCTGGCGCTTCCCCCGAAAGTAAAGACCGCTTTTGAAACCGCAGACGCCTTGGTGCTGGAACTTGTCCTGAACGAGGCAACCGTGTTCAAGGCCGCCGCTTCCATGATTTACACGGACGGAACGGACCTCGAAAATGTTCTCGGCAGATCCCTGTTTGAAAGGGCGGCCGCGGCCATGGCGGCTTACGGGGTACCCCGAATCGCCGTGAGACGCATGAAGCCCTGGGCGGTGATGGCCACCCTCATGGTGCCCAAACCCAGGACCGGAAATTTTCTTGATATCACGCTGTACCGGCAGGCGGTGCAATCCGGTAAAATGGTTTTCGGCCTTGAAACCGTGGAAGAGCAGATCGGCGCCCTGGAATCCCTTTCCATGGAAGATCAGATCGAGATCCTCAGACAAACCCTGGATCAACTGGAGGCCCTTCCCCGGATGTATGGGGCCATGGTCGAAACCTATCTTTCCGGCGACCTGGCCGGGCTGGTCGCCCTTTCGGAACGATTCGTCCGGAGCCAGAACCGGGACCTGGTCCAGCGGTTCATGGAGCGGCTCAACGACGCACGGAACGTCCGGATGGCCAAACGGCTCCTCCCCCGCCTGGAACAGGGAAACGTCTTTGCCGCCGTGGGGGCGTTGCACCTTCCGGGGGAAAAAGGGTTGTTACATCTGCTCGAAAAGGCGGGTTACACCGTCACCCCGGCTTCGTGAAGACGGACGGTTTAGAGGGCCTTTTTACGATTCCATCTTTTTTGACTTGCATCAAAGACAAAGCATCTTGATGGAGATAGCGTCGGGAAAACAGACCGCTCTTGATTGCGCAAGGAGGTGCCTGATGTGCCAGAGTTATCGAAAGACGTGCGTTTGCGAAACGCGCACGGCCGAGATTTTTTTCGGAAAAAACGTCTTGAACGACGCATCCGTGTCCAGGGTTTTCTGCCCGGACTGCAGCGATGGAATCGACGTCCCCGCCGAAAACCGCGTTTGGGACAACGGCTGGATCCTGGAGTTGGATATGGAACGCGTCCGCGAAAACGCACTGATCATGGGGACGCTTCCCGATACGGTGACCGCCGAATGGGTTTTTGACGAAGGGTTTGCCACCTGGGTGGGGATCACCCCCGACGATGCCCAGACCCGGGACCGGGAACGGAATCAATTCCAAAAGCTCGCCCAAACTGATGTCCGGGCGTATGTCCAGGCCATGCGGGACTGGGGGCTGGAGCGGGAAAAACGCTTCACCCGACAAGGCTGGCGCAAGATGACGCCCCGAACCGCCGCCGTCCGGTAAAACAGGCATGGGAAACCCGCCTTTCACCCCGCCCTTTCCGGGCCGGGAATGAACAGAATCGTCTCCATGGCGTTGTTTTAAAAAGAAACGCCGGTCTCTTCGACCGGCGTTTCTTTTCGTAGACAATACCCTTTTTAATTTACAATGACGACTCTCCCGGCATCCTGGCCGTCCGAATCATTGTTCATCCGGTTGGCATCTTCCAGATCGAGAATCACGCCCAGGTAATAGCTCCCGGGGGCGACGCTTTCGGGAAGGCTCACCAGGGGTACGGTCACTTCCACAGTGGACCAGGGGTCAAAAGCGGCCTCAAAGGCATGCCTCTGGACCAGGGTGTCCGAGGTGGAAATATTCTCGTTGTCTGACAGGTAAACATTGGCGTATACCGTGCCGCTCCACGCCGACGACGCGGTATTGTGGGCCAGGTAATTCATCTCCATCTGCCGGCCGTCATTCGCACCGAGGGCTTTGGCGGAAACGAAAAGCGGCGTCAGATCCACACTCGCCGGGGCCGACGCCGCAGTCCAGTTCCGAATCGCATTGAATTGATCACCATCCATTGTGGCACACGTGGTAAATGTCGATCTATTACTCGTGGAAAGAATCGAATAGACATACCTGCCGCTGCCGGAATAGTAGACATACTCACTGCTGCCGCTGTGCCCGCCATAACTCGGTTTCCAAAAATATACATGATGCGGTGCACCTGCGACCCACCCGTCATTGTATCCATAACGGTAATAAAGGGTCCTTCCAGTGAAGCCGTAAGCCGACTCTGCGGGATATCCGCCGTTGTTGAAAAGCGTGCTCAGGTACCAGTTTTTATCGGTTGTGTAGCCGAATCCATGCCATCCCACCGCGGATCCGATATTCCGGTCCAGCTTGATGACCCCGATGTCCCAGTCGATATTCCCATGGGTAACCCACCCCACAAACGCCAGCATCGACACCGCATTCGCCACGCCGTATGGAGCCCAGTCGTTTCGGTATCCGGGCACCACCTGAATCGCACTGGCCCATGGCTTTCCGCCGCCCTGGTTCACGCAGTGGCCTGCGGTGATTGCATAACCCGGTTTAATCATGGTTCCGGAACACACGTACCTCCCATCCGGAAACGTCATAAACAGCTTGGTCAGCACCCGCCACGGATATTCATGCGTGTTTCCGACCGCCGTCATATTCGTAAAAGTCGCCAGAGAATCCTGGGATTGATGTTCCGCGTCTATCTCAGATGATCCGGAGCCTTCCCTGCCCAGGCTTGCAATGGTCTCAAGTATCGGGCCGAACTGGCCTGAAAGAGCGGCCGGATCGAGAACCTTTTCCTCACCGGACGTCGGATTGTACACCACCACCGAATTCATTACCGCCTCGTCCACCGTTTGGGAACCGGCGGAGGGCAACTCCGGAAAGGGCATCGGTGCATAGCTGGATAAATCTTCCGGAAGGGCGCCGACATTTCGGGTCGCCCCTTCATCACCGGATGGAATCCCGGCCACCACTGTCTGATCGACTATGGTTGCGGTCACCCGAACCACTTGAAGCGGTTCGGCGGCGAATGCCGCGCCGGAAACCAGGAAACCCAACAGTAAAAACGTCATCGCCACTCGAATGCATGCTTTCTTTTCCATGACGGCCTCCTTTATGCATGTTCGGTAGATTTGTTCCCTATGACCGACGGGGATGTCGGGGCTGATCGGCATCATGCCGTTTATTGTTTGTCGCTTTCATCCTGACTTGATGTCTTCTCCTGACCGGTGCCCTGAATGGAAGGTTCCTGGGGATTCTCTCCCTCTTGGGCGTCCAGATTCGGTTTCACGCTTGGAAACGGCATGGGCTTGTAATCCTCGGGATTGAGGGGCAGTTTCTGGTCCTTTTCATCCGCAAGCGTCCCCGTTCCCGTCGCGCCGGGGCTGACCGTTCCGGCGGGTTTTTCCGATTCCGCCGCCTTATCGCTTTGGGTCTGGGAACACCCGGTGGAAGTCATTAAGGCCACGATCAAAATGCATGTGAGGAGGCCGAGAAATAACGGAACACGCAAAAAAAAACGCTGGTTGTCACAGGTGCTGCATTTCATGGGAACCTTCCTCCGGAAAAGGGCATTCCGGGTTTTCCGGGGTTCAGTGGGGGGGGTCGTTTCGGGTGTTTCGCCAGCCTTTCGCTTGAAAACGGAAAATACATCCTTTTATGCACGCGCAGATTATATATCAGGGATGCATTTGTCAAGCAAATATTTGTATTGCATTCTTGTATCTCCTTTTTTTAAAAGGAAAATCGGACTCATCACCGAGGGGCGTCCTGCCGGCTCCGGCGAAACAATGCGATCCAGACAACAAAAATCCCCCCTATCCCCGCATAGGAAAACCAATCCCGGAAGGGTGTGTGTAAGTGGAATTGTTCCACCTCAAGGGTCTGGGGGCCGGTGAATCGACCCTTCAGGGAAAGGATACCCGGCGCATTCGGCAGGTTGCCTGTCAAGCGTATTTCTTCTCCGAAAAAGGTCTTCAAGGTCATCCCTTCGGATGTCGATCGCAGTTTGTTGCGATCGAATTCGACCGTTTTCCCTGCGCGATCCGCCTTATCCGCCAGGGTGCGGATGAAATGATTGTCCGCATGGTACGGCCCGTCCTGCAGCAGCACGGGCACGGCAAAATACGCCCCAAGGAAAAGGAGGGCGGCGAGGGGCCGTTGAACCGGTTTCCATCGGAACCCCGGGCGTATTTTCGGAAGAAATCGACATGAAAAGGTCATGAAGGCCGCACCGGCGGCCGTCAATACCAAACCGGGCCAGTCCTCGGGCCAGAAACCGCCGAAACTGACGGGTTCCCACGAGAAGGGGGCGAACAGATGGACGCCGTCGGCCCATTTGGTCTGGGCGGCGTCCAGGAGCAGATGAAAAAGGGCATTGACGGAGACGACGAAAAAGACCCTTTTCGTGTTCTGCGCGATGATGGAAACAGCGCCACACAACAGGAGACACCCGAAAAAGGATGCCTGGACGATGACATAGACGCGCAAATCGTAGGGGTCGATCCCCGGGAAAAGGCCGCGGACGAGGCGCTGCAGCATCCAGGGCAGGTCCGGAACGGCCAGCCCCAGGAGGATCCAGGGCAGATCGGCCTTTTTGAATACGGCGCGGCCCATCCATCCCTGGGCGCCGATATGGGCGAGCGTGTTGGGCATTCGGCATTCCACCCTTTTCAGCGCGCGGATTGCGCTTGAAATTCTTTTAAAAAGGCTTACTGTAACAGCGTGGCAAAAGGATGTCCACGACACATTGATTGCCAAGGAGAAGGGCCATGAAAGATTTCGAAAGCCTCCATCAAAAAGTCCAGGAGATGTGTGATTGTCACGTCTCATCGGATCCGCTCAAGGAACTGTCGGAGATCCCTTCCGAAAAGGATGTCAAGGAGGCCGCCGTCAAATGGATCGCGCTGGCGGCCCTGCACGGCATCAACAACGGCGCCAAGAAGATCACCCTTTACCGTTCCGGCGACGGGAAGGTGAAGGCGACGGCCGAGTACCGGGATGCCGAGCTGCCGAACCCGGGTGAAGCGGTGGCAAATGCCGTGATCGACGGCCTGAAAGAGATCACGCACATCGAAGACAAAAAAGGAAGCATGCCCCTGGCGCTGGGAATTCGCGACTCGAGTCTCGAGCTGACCGTAAAGGTGAAATCGGAAAAGGACGGGGAAACGATCCGCATCCAATTTCCGAAATAATCAATCCGATGAAGCCGATCGTCGCCCTGGTGGGGCGTCCCAATGTGGGAAAATCGACGCTGTTCAACCGCATCACAAAGAAGCGGGATGCCCTGGTGGACAATACACCCGGCGTCACCCGGGACCGGCACTACGGGGATGCCGCCTACGACGGCCGGGAGTTCATCCTGGTGGATACCGGAGGATTCACGGACGTCGACACTGAAGGGTTCGCCCCCGCCATCGTGGAACAGATCGGGGCTGCCGTTGAGGAAGCGGATATCCTCGTTTTGGTTTTGGACGGCAAAAGCGGTGTTTCCCCCTTCGACCGGGACGTGGTCCGGTTCCTGAGGCCCCTCCAAAAACCGCTGATTTTTACGGTCAATAAAATCGACGGCCCCGAAACGGAAGCGCGTCTTTATGATTTTTACACCCTGGGCGCCGAGACCCTCTTCCCGCTTTCCGCCGAACACGGTTACGGCGTTCATGATTTCATGGACCGCCTTGTTTCGGAACTGGATCGGATCCGGACATCACCGGAACCGGAAACGCCCGAAGCGCCCGTCAAGCTGGCGGTGATGGGCCGACCCAACGTGGGCAAATCCTCCCTCATCAACCGGCTTCTGGGTGAAAACCGGCTCCTGGTGAGCGACACCCCGGGAACCACCCGGGATGCCGTGGACACCCTGCTTCGAATCGATGATAAGGCCTTTCTGCTCATCGACACGGCCGGCATCCGCCGTAAATCGAGGACCGACGCCAAACTGGAAAAATTCTCCGTCATCAAGGCCCTCAAAAGCCTCGACCGGTGCCATGTGGCCCTGGTGCTGCTGGATGCCGAAGAAGGCGTCACCGACCAGGACGTCCGGATCGCCGGTTACGCCCATGAGCATGGACGTGCCGTTTTGTGGATCTTCAACAAGTTCGACCGGGTACAAAAAGAAACCGGATCGTCAAAAAGACTCCTCGTGCGCCTGCGCGCAGAGGCCGGTTTTTTGGGTTTTGCGCCGGTGCTGACGATTTCGGCCACGACCGGTTTTCGGGTCAAACGGATCCTTCCCATGGTTGAGGAAATCCACCGTCAGTACACCTTTCGCATCGGGACCGGGACGGTGAATCAGATCTTCCAGGACGCGGTCCGGAAAAAAGAACCGCCCTTTCATCGGGGGAAACGCATCCGTTTTTATTACGCCACCCAGGTTTCCACCAAACCCCCCACTTTCGTGGCCTTCGTCAATTTTCCCGAGGCCGTGCATTTTTCTTACCGTCGCTATCTGATAAACCGCATCCGGGACCGGGCCCGGCTCGACAAGACACCCATCCGCCTGTTGTTTCGGAAGCGCCAGGGAAAAATGCGTCGTGGATCTCTTTGACACCCAAACGGACAACACCCGGGAGGGCGTCCCTCTGGCCGAGCGGATGCGGCCGGAAACCCTGGATGCCCTTGTGGGCCAGGAGCATGTCACCGGGCCCGGAGGACTGATCCGGCAGGCCGTGGAAAAAGACCGGATCTTTTCCATGATTCTGTGGGGGCCCCCGGGATGCGGAAAAACCACGCTGGCCGGGATCATCGTCCGCCAAACCCGCTCCCGGTTCCTGCAGTTTTCGGCGGTGCTTTCCGGGATCAAAGAGATCCGGTCGGTCGTCGAGGAAGCCCATGTCATGCGGGCTTCCCGGAAAAAAACCGTTCTTTTCGTGGATGAAATCCACCGGTTCAACAAGGCCCAGCAGGATGCCTTTTTGCCGCACGTGGAAAGCGGGCTGATCACCCTCATCGGTGCCACCACACAAAACCCCTCCTTCGAAGTGATCCCGCCCCTGCTTTCCCGGTGCCGGGTGATCATCCTCAAGCCCCTCTCCGAAACGGCCGTGGGCCGGATCATCGACCGGGCCCTTTCCGACCCGACGGCCGGGCTCGGGGAACTGAACCTGGTATTGTCACCCGACGCCCGGGCCCATCTTATCCGCATCGCCGACGGGGATGCGCGGACGGCCCTCAACGGCCTGGAACAGGCCGCCTCCCTGGTCCTTCCGGCACGTTCGGGATCCGGGTCAAACAAAGGGCAACGGATTGACGTCAGGGATCTGGAAGCGGCGTTGCAGAAAAAGGCGCTGTTGTACGACAAGGACGGAGAGGAACATTTCAACCTGATATCGGCCCTGCACAAAAGCCTCCGGGGAAGTGATCCGGACGCATCCCTCTACTGGCTGGCCCGGATGCTGGCCGCAGGGGAAGACCCCCTTTATATCGCCCGGCGGATGATCCGGTTCGCCTCCGAGGACATCGGCTGCGCCGATCCCCGGGCCCTGGGCATCGCCGTGAACGCCATGGAGGCCTTTAAGTGCATCGGCGCGCCGGAGGGTGAACTGGCGCTGGTTCACGCCGCCGTCTATCTGGCCACCGCACCCAAGAGCAACCGGCTGTATACGGCCTATCAGGCGGTCCGAAAGAAGGTTCAAGAAACCGGATCCCTTCCGGTTCCCCTGCACATTCGAAACGCCCCCACGGCCCTCATGGAAGCGTCCGGATACGGGAAAGGCTACCGGTACGCCCATGACTATGAAGACGCGGTGGTGGAACAGGCCTATCTCCCGGAACCCCTCAAGGGGAAGCGGTTCTATCACCCCACGGACCGGGGGTACGAAGCCCTCATTAAAAAGCGACTGGAAACATGGCGGCGCCGGATGCGCCCCGAAAAAAGTCCAGTGGAAAAAGATGATGACGGATCGTAAAAAGGCTTGAACGGCGCTCACAAAAGCCTTTTTACGAAACCATCATTTTATTATAACCCCGTCCGGCCTGAGACCTCAAAGACAAAACGGCGGAAGGGCCCCTTCCGGATGGACGCACCGGACGCACAAAAGGTCTGCTCGGCAAAGACGATACAGCCGTCGTATCCCATCAGGATCACCGTGGACGAACGGGTGCCGTAGGCGGGGCTTTGGATGAAAATGGAAGAAAGGATCCGCTCCCAGTCAAGCCCCACGCCCGTATCCGGGAGTTCGGCATCCGGCGGCGTCATCGTATCGGTTAAAAGAGAAAAAAGCCGTTTTTCCAATTGTGTTTCGCCGGTCTCCAGGGCGTCGGCGAACAAGCGGATCCCCCGGCGCACCTTGGGCCAGGGCGTATCGAGCAGGCGGTTGCTCAGCCCATGGATGCCGGGTGAAATCCGGCGGACCCCTTCGGCCCGGTTGGAAAGCCAGAAAAGCGCGTCTGCATCCCCGGCAATAACGTTGAAGGGGTTGTAGGCATCCCGGTCTTTTTCCACCCGTTGAAGATCGGCATCGGCGGAAGCCTTCCCTTTCAGAAACTCGGCCACCAGGATGCCGCGGGATTTGGCCGCATTCCGGAAGGCACCGGGATCCCGGTAATTGGTGACGGCGGCGAGCCGGCCCTCCCGGGTGACCCCCAGCCACGTCCCTCCGAGTTTCAGATCCCGCCCGGCAAGGATCCCGGGGGCGTCTTCCCAGAAACGGGCGGGTGCTGTGGGTCGATCGTAGAATTCGTCCCGGTTGGCCGCCAGAATCAGTTTGTACTCGGGGTGCGCGTGGTATGCGAACAATAAAAGACACATGGGCGCAAATGTTCAGGCCGTGGATTTGACCGTCTTCACGGCGTCGCTGAGCTTCATAAATTCCGTCACCTCGAGTGTTTCGGCACGACGGTCCGGATCGATTCCGGCATCCCGCAGAACCCGGGCGGCATCTTCCGGGCCGAGTCCCAATCCGCCCTGGGACAAGGCGTTTTTCAATGTTTTGCGGCGCTTTCCGAATGCGGCCCGCACAATTTGAAAAAGGTGTTCTTCCGCTTTGACATCCAAGGGAATATCTTCATAAAAAAGGATCTCCACCACCCGGGAATCCACCTGGGGTTTCGGGTAGAAGGCGGCAGGGGAAACATCGAGCAACGCCTTTACAGCGGCACAATACTGGACGAGAATGGAAAGCCGGCTCCGGTCCTTTGTTCCGGGGAGCGCCGCCAGTCGATCCGCCACCTCCTTTTGGAGCATCACAACGGCCCGGGAAACGGCGCTTCGGGCCATCACGAGGCGAATCAATATGGGGGTCGAAATATGGTAGGGCAGGTTCCCCAGGACCACCAGTTTCTTCCCGGCCTGGCGGGCGACATCTTGAATATCCAATGCCAGGATGCTTTGTGCCTTCACGGTGACATTTTTCATCCCCGCCAGGGACATCTCGTTGGAAAGGCTGGAAATCAGCCGTGGATCCGTCTCCACGGCAAGGACCCGGCCGGCCCGTCGGGCGGCCGGCAGGGTCAACGCCCCCAGACCGGCGCCGATTTCCAGGACCGTGTCTTCGGATCCGATACCGGCCCGGGAAACGATCTTTTCGGCGATCCCCGGGTCGGCCAGGAAATGTTGCCCCAGCGACTTTTTTGCCCGGATTTTTCGGGCGGTGAGCAACACCTTGGGAGCGGTCATCATCAAAACAACCCTTTTTCTTTTTATGCAGCATAAATACCCTTGTGAAACGTGTCAAGAAAATGGGGGTTCAAACGAATCGCGGTTTCCGGTTCAAAAGAAAAAAATACTTGAAAGGAAAACGTCATTGTGTTAGCCAGAAATCTTTTGGTTTGAACAGACTCTGTTTAAAAAGACGTTTTCCTTACCGGGGAGTCCCGCCCTTGAGGACCGGGAACTCCACACCCTGGGCGAAAGGATGCAACCCCGATGACGGCGAAAAACGAACTCCAACTGGCCTACGGGATCGCGATTGTCCTTCTGATCATCGGAATCCTCAGTTTCACCGCATTTTCCGTCAAACCTCCCGAAGAACCGGTCCGTATCATGTTCACGCCCACGGCCGGGAAGGTGCTCTTTACGCACAAGACCCACTCGGAACTGGGCGGATACGGCATCGATTGTTACACATGTCACCACCATCCCGAATACGACGAATCCGCCCTGCGGCCCTGCGGCGATTGTCACGGCCAGACCCAGGAACGGACGGAACCCAACACCTGCCGGGAATGTCACGAAGAAGGGGAACTGGAAACCGAAAACACCCCCAAACGCTCGGACGCCTTTCACGATCAGTGCATCGGCTGTCACAAGGAAAACGACGCCGGTCCCATCGAATGCTCCGAGTGCCATGTCTTGTAACGGATCGAGGGCTTTATGGTGTCGTTTTTGAAGATTGATGGCTTCGTAAAAAGTCCATCTGCGGCGTTGCGCGGCATCCTTCGTCATTGCGGCGTACCTATAAGTACGCCTCATTCCTCAGGATTTGCGCGCCTTGCATCTGGTACTTTTTACTTTGCCATCCCAATTTCGACTTTTTACGAGTTCCTCAAGATTGGCGGGAAGAACCGAAGGAGTCTTTTATGATCAAACGATCCTTTCTGGGTCTTGTGAAACCCAAACTCGAGATGCCGCCGGTACCTGCGGGGCGTTTCGAAATCAAGGCGGTTCCGACCCCCGGACGGGTGACCCTTCTTCTGGAAAAGCCGAAGGATCCCCGGTTTGCATCGGACACGGTGGCCCTTTCCAAAGGGGACCGGGTGAAAACAGGGCAAAAAATCTGCCTTTCCTCCGACAGTACCGTTTACACCCTTTCTCCGGTGACCGGCACCGTCTTCCAGGTATCCCCTTCCATCGGGGATTTCGGCACCACTTACATCGCCGTTTCCATTGACGTGGAACCGGAGGATGTGTTTGACGAGACATTTCAGGAACGCATGAAACAACCGGATGCGACCCTCGCAGGGGAATACCTTTCGGCCCTGCCGGGAAGCCCCCCTTTCGGGGCGTTTTTTCGCGAAAACACCTCCATCGACACCCTTTGTATTATGGGCGTGGATTCGGATTTCCTTTCAATGACCCAGCGGACCATCCTGGATCACCAAAGAGACGCCCTGAAACAGGGAATCGACGGGCTCAAAACCCTCACCGGCGTGGAAAGGATCGTGCTTGCCGTTCCAGCGGGCGCGGATCCGCAGCTGCTCGATCTCGGCGCGGAGATTCGGGAGGTTTCCGCCCGATATCCCCACACCCTTCCCCGGTTGTTGATGCAGGCCCTTTTCGGTCAAACGGTTCCGGCCGGAAAGGCCTGTGAAGATCTGGGAACGGTCTTTTTCAGCGCCGAAGCCGTGGCCGCCCTGGGGGAAGCAATGCAACACGGCCGGTTTCCCGGCCGAAAGGTCCTTACGGTGACGGGGAAAAACCAGACCGTCCACCTGGTCACGGCCCGGATCGGAACCCCGGTCAGGGAGATTTTCAATATGCTGGAAATTGAAACGCGAGATCTCGATCGCATCGTTTTCGGCGGCCCCATGACCGGATCGGCGGTTCATTCGGAAGACCAACCGATTCTTCCCCATACGGATGCGGTTTTCGTTCAAGATCGAAACCGGATTCCGCCGGTCTCCCAGAATCCCTGCATCAACTGCGGCGAATGCGTCCGCATCTGTCCGGCCAGGATCCCTGTCAACATGCTCGTCCGCTACCTCGAAGCCGGCCGCTATGATGAGGCGGCGGATCTGTATGATCTGCACTGCTGCATCGCGTGCGGCCTGTGCAGCTTTGTCTGTGTGGCGCGGATACCGATCTTCCAGTACATCCGCCTTGGAAAATACGAACTGGAGCGGATGCATGCAGCGGAGGCGAATCATGCCTGATTCCAAGAAATTCATCGTTTCCCATGCCCCTTTCTGGCATGACGGGAGCCACATCACCACGCGGAATTACCATACCCTCATCGCCGCGCTTCCCGCGGTGATCTTCGGCATGATCCAATACGGCATGCCGGCCGTGGGGGTGGTTTCTCTGGCGGTTTCTTCAGCCATGATCTGGGAATACCTTCTGAACCGGATCACCCGGGGACCCGTCACCATCGGAGACGGCAACGCCGCCCTCATCGGCCTGCTTTTCGCCATGCTCCTCCCGGCCACCTCTCCCTGGTGGATGGTCATTACAGGGACATTGGTGGCGATTGTCGTGGGAAAAGCGATTTACGGCGGCATCGGAGGAAACCCCTTTCATCCCACGTTACTCTCCGCAGCCATTTTGATGTTATCATGGAAAGACCTTTTCGACGTTGACGCGGCACTGGTCGATTATGAATTCGACTTCGCCGTGGCTTATCCCCTTGCCGCACTGAAGCATTTCGGCGCGTGGGCGGTGGAAGGCTTCACCCCGGGCGGCCTTTTAATGGGAAACCAAATCGGGGGGCTCGGATCCACTTTCGGATTGGGGCTTATCGCAGGCGGGATTTATCTTATTTTTCGAGGGATCACCCGGTGGGAGATCTCCGTTTCCTTTCTGGCCGGCGTCTTCATCACCGCCTTGATCTTCAGTCTGGCCGACGGCTCGCGCTATGCCGGACCCCTTTTCCACCTGTTTACCGGGTATACCCTCATCGGCGCCTTCTTCTTGGCCACCGAAGACTCCTCTTCGCCGGTGAACTTCATCCCCATGTTGATTTACGGCGCCGGCGGCGGGATCCTCACCGTGCTCATCCGCAATATCGGCGTGTACGTGGATGGCGTCGTGTTCGCCCTTTTGATTATGAACATCGCCAATCCCCTTTTGGACAAACTCAGACCCAAAGCCCTTGGAAAGGTGATCTGACATGCGTGAATTAATCAAGATGGTGGTGGTTTTGACCGTTTTGAGTTCCTTTTCGGGCGGCCTTCTGGCGGCGATCCGCAACAACACGAAAGAGCGCATTGAATACCAGCAGCTCAAATTCGTAAAAGGACCGGCCATTCGTTCCATTTTGGAAGGGTGTTCCAACGATCCCATCGTGGACCGTTTCAAAATCAAAGACGGGGATGTGGAGCACAGCTTTTTCGTGGGCGTCTTCGACGGGAAGCCCAGCGCGGTAGCCCTGGAAAGCTTTGGAAAAGGATTCGGGGGCGATATCGGGGTCATGGTGGGCGTCAACGTGGAAGAAGACACCATCGTGGGCGTGGGGGTCACGACACACAGCGAAACACCCGGCGTCGGATCCAGGGCCAAGACAGAACCGGATTTTACCGCCCAATTTCAGGGCCTTGCCTTGAAAGAGGAATTCAAGGTCAAAAGCGACGGGGGGCAAGTGGATGCCCTGTCCGGTGCCACGGTGACCTCCCGGGGGGTGGCCGCCGCGCTGTCAGAGGCCAGCGAGATTTATGGACGCCTCAAACCCCAGCTGATTGAAAACTTAAAGACAATTGCCAACTAGGGATTCTAAAGGAAAACCGACATGGCCAAAACGCTGACACAGGAATTCGTCAAAGGGTTATGGGATGAAATCCCCCCGTTTCGCCTGGTGCTGGGCCTATGCCCCGCTCTTGCCGTGACCAAGACCGTTGAAAACGGCATCGGGATGGGCTTGGCCACCACTTTTGTACTGTTTTTTTCCAATACACTCATCTCATCATTGCGCAAAACCATCCCGACAAAAGTACGCATCCCCTGCTTCATCATCGTCATCGCTTCCTTCGTCACGGTGGTGGAACTCTTGATGCAGGCCTTTACGTATCCGCTTTTTCTGAAACTGGGAATTTTCATTCCGCTGATCGTGGTGAACTGCATCGTGTTGGGACGGGCGGAGGGTTTTGCATCTAAAAACAGCGTCCCCGCCGCCATGGCCGACGGGCTGGGTATCGGTGTTGGATTCACCCTGGCGCTGGGCGCCCTGGGAGGTGTCCGGGAAATTTTAGGCAGCGGCACCTTTTTGGGGAAAACGGTTTTCGGTCCCGCCTTCCAGCCCTTTACCTTCATGGTGGAAGCCCCGGGCGCCTTTGTCTGCCTCGGGTTGATGCTGTGTCTCATGAACATCGTCGGGAAAAAGTAAAAAAAGGAGCAGCCTATGGGCGATTATATCCTGCTGGCCATCAGTTGCATTCTGGTCAACAATATTCTGCTGGCCCAGTACCTCGGCAACTGCCCGTTCTTAGGGACCTCAAAGAAGATGGAAACCGCGGTGGGGATGGCCATGGCGGTGGTCTTCGTCCTGGTTTTGGCCGGGGTGATCACCTGGCTCCTGGAGACGTACGTTCTCAAGGCCTTCGGGCTGGAATATTTAAGGACCATCGCCTTCATCCTGGTCATCGCGTCCCTGGTGCAGTTTGTTGAGATGTTTTTAAAAAAGAGCGTCCCGGCCCTGTATACCGGGCTCGGCATCTTCCTGCCGCTGATCACCACCAACTGTGCGGTGATGGGGGTGTGCCTGATCAACGTCAACGAGGAATACACCTTCATGCAATCCCTGGTGACCTCCTTTTCCTATGCCGTGGGGTTCGGGTTGGCCTTGATTCTTTTCGCCGGCGTACGGGAGCGGATCATCCTTGGGCGGGTCCCCAGGCCGTTGCAGGATACCGCCATCGGACTGGTGACCGCCGGCGTGCTTTCCCTGGCCTTTTTCGCTTTCAAAGGCATGGCCTGATAGGAGGTTCCCTTGACGGAAGCGCTATTGTTCATGTTCGGACTCGGGGCTGCCTGCGGCTCCGTATTGAGTATCGCGTCGAAGATTTTCTACGTATACGAAGATCCGCGCATTGCCGAAGTGGAGGGCCTTTTGGCCGGTGCCAACTGTGGCGGGTGCGGATACGCCGGATGCGCCGCCGCGGCGGTGGCGGTGGTGGAGGGAAAGGCGCCCCCCAGTGTGTGCATCGTGGCCGGCCCGGAATCCGCAACCAATGTGGCCCGGGTGATGGGTGTGGACGCCGGGACGGCGGAACCCAAAACCGCTTCCAATAAATGTCAAGGCGGAGACCGGGCGGAAGACATTTATTTTTACATGGGGATCCGCTCCTGCCAGGCCGTGAACGCGCTGTTCGGCGGGAAACGGGAGTGCGACGTCGGGTGCTTGGGATATGGGGACTGTGTTCGGGCCTGCCTTTTTGACGCCATCGAGATCGGTCCGGAAGGTTTCCCCGTCATCGATGAGGGGAAATGCGTGGGGTGCGGTGCATGCGAGCGCGTCTGTTCCAAGAACGTCCTTTCCGTCACCACATTGAACGACCGGTTGCTCCATTTCAACCAGGAGGATGACTGCCTGGCTCCCTGCCAGCAGACCTGCCCGGCCCAGATCGACATTCCCCAATACATCGCCCAGATCAAGGCAGGAGACTATGACGGCGCGGTCCGGACCATTCGGGATCGGAACCCGTTGTTGCTTTCATGCGGCCGGGTCTGCCCGCATCCGTGCGAAGATTTTTGCCGCCGGGGCATCGAAGACGAAGCAGTCTCCATCAACCAGTTGAAACGCTTCGTGGCCGACCGGGAAATGCATTCCGGGAAACGGATCCCCGTTCCTTGCGCCCCGGACACCGGTAAAAAAGTCGCGGTCATCGGGGGCGGGCCCGCCGGGCTGACCTGTGCCTATTATCTCCGGCGGTTGGGCCACGACGTCACCATCTACGAGGCCATGCCCAAACTGGGGGGCATGATCCGATACGGAATCCCGGAATATCGGCTTCCGAAGAAAGTCCTGGACTGGGAAATCGAAGGCATCCTGAACCTCGGGATCAGGGTGCACACCCACGTCAAGCTGGGGATCGATTTCGACCTTCCCTCCATGGTGGCGGCGGGGTACGACGCCGTCTTCCTGGGGGTCGGGGCATGGAAGGACTATTCCCTGAAAATCCCGGGAGAAGATCTTTCCGGATGCTACACCGGAATCGATTTTTTGTCCCGGACCGCTTCCGGGGAAACGATTCCCATCGGCCGGCGAGCAGTGGTGGTGGGGGGCGGGAACACGGCCATCGACTGCGTCCGCACCCTTATCCGTCTCGGCGCCGAGGAGGTCACCATCCTTTATCGCCGGACACGGAAAGAGATGCCGGCCAATGCGGTGGAAATCGAAGCCGCGGAGCATGAAGGCGTCAAATTCATCTTTCTCGCCGCCCCCGTTCGGGTGGTGGGAGACGAACAAGCAAACGCCACGCACCTGGAATACCTCAAGATGGAACTGGGGGAACCCGACGCCAGCGGAAGGCGGCGGCCGGTCCCGGTGGAAGGCTCCGAGACGCTTCTCGAAGCGGACATGATCATCTCCGCCATCGGGCAACAGCCCGAAATCACGTTCAAAGAAGAAGGAAAGCGCGTCCAGTCCCTCAAGACCACCCGGTGGAACACCATCGATGTGAATCCCGAGACGCTCCAATCGAGCATTCCGTATATCTTTGCCGCAGGAGACGCCGCCACGGGGCCCTCCCTTGTGGTGGACGCCATCGGCGGTGGTCGGCGGGCGGCCCGATCCATTCACCTGTATCTTTCCGGTCAGGCCGTGACACCTCCTGAAAAGTCCCTCTTCAAGCGCCATATTCCGGGAACCCTTTTCGATTCCGTCCCAGGGATTCAAAAGATTCCGAGGGTTCCCATGCCTGAGTTGCCGGTGGAAGAACGGATTTGTTCCTTTGTGGAGGTGGACCAGGTCATTTCTGAAGAAGACGCCAAGAAGGAATCTTCCCGGTGCCTGGACTGCGGCAGGATCTGCTACAACAAAGACGCGGCGGCCTAGTGTGGAGGAATCCGAACTTGAAGACCTCTTGCGCCGGGCTGTCGGAGATCCGGAGCATGTTCCACGGGAAGTCCGGCATGTCTTTTCCATCCTGGTGACAAGCACCCTGGAATTCAGGGACCGTAAACGCCGTGAACCGGGGATCACCGTCACGGTGGAAGACGTCCGCATCGCCCTGGATTGGCTTTTGGATTTTTTCCGTTCGGGTCGGCTTCCCCGCACCGAGCACGGACTCCGGCGGGAGCTTTTCGAAACATGGGTGGGCGCCCTGTCAGCCGCCGGGGATTAATTTTGATGGCAAAGTAAAAAGGCTTTTGTGAGCGCCGTTCAGGCCTTTTCGGAAAAAGAGAGACAAAGAATTGCGGCGCGGACAAAACCGGCCTTTTTACGATTTCATCAACTTTTATTTCTGAAACCCCTCTTGCGGATCCCCCTGGTTTTCGCCTTTTCTCAAAGTCATCATCAACGATGCCATGTCCCCGGGTATGGGGGCTTCGAAACGCATGAGCGCGGATGTTTCCGGGTGAATGACTTGGAGCCGCCAGGCGTGGAGCATCTGGCGTTTCGCCGCGTGACGGGCGTTCGCCGCGCTTCCACCGCTTTTTGTCCGGGGCGTTGATTTTCGTTTTCCGTAAACCAGGTCTCCCAGGACCGGATGGCCCAAGGCCGCGCAGTGGACCCGAATCTGGTGGGTTCTCCCGGTTTTCAACCCGATTTCAAGGAGACAGGCGTCGTAAAAGCGTTCCCGGACATGCCAGCGGCTTTCCGCCGCCCTCCCCCTGGGACTTTTTGTGGTCATGCGCTTTCGATCCCTGGGATGGCGTCCCACGGAAAGTAAAATCCGCCCTTCATCCGATTCCGGGACGCCGTGGACAACCGCCAAATAGGATTTGATGACCTGCCGGGACTTGAACTGGCGGATCAGGTGAAGGTACGCGGCGGGTGTTCGGGCCACCACGAGGAGGCCGGAGGTGTCCTTGTCGAGGCGATGGACGATTCCGGGACGCTTTGGATCCCCCACCTCCCGGAGTTCCGGGTAACGGAACAACAGGGTGTTGACCAGGGTGTTCGAAAAATGCCCCGGCCCCGGGTGCACCACCAGACCCGGGGGCTTATTGATGACGATCAGCGCCGCATCTTCGTAAAGGACGTCGATTGCCCCCGGCTCAGGGACCGGAAAAGACGCCGGGGGATCCGGCAGGGTTCCGGTGATCGAATCCCCTTTTTTCACCGTATACGACGGCCTCCGCGGGATTCCGTTTACAAGAATGGTACCGGAAAGAATCAGGCGCCGGGCGCGACTCCGGGTGATGCGGGGGATATGCCCGGCCACATAGGCATCCAGACGAAGGGCGTTTTCCTCTTTGTCGGCAACGAGACGGAAAGAAGGCTCACCCTTCATGGCCGGCTGTGGAGTCGTGGAAGGATTACTGGGGTGAGAACAGAGATTCGATTTCGCTTAGGATCGTTTTTTCGTCCGTGTTTTTCGCGGTCGACAGCTCTTTCACCAGAAGCCCCTGGGCCGTATCGTAGAGTTTGCGTTCACCGAAAGACAGGTCCTTTTCCAGCTTGAGCAGATAAAGATCCCGGAAGACCTCGGCCACATCATAAAGGGAGCCGGTCTTGATCTTTTCCATGTATTCCCGGTACCTTCTGTTCCATGTCTGATTTTCCACGGAAACATCCCGTTCTTCCTGCATAATCTGATAAACCTTGGGGATCTCGCCTTCGGGGATGACATCCCGCAACCCCACGGACTGGACATTCCGGGTCGGGATCATGATCACCATGCCGTTTTCGAGGACCTTCATAATGTAAAAATCTTGTCTTTCCCCGTTGATGACGCGGGTCTCAATGGCATCAATGCGCCCCACACCGTGGGCGGGATAAACCGCCAAATCCCCGACCCGGAAACCGTCCCCCCGGCTGATGCCCCCGGAGGTGTCGACCCTTGCCTCGCCTTTGCTTTTGCCCATAGTGACTCCAATTGATCTATTGAACATCGTTCATCCTGGAGTCTGTTTATCACAAATTTAAACCGGGATCAAGGATTAAAAAAAGGATTGGCGCAAGTCTGCACCAATCCTTTTTTATGCATTCAGAAAAGATGCCGGTTTACAGCAAAAACGGCACCATCAGCAGGGCCACCACGTTGAGGATCTTGATCATGGGGTTCACGGCGGGACCTGCGGTATCTTTATAGGGATCGCCGACGGTATCACCGGTGACCGCCGCCTTGTGGGCGTCGCTTCCCTTGCCGCCCAGGTGGCCGTCTTCGATGTATTTTTTGGCATTATCCCATGCCGCACCGCCCGTGGTCATGGAGATGGCCACAAAGAGACCGGTAACGATACTCCCGATAAGCAACCCGCCAAGGGCCACTTTGCCCAGGAGAAAACCCACCGCGAGAGGGGCGACGACCGGAAGCAACGCGGGAACCATCATTTCTTTAAGGGCGAACTTGGTGACGATATCCACGCAGGTGCCGTAATCGGGCTTGGCCGTGCCTTCCATGATTCCCGGGATCTCTCGGAACTGCCGACGCACTTCCTCCACCACCGCCCCGCCGGCATTGCCCACCGCCTTCATGGCGATGGAAGCGAACAGGTACGGCAGAAGCCCGCCGATGAAAAGACCGATGATGACATTGACGTCTCCGAGATCGAACCGGATGGCGCCGCCTTCCCCGCCCTGCATGACGAACTCATAGACATAGCAGGCAAAAAGGACCAGCGCCGCGAGCCCCGCCGAACCGATGGCGTATCCTTTGGTCACCGCCTTGGTGGTGTTTCCCACGGCGTCCAAGGGATCGGTGACGGCCCGGACGCTTTCGTCCATCTCCGCCATTTCCGCAATCCCGCCGGCGTTGTCGGTGATGGGGCCGTAGGCGTCAATGGCGATGACCATCCCGGTCATGGAGAGCATGGCCATGGCCGCCGTGGCGATTCCGTAAAGCCCGGCAAAATGATAGGCCGTGAAGATCCCCAGACAGATGGCCAGCACCGGGAGCGCCGTGGCCTGCATGCTCAGGGCCAGGCCGGAGATGATATTGGTGGCATGCCCGGTGGTGGACGCCTCGGCCACCCCTTTGACCGGGGAATACTTGCCGGTATAAAATTCCGTGATGATTACGATGACCACGGTAAGGACGATACCCACCATGGCGGCGTAAAAGATCGCCATGGGTGCGATGTTTTCCAGGTTGACCATGAGTTTTTTCGTTGCGAAATAAAACCCGATGATGGCGAGAATGGCTGAACCGAACATCCCCTTATACAGGGCGCCCATGATATACTGGCTGGCGCCGAGGCGGACGAAGAAGACCGCGATGATGGAGGCGACGATGGAAATGGCACCCAACACCAGAGGGAACTCGGTGGCGATGGCGATCTCGGGGAACATGAGGTGGCCGATGAGCATGGCGGCCACGGCGGTGACGGCGTAGGTCTCGAAGAGATCCGCCGCCATCCCGGCGCAGTCCCCCACGTTGTCCCCCACGTTGTCCGCGATGACCGCCGGGTTCCGGGGATCGTCTTCGGGAATGCCGGCCTCCACCTTCCCCACCAGGTCCGCGCCCACATCCGCGCCTTTGGTGAAGATACCGCCGCCCAGCCGGGCGAAGATGGAAATGAGGCTTCCGCCGAAGCCCAAGGCGACCAAGGCCACCACGTCACGGGTGAAATGGTAATATCCGGCCACCGCGGTGAGGGCCAGGCCCGCCACGATCATGCCGGTCACCGAGCCACCCTTGAAGGCCAAGGACAGTCCTGCGGCCAGCCCCTTCTTGGCCGCCTCCGCCACCCGGACGTTGGCGATGACGGAGACCCGCATCCCGATGTAGCCGGCGGCATAAGATGCCACGGCGCCGATCAAGAAGCCCACGGCCGTCTTTGCGCCCATGGTGATGAAAATGATGGCAAAAATAATGAGTCCGGCGATCCCCACGCTTTTGAGCTGCCGGTTCAGATAGGCGATGGCGCCTTCTTTAATGGCACCGGAGATCTCCTGCATCCGCGCGTCCCCGGCAGGAGCGCCCTTCACAATGCCGGCAACGATCATCGCGTACGCCACCCCCAACAGACCCACGAGTGTGCAAACCAACGGTATGTTTTTGACTACGAAATCCATTCTTTCCTCCGTTTTCGGTTTAGCGTGAAATTCTTGTTTTGCTGGTGTTGAATCGGTTCATGCCCTCCTTCGTGCCGCGGGTCAGGATGCAGACCACCGCCTCCTTGGCCCGCTGAACGACTTCGTCCAGAATCTTGTTTTCTTCCGGTGCAAAGTCTTCCAGCACGTAATCCGTAACGCCTGCCACCGACTCCGGACGCCCGATTCCAACGCGGATGCGAATGAACCGATCGCTTCCCAGGGCATCCATGAGCGACCGCACTCCTTTGTGTCCTCCATGCCCTCCTTTCTCTTTTATTTTTATATTTCCCAACGGGATATCGATGTCGTCGTGGATCACCGTCACCGTTTCGCTCGAAAGATTCATTTCCCGGCACAAGCGCTGCACCGGGGGGCCGCTTCGGTTCATATATCCTTGGGGCTTGGCGAGGATGACGGCATGCCCCGCAATGGTCCCGGTACCATACCGCAAGGCCTTGGCCCTTTGGCGCATGGATATCGAAAATTGCGCCGCCAATGCGTCCACCACCATGAACCCGGCATTGTGACGCGTCTTTTCATATGCTTTTCCGGGATTTCCCAGCCCGACCACCACGTGCACACGCCCGCCCCCGTCAATGGGTCCTGTTTAGGCTTCCTCTTCGGCGCCCGCACCTTCTTCGCCGGCGCCTTCTTCCATGGCCTCCTCGGCTTCGGCTTCGGCTTCTTCTTCCTCGGCCCGCGGACTGACCACGGTCACCACCGTAAAGTTGGTCTCCGCCGGTATCTCCACGTCTCCGTCCAGGATGATATCTTCCACGTGGACGGCATCCCCGAAATCCAGGTGGCTCACGTCGATCTCAATGGCGTTGGGAATTTCCATGGGGCGGCACAGGATCTCGATCTCCCTGCGGATAATCTGCAAAAGTCCCCCCATCTCCTCGCCCTTGGCCTTCCCCTTGGTGACCACCGGGACGTTGACCCGGATCTTTCGATCCATGTTCACTTCATAAAAATCCACATGGATGAATTCCCTGGAAACGGGATGGCGTTGAATCTCTTTGATCATGACGGTCCGGAATTCGGTGCCCCCGTTTTGAATCGAAAGCTTGAAAATGGAACGGACCGCCGACTTTCCCTTGAGCACCCGTTCCAGGCCGCTGAAAGAAACGGTCAACAGGGCCGGGGGCCGCCCCGATCCATAAAGCACTGCAGGAATCTTTCCTTGTCTCCGAAATTTCCGGGCGGCACCCTTGCCCGCCGCCGTTCTTACGGCGGATGTCAATTCGAGTATTTCCAAAAGTCATTCCTCCTTGATCTGTCGTTTAAACGAATAATGATGTGACGGATTCTCCCGTATGACTCCGGATGATGGCTTCCCCCACCAGCTCCGCGATGGAAAGGGTCTTGATTTTCTCGCACAACCGGGCGTTTTCGTTCAAAGGCACCGTATCCGTCACGATAAGGGTCTCGATGTCTGACGATTGAATCCGGTCCACCGCAGGACCCGACAACACGGCGTGGGTACAGCAGGCATGGACGCCCCGGGCCCCGTGATCCAGCAGGGCGGCGGCGGCTTCGGTCAGGGTGCCGGCGGTATCCACCATATCGTCAAGGATCACGGCAGTTTTATCTTCTACATTCCCGATGACGGCCATGGCCTTGGCCATATTGGGGGCATCCCTCCGCTTGTCTACGATGGCCAGGCCGGCATTGAGCCGCTTGGCGATGGCCCTGGCCCGCTCGGCCCCGCCGGCATCCGGGGAAATGATTACAGTATCCTGGTTAATGTGGGTTTTCAAATAATTGATGGTCACGGCCGCGGCGAAAAGGTTGTCCACCGGAATGTTGAAAAACCCCTGAATCTGGCCGGCGTGAAGATCCATGGTGATCAGCCGGTTGGCCCCGGCCACCGTCAAGAGGTCGGCCACCAGCTTGGCGCTGATGGGCACCCGCGGCGCCACTTTCTTGTCCTGCCGGGCATACCCGTAATACGGGACCACCGCCGTGATCCGCCTCACCGAAGACCGCTTAAACGCGTCGAGCATGAGGAGGAGTTCCACAAGATTGTCGTTGACCGGGGGGCAAGTGGATTGCACGATAAAAACATCCTTGAGCCGCACGTTTTCCTGAATCTCGATTTGCACTTCCCCGTCGCTGAAGCGTTTGACCTTGGCCCCGCCGAGGGGAACCTTGAGGTATGCACAAATTTTTTTGGCCAGTTCAGGGTTCGAGTTCCCCGAAAAAATTGCAAAATCAGACATTCAGGCTGCCTTCTCCCTCCTGGTGGAACACACGCATGCCTTGAAAAACGGTGGCTGGGGCGGGAGGATTCGAACCTCCGAATCCAGGAACCAAAATCCTGTGTCTTACCACTTGACGACGCCCCAAGCCGGATCCGCCTGTCGGCCCGATGTCCTTTGGGTCCCCGCCCCTGTCATACGATCAACTCGGCGGGAAACACACGCCATTGGGGTCTTTCTTTCAGGGTGCTTTCCGCTTGGGCGGCCTTTTCCCGGTTTTCGAACAATCCGAAAACCGTGGGGCCGCTCCCCGTCATCAGCGCGCCGAGGGCCCCGTGTGTCATCAATGCGTCCTTCATGTGACGCACCTGCCCATGGCGCCGCACCGTCACGGACTCCAAATCGTTGTAAAGGTGACCGCGGGGATCAAATGGGCCTTCTATAAAAGCTATCTGTTTAATTTTTCTTTCCGCTTTTGTCAATGCCAAATCGAATTCCCGAAAGATTTCGGCGGTGGATACGCCGAAACCCGGGGATATCAAAAGAAGGGGAAGCGGCTTCATCCCCTCGTAGGCGCGAAGTTGCTCGCCGATGCCGGTGGCCACGGCCGGTTTCCCGAAAATGAAAAACGGAACATCCGCGCCCAACAAACGCCCGAGGGCAAAAAGGTCCTCCGATGGAATCGGATTTTTAAAAAACCGGTTGAGCCCCAACAGCACCGCCGCGGCGTTGCTGCTGCCGCCGCCGAGGCCGGCCGCCACCGGAATGCGCTTCTCGATGAAGATGCCCACCCCTCCCATTTTGCGCCGGATGTTTTCATGGGCCCGGTCCCAGAACGCCACCGCCGCGCGATAGGCGAGGTTGGATTCATCCCGGGGGACCTCCGGCGCGTCACAGGAGACGGAGAATTCCCGCCGGCCGAATGCGATCGTCAGCGTGTCATGGAGGCTTACGGGGCACATGAGCGTATGAAGCGTGTGGTAGCCGTCGGATTGCTTCCCGGTGACCTCCAGATACAGGTTGATCTTGGCCGGGGATCGAACCTCCAGGGGACTATCCTTTTTCCTTGACGTACATGAGTCTTAAATCGTGGAGAATGTTTTTCAACAGATTCTCCTCGTCCTTATCCAGGTTTCCCTGGGTTTTCTTTTCGATGACCCCCAGGATGTCGATGGTCTGTTTCGCCAGACCCAAACTTTTGTTCTTTTCACCGGTGGCCGGGTTTTCAATGACTCCCAAATGCACCAGCGCCGAGGAATGGAGTGAAAGGACGAAAGTGGCAAAATTAATCTCCGGAAGCCGGGTATCCTCGGCTCCAGGCCCTGTGGAATCGATTTTTTCGAAACCGGCCTCAGGGACTTGCTTCGGGGGGACTTCCCTTTCCTCTTCTTTTCCTTCTTCCCGGCTGGAAAACCGCCGGTCTTTGACGACAAAGTCTTTTTTTTCTTCGGCCATCTCCGTTCTCCTGTGCCCCAAAGGGTGGATCCGTGGGGTTGCGGTTGGAGCGTCTGATCGTTCGTTTTCCTCAAAAGGAAAGCGGGTGGACCACATTGACCAGGGGCAGGGCCCGCAGTTCTTCCAGGACCGGCTCCGGAATCGAAGTGTCCGTCTTCATAAAAATCACATTCTTGTGGCCGGCCCGGTCCTGGCCCACCTGCATCCGGCTGATGTTGATCTGATGCTTTCCCAGGACGGCCCCGATACTCCCGATGGCGCCGGGTTTATCCTGGTTGTAAATCAGAAGCATATGGCCCTCCGGGATCAATTCGAGACGGAAATCGTTGATCATGACGATCCGGACGTCCTTTTTCCCGAAGAGGGTTCCGGAAACGGTGCTGGTCATTTCGGTGGAAACCGTCTTTACCGTGATGAGATGGATATAATCTTCGGCATCCGCGGCGGTGGTCTCCGTGACATTCATGCCCCTTTCCTTGGCGATCACCGGCGCATTGACGAAATTCACCTCCTCTTTCACCATGGGCGTCAGAAGCCCCTTGATAATCGCCGTGGTCACGGGGCTTAGGTCCAAATCCCGGAAGTCGCCGTTGTAGGTGACGGCCAGTTCCTGAACGGGACCGCAGGTGAGCTGGGCCTGCAGCATGCCGATCCGTTCTCCCAGCTGGAGAAACGGCCCCAGCCTCCCTAAAACTTCCCCGGACACGGAAGGAACGTTCACCGCATTGACGATGGTGTTGTGTTTGAGATAGTCAATGATCTGCCGGGCCACGTCCACGGCCACATTGGTCTGGGCTTCCTGGGTGGATGCCCCCAGGTGGGGGGTGCCGATCACCCGATCCAGGGTCAAAAGGGGGGAATCCCCCGGCGGTTCGGTCTCAAAGACATCCAGGGCCGCACCGGCGACTTTTCCGCTTTGAATGGCATCAAATAAATCCTTTTCATTGACGATCCCCCCCCGGGCGCAGTTGATGATCATGACTCCGTCCCTCATTTTGGCAAAAGCGTCCTTGTTAAGCAATCCCAGGGTGGCCTTCATCTTGGGAACATGGACGGTGATGTAATCGGCCTGCCGGTACAGTTCCGACAAGGTGACGGCTTCATAGCCGTCTGACGCGATGCGCTCCGGCGTGACAAAGGGGTCGTGGACCACCACCCGCATCTTGAGTCCCCGTGCCCGGTCCGCCACGATGGAGCCGATCTTTCCGTATCCGATCAATCCCAGGGTCTTGTTGAAAATCTCTTTTCCCTGCAATTTCTTTTTTTCCCACCGGCCCGCTCTCAACGAGGCGGTCCCTTGGGGAATATTACGCGAAAGGGCCAGCATCATGGCGACGGCGTGTTCGGCCGTGGTCACCACATTCCCGGTGGGGGTGTTCATCACCACGATGCCCCGCTTGGTGGCGGCGGGGATGTCCACGTTGTCCAGCCCGATGCCGGCCCGGCCGATGACTTTCAAACGGGCCGCCGCCGCCAGGATCTCTTCCGTCACCTTCGTGGCACTGCGGATCACCAGCGCGTCGTATTGCCCGATGATTTCCCGCAACGCGTCCGGCGAAAGTCCGGTTTTGACGTCGACGTCGATCCCCTCTTCCGCTTTGAACATCTCGATCCCGGCCTCTCCCAGGTTGTCGCTCACCAATACTTTCATGCTCCGCCTCTTCAATTTTGTATTTGACTCACAAACTTTTTTATTTAAGAAAAAAAATGCCAATATTCAAGTGATTTTTCGCTCCCATGCATCGCCGGAAGCATGCATGGCGCCTTTTGGATCCGGAAAGGAAAATGTCATGGATCTTTTTGCCAAAGCCGCCGTTTCCTGGCCGCCCCTGGTCTCCGGAACCCTGGTCCGACGGTATCAGCGCTTCTTGGCCGACGTGGTGATCGATGACGGGCAGACGGTCACCGCCCATTGCCCCAATTCCGGAAGCATGAAAGGCTGTTCGGCGCCCGGAAGACCCGTCTATCTGTCGATCCATGACGCTTTGAAACGGAAATTAAAATATACATGGGAACTCATCCGGATGCCGGATTCCCTCGTGGGTGTCAACACCCTGCTCCCCAATCCCCTTGTCTATCGGGCGGTAGAATCGGGGGCCCTGGAAGCATTCAAAGGTTATGACCGCATCATCCCCGAGGTCCGGGTGTCCGCCTCCCGTATCGATCTTTTACTGGAAAAGGAATCCGGGCAAAAATGTTTCGTGGAGATCAAAAACTGCACCTTGGTGCAAGATGGTGTCGCCGCATTTCCGGATGCCGTCACGGAACGGGGCCGAAAGCACTTGAATACGCTCCGGGACCTCGTTCAGAAGGGGCACCGGGGTGTGTGTTTTTTTCTCGTCCAGAGGATGGATGCCTCCAGCTTTACACCCGCCGACTGGATCGATCCGGCTTACGGCGAGACCCTGCGGACCGTCCATGATGCGGGCGTGGAAATTTTGGCCTACGATGTGACATTGAATTTGCGCCGAATCGCCCTGAACGCCCCGCTGCCGTGTCGGCTTTAGGGCTTTTGCGGCGCCGGCGTGCCAAAGGCTTCCGCCTGAACCGTTTTTTTCCTTTCGGGCCCAATCCCGAGAACGTCTTTTCAGGCGGCAATTGATTTGACTTTGGCAATCTGCTGGAGTAGTTTTTGAACCGCAAAAATACGGAGGATGCAACGCGTCCGTTGGTTATAAGAAGGTCGCCGATGCCGACGGGCGGCCCCCTTTGAAGCCTCCCCGCTGCCCCGCAAGGCGGGGCAGCGGGGAATGCGCTCTCTGGTCCGGCTCAATCGCTTTATTGCAGATGGAAAATATGCATTCATGAACGCTCCGGTATTATGTATCGACCGATTGCTGTCGAGCCGAAAAACCCTGGAACGGGTCCTGGATAACCTTAAGGAAGGGATCATCGCCCACGACTTGCAACGCCGGATCCTGTTTTTCAATAAAGAAGCCGAACGGGTGACCGGTTTCACCCGGGAAGAGGTTCTGGGAAAGGATTGCCACGAGGCCTTCGGAGGGCCCTTTTGCGGGGATCGCTGCGCTTTTTTATACGAAAACCCCACTCCGAAAGAACACGACGAATACACCCTGCACATCACCACCAAGGCCGGAGAGACCCGGGTGATCGACATGAGTGTTTCGGGCATGGACGACGGGAAGGGCGGCTTTTTCGGTGTCTTGGCCTCTTTCCAGGACACGACGGACCTGGTGGACCTCAAGATGAAAACCGGAAGGCTCACCGGATTTTCCGGCATTATCGGCAACCATCCCAACATGCTGCAGGTGTTCCAACAGATCCTAAATGTTTCTGGATACGATTACCCGGTGAACATTTTCGGGGAGACCGGTACGGGGAAGGAGCTCGTGGCGGCCGCCATCCACCGGGAAAGCCGCCGGGGGCACCAGCCTTTCGTCCCCATTAATTGCGGGGCGATTCCCGAAGGACTGATTGAAAGCGAACTTTTCGGACACATGCGAGGGGCCTTTTCCGGGGCCGTCCGGGACAAGAAGGGCCGCTTTGAGCTGGCCGACGGCGGCACCCTCTTTTTAGACGAGGTCTCCGAACTCTCCAAAACCATGCAGGTGAAGCTGTTGCGCTTTTTGCAGGAAGGGACCATCGAGAAAGTGGGCGCGGAAAAAACCGTTGCCGTGGATGTGCGGGTGATCAGCGCCACCAATGTGGATCTGAAAGAGGCCGTTTCCAAAAAAAACTTCCGGGAAGACCTGTATTACCGGCTCAACGTGATCCCCATCCGGATCCCCCCGCTGCGGGAGCGAAAGACCGACATCCCCCTTTTGATCGAACATTTTCTCAAAGAAACTCCTCGGGGCCATGGGGGGAACCCGCTTCGGATCTCCCGGGAAGCCCTGGTCTGCATGATGGATTATCACTGGCCCGGGAATGTTCGGGAACTCCAAAGCGCCGTTCAATTCGCCATCGTCAAATCCAACGGGACGGAAATCCGCGCGGAGGACCTCCCCCTGGAACTCAAAGCAGAAGGGGCCAAAATTCCACGCCCGGGGCCCACCGGAAAACTCGATGCCCCCCGCGTACGCCAGGCTCTCAAGGAGACCGGCGGAAATAAATCCAGGGCGGCGGCGCTGTTAGGCGTGGGGCGCGCCACCCTTTACCGGTTTTTGGAACGTCACCCGGAAATTGATCTTTAACCGGGAACGCAAAGGGCCCCCCGGAAGGGAGACCCTTTGTTTGCACAGGCGGTTTTCGAGGATTACGCCACTTCGAGCTTCTGGCGGTCCGCCATGTCCATGAGGACCCGTTCCCGGGCCTTGTCGATACCCAACGCCTTACGCTTTTTGTCGATGTGTTCGATCATCAGCCGGGCCATTTCATAGGGATCCGGGGAGAATCCCCACTTCCCGAAACCCTGCTTTTCGAGCCCGTCGAAGAGGAGTTGGTGGAATTTGGTGTTTTCAACGATGGGGAACGTCACCCCAAAGACCGTGAAAACACCCGAAGCCACAAAATACTGCCCGATGGCGATGGCTTTTTCACTCATCCATTCAGGCGCCGCTCCGGCCACCGGAAGATCGGCCATGCTGCTGCCCAGCCCCCCGGTCTTGACCATTTCCGCACATGCGATCAGAATCCGGCTGTTATCCACACAGGAACCGATCCCCAGTACCGGGGGCATCCCCACGGTTTCGCAGACTTCCCGGAGCCCGGGGCCAGCCAGCACCGCCGATTCGGGGGTGGTCAGACCCGCCTTGGCCAGGGCGATCTGGGAACAGCCGGTCTGCACCACCAGGACATCGTTTTTAATCAATTCCTTGACCAGTTCCACGTGAACAAAGTCCTGCTTCACCCGCGGGTTGGTGCATCCCACGACCCCGGCCACGCCCCGGATCCGGCCGTTGATGATGTTCTCGTTTAGGGGCGTATAGGAGGAACGGAAGGATCCGCCCAGCATGTACTGGATATATTCGTGGGAAAACCCGTGAACGCCGATGTTGCGCTGCTGGGGAATCTCAATGGGGAGATTCCGGTTCTGAAACCGGGTGATCGCCTTGATGACGATCTCGTCCGTGCATTTTTTGGGGTTGAAAAGATCGAAGTCGATGTGCATCGCCCCTTCGATGTGGCACCTCGCGTCGGTGGTGATCAACGGCGTGTTGTAGCAGGCCGCCACGCTGACCAGACCCTGCTTGATGCACTGGATGTCCACGGCCATGGCATCCACGGCACCGGTGACGAGGATCTCCTCCGTGGAAGAAAAGTTTCCGGCATGGGGGATGCCG
>ENA-OSEO01000255-OSEO01000255.1-sediment-metagenome-genome-assembly--contig:-NODE-255-length-150606-cov-15.106418_pt1 | contig 150606 bp, 140 predicted proteins | sample MGYA00237883_ERZ534232 | MGnify/ENA metagenome assembly ERZ534232
GAGGACGATGAGGTCCGTGTTTTTGAAATCGGCAAAAGTCGACTGCATGAGGACACCCAGGGTCGAGAGGCAGGAAAAGACGCCATACGAAACGTAGCACACCGAAGAACACCCTGTGCTGTTGGGCGATCCGAAGGGGAAAAGGAATCCGGAAACTCCCTGCATGGGCATGCCGCGGGCTCCAAACAACTCGGTCAAATTGTTGTCGAAGCTTCCCCGCCCGAAATAGCTCATGACCGCTTCGGCGCCGTACTCCTGCTTGACCCTTTGAAAGGCATCCGCGACACGGTCCAGGGCTTCGTCCCAGCCGATGCGCTCGAATTTCCCCTCGCCCCTCTTCCCCGTTCGAAGCAAGGGATACTTGAGGCGGTCTTCGGAGTAAACGATTTCCTTGGCGTGCAACCCGCGAACGCAGACCACCCCGATCGGGTGGTCCTTGAGAGGAGAGATGCTCTCGATTTTTCCGTCGACCAGCTCGATGTTGACGCCACAGCCGCCGGGGCAGATCCCGCATACGCCGGTCACGGTTTGTTTCTTTTGTCGGTCGCGCCCTGCACCCATCGTATGAACCCCTCCTGAAAGTCATCATCGTGAATCGAATGATTCGGACAAGCCGAAACGGCGTTTTGTGCCGGAAACCGCGAATCGCCTCAGGAACCTAACAAAAAAAGTGAGGAATTGCCAGCAGCATCTTAAGCCGGCTGTCCAATACAGCCTGTCATGGGACGCGGAGGGGAAGTGTTAGGTCCGAGTCAGGCGGTGCAGGGCTGCCAGGGCGCGCACGGCCTTTTCGGGTGATGGGAAAACCGGGACGCCCCTCTCTTCCAGCCACATCAGGTTCTCATGCCTTCCGGATTCCATCCCGGCCAGCCACAGGGCGATGGGTTTTCCCGCCTGTGCGGCCCGGGTAAAGATTCCCATGAACTCCTTGGGGAACAGAAGGGACTGCGGGTGCATCTGGATGGCCAGTCCATCGACATTGGGCTCTGCAATCATCGCGTCGAGGACGGTCTGATAAATTTTTCCCGGATCGTGAAACTGCATGGTAAGGCCGAGATCCCAGGGGTTGCCCGGGATATCCCAGGAGGGAAAGACCGCTCTCAGTTTCTCCAGCGTGGCGCTGCCTGTCTCTGCAAGGCTGAGCCCTTCCTGTTCGAGGAGGTCTGTGACGATTACTCCCTCCCCGCCTGGAAACGTGGCGATGAACACCCGGTTGCCTTTCAGGGAGAGGAGGCCGAAGCGTTCCAGTGCACGGGTCAGATCGAAGAAATCTTCCAGGCTGCGAGCGCGCAAAGCCCCGCACTGTTTCATGGCGTCCTCGAAGACACGGTCATTTCCCTGCACCAGTGCCCCGGTATGCGAGAGGGCGGCCTTGGCGCCGGCCGCGCTCCTTCCGGACTTGAGGACCACGACGCGCTTTCCCTGCGCGGAACCCTTGCGGATGAGCCGAAGGAACTCCCTCCCGTCTCCCCCGATGCTTTCCAGGTGAATGCCGATCACGCGCGTCTCCGGGTCTTTTATTAGATAGCCAAGGGCGTCCACCTCGTTGACATCCATCTTGTTGCCGAGATCTATGAGCCTGTTGAGGTGGTAGTTGAAATCGTTCAGGAGCCACCCGGAGCGCGGCTCGTAGAGTCCTGACTGAAAGATCAGGGATAGGTTGCCGGGCTTGATGGAGTCGATGGCATGAAAGCTGATGCAAAAGCCCGTTTTCACGTTGACGGGGCTCAGGGCGTTGGGCCCGATGGCCCTGATGGAGTTTTGCCTGACCATGCGAGCCATCTCAGCCTGGACCCTCTTCCCTTCTTCGCCGGCCTCGGAAAACCCCCCTGCGATGAGGGTGACCCGCTTTATGCCCTTGTCCACGCATTCCTTCAGGACTCCGGGCGTGGCCATGTAGGAGACCCCGATTACGGCAAGGTCCACGGTTTCGGGGATATCCTTCACGGAACGAAAGGTTTTAATTCCCAGGATCTCCTTTTCACTCAGATGGACCGGATAGATCCTTCCCCGAAACCCGAGCTTGATCAGGTTCCCGACCAGATGAAAGGTTGCGCGCGCAGGGTTGTTGGATGCGCCCACGATGGCGACGCTCTGGGGCTCGAAAAATCCGGTAAGAAAGTGCTCGTCGCTTCTCTGAAGGTCTTTCGGTGCCATACTCTTCCTTGCTGTTTTCGTATAATGATGAAGGGGGGTGACCCCGGCCCGAACGGGGTGCCTGATCGTGACTTCGTCCAGTCCGAGACGGTTCAGGAAGGCAAGTTCGTTGCTCTCCATCCCCACGCATTGATGAACCATACCATTTTTTGCCCATTGGGTGCCATGGGTTCCTGGCACGGGTCCCTATTCCCTGGAAGAAGCCCCTGTTCGTTGAAGTTCTAGTGTTTCATGCTCCGCTCAGTAATTCGGCCGGATTCACCGGCAGTGTGCGGATCCGTTTTCCTGTTGCCTGAAAAAGAGCGTTTGTCACGGCCGGGGCAGCGGGCGGCACCCCCACCTCACCGATCCCGTTAGGCGGGGCCGTGCTCTTGATGATGTGGACCTCCACCCTGGGAGCTTCGTCCATCCGGAGGATTGGAAAATCGTGGAAATTGCTCTCCCGGACTCGGCCGTCTTTAATGCGCAGCGCGCTCTTCAGGGTGGCCGTGAGCCCGAAGACGACCCCGCCTGCAATCTGGGCCTCTATCATCCGGGGGTTGACCGCTATGCCGCAATCCACGGCACAGACCACGCGGTGCACCCGGACGCGGCCTTTTTTTTCTACCGAGACCTCGGCCACCATGGCGACCGGGGTACCGTGAAAGGCGTGGACCGCCACACCCCGGAAGATCCCATCAGGCAGCCGCTTGCCCCACCCGGCCTTTGTGGACGCCACCTCCAGGACGGAGCGATGTTTGGGGGCATCTTTCAGCAGCCGCAGCCGGAGGTCCACCGGGTCCTTGCCGGACGCAGCAGCGATCTCGTCCATGAAAGACTCCTTCACAAAACCGTTTCGAGAATCGGCCACGGACCGCCATGTTCCCACCGGAACCGGCAGGTCGGCGCGGACGTATTCGACCCGCACATTTTCGATGCCGTATGCCATGTCCGCGGATCCGGACATGGCCCCTTTCGGACCCAGGAACCGCTTGCCGATTGGAATGATCGCTCTTGCGAGCGCGTATCTGAGGGGAGATGGCAACCATTGGGGAAGGATGGAAGGAGCCGAAGTTTCGATGAGCCTGTCCATCTTGGACTGACCCACTGCCTTGTGGATCCAGGCCACGGGGTACCCGTCCCGGTCCAGGCCGGCTTCCATCCAGTTGTAAAAGGCGGGACGGTAGTAGTCGTTTCGCATATCTTCCTCGCGGGACCAGATGACCTTGACCGGACCCTTGACAGCCTTTGAGAGCATGACAGCCTCGGCCACAAAGTCAGGCATGGAGCGCCGGCCGAACCCTCCTCCTACAAACGGCGTATGCACCCGAACCGCACTCAGGGAAAGTCCGGTAATGCGGGCCGCAGTATCCCTGGCCGGCTCCTGCGCCTGGGTGGGGGCCCAGACCTCGCACCGGTCAGGAAGAACATGGGCGGTGCAGTTCATAGGCTCCGGACAGGCGTGGGCCTGGTACGGCAGCTCATACACCGCCTGGATCCGGCGGTCCGCATTTTCCAGGGCCTCTTCCACCCTGCCGTCCTTCCTCACGAGCACCCCCTTTTCCCCGATCCTGCCAGCAAAACGGGCCATGATGCTTTCGCTGCTCAGGTCAACGTCCCCTCCTTTCCATTGGATACTGAGGGCATGGGCGGCTGAATGGGCCTGCCAGAAGGTCTCCGCAACCACGGCCACGCCAGATTCCAGGATCACGACATCCCTTACGCCCGGCATGGACCGGGCCTTCCTGTCATCCACGGACGCGACCCCCCCACCCACCATCGGGGGGTGAATTACGGCGGCAGTGAGAAGGCCCTCCATCTTGAGATCCATGCCGTACACGGTCCTTCCCTTTGCCTTGTCCACAGTGTCCAGCCTGGGATAAGGCTTGCCGACGATCTTGAACCGGACCGGCTCCTTGAGGCGGACCTCTTCAGGAACCGCCAGGGACGCGGCCCTCGCAAGGAGCTCGCCGTATCGGATCCGTTTCTTACTCGGTGCGTGCACCACTGTGCTGTTTTCCGCCAGGCACTCGGATGAAGGAACGTTCCAGGTTGCTGCCGCGGCCGAGATCAGCAACTCCCGGGTGGCTGCGCCGGCCCGGCGGAGGGTGTCCCAGGATGTCTTCACCCCAGTGCTGCCGCCCGTGGACTGGACCCCGAATTCCGGGTTCTTGTAGACGGCCGCCACCGGCGCGATCTCGAACCGGATCTTGGACCAGTCGGCCTCCAATTCCTCAGCCACGATCATACAAAGCCCGGTGGAGGTACCCTGGCCGAGCTCCGTATGCTTGACCATGACCGTGACCGCATCGTCCGGCCCGATTCGTATCCACGCGTTCGGGACAAATTCTTCTCCTTTGCCGGCGCTATGGTCCGGATTCTCCGCTCTGGACGGGATAGGCGCCTGGAAGGCGACCAGCAGGCCCGTGCCTGCGACCAGGCTGACCTTGATGAATTGTCGTCTGTCCAATTCCATGCCATTTGCCTTCATGGCTCCATCTCCTTTGCCGCCTTTTGAACTGCTTCCCTGATATTCCGGTATGTCCCGCACCGGCAGAGCACGTTGGACATGGCCTTCTCGATCTCTTCATCTCCCGGTTTGGGATTGGCTGAGAGGAGCGCGGCCGCCTGCATGATCTGCCCCGGCTGGCAGTAGCCGCATTGGGGCACGTCGCCTTGGGCCCACGCCCTGAACAGGACCTCGGCAGCCTTCCCTGACAAGCCTTCGATGGTGGTGATCTTCCGGCCGACCGCCTCTCCTGCCGGAACCGTGCAGGAAGGGACCGCCTCCCCATCGATATGTACTGTGCACGCCCCGCATTCTCCGATGCCACATCCGTACTTGGTGCCGGTCAGCCCCATCTGCTCCCTCAGAACCCAGAGCAGGGGTGTGTCTGGATCGACATCAACATCACGCACTTTTCCGTTCACCTGGAGTCTGATCATGACTGTTTCTCCTTTTCCAAGTAAGTGGCTTCATCATGCTGAAGATCCTTTTTGACTCGGTAAAACTGCTTGCCGGGGATCCAGCCCGAGGCTGGAACTTCCATGGTGAACCAGCATGAGGGATTGATGTAAAGAGTGTTTGTTGCTGATGTAAAAAAGTGTAAAGGATTTTTGAAACTAAACGACGGGCCTCAGCCCCTTTACTTTCCAGGCGGTCCAGCCTATCCCGAAGGCAAGAGAGGACATCAGGAAAAGCGCTTGGAAACCTGCAAAATCCCCTATGTAGCCGAGAGCGATCGATCCGGCAAAGACACCCAGGTCGATTGAACCCGTGAAGATGCCGACCGCCTTTCCCCTGACCTCAGGAGGCTCGTTGCGGACGGCAAGTGCGTTGATGCTGGGGAAAAGAAAGCCGTGGCCGCAACCGGTCACAAACCCTGAAAGGGCCAGGATCCAGGAACTCCCCGCGAATAGGAGCATCAGGTACCCCGCGCCTGCCAGGAGCAGCGCAGGAGAGATGATCCTTTCCTCCCCTACCCTGTCTGCAAGCCGGCTCCCAAAAAGCCTCGTGAGGATCGCAGCCGACGAATAGGAGATGTAATAGAGCGAGATGAAGGCTAACGCCCTCTCCTTGGCATAAGGGGAAACAAATGTGCCGGATGTGGAGATCCCTACGCCAAAGAGCAGTGAAAGCAGGACGACGACACCGTTTTTTCGCTTTCGCATAAGGCCGAGGAAGGACTGCGAGACGGCCTGCGGGCGCCGGACGTAGAGATCCGGGAGAGGCAGGTGGGCGATCCAACCGATGAGTCCCATCAACGCTGCGGAGATGAAGTAGGCATCATATCCAAAATTCGCAATAATCACCTCGGCCGCCGCGGGTCCTGCGGCCATGCCGGCAAGACCGGTTACCCCGAAAACCCCTATCCCCTCGTTCAGTCTCTCTATAGGGACCATATCCCCGATGTAGGTGAGTGCGGCCGTGACGACGATGGCCAGTCCCACCCCATGGACCAGCCTCACGATGAGAAGAGGCAGATAGAACTGGTTCAGGTTCCCTTCGAATATGAGATAACTCAGGGGAAGCAGGGTCATGATGGAAGATCCCACCGTGAAGCTCTTTTTTCGTCCAAACCGGTCGATCATGCCGGAAACCCAGGGACGGCTCAAAACGGCTGAGAGGACATAAGCCCCCATGAGAATCCCCACGTCAGCCTTGGAACCGCCGTGGGCGATGACAAAGAGGGGGAAGAGGAAGAAGGCGCCGAAGCTGGAAATCGTGAAGAGATAGGCAACCGCCATCCTCAGGTATGCAGGGCCGTAGATCATAAGGGAATCCCGAAGTAAAAAGCCCCTCTCACCAATGAGTGAGGGGGCAGCGTGAATTGCTTTGGCTAAGTTTTGGGATGAGGCTTAAACTGTCCTCATGAGGGCCTCGCGCACTCCGTGGGATCCCCTCCCAATTTCATAAGCGCATGTTCAAGGGCTGGAAGAACGACGGCCAGGTTTTCCTTTACTCCGGCGGGGCTCCCGGGCAGGTTGATGATCAGGCATCTTCCTCTTACGCCGGCCATGGCCCTGGAAATCATCGCATGCACCGTTTTCTGCAGGCTTGCCGCCCTCATGGCCTCGGCAATCCCCGGCACCTCAAAGTCGATCACCTCTTGCATGGCCTGTGGGGTGACATCGGAGGGACTCAACCCGGTCCCCCCTGTGGTCACGATCAGGGACAGGCAGTCCCGGTCAACCCACTCCACAATCGCGTCCGCAATCCGGCGCCGGTCATCCGGGACGATTTTCCTCCTGGAGACTTCGTAGCCCTCGAGCTCCAGCATGCGAACGGCAGAGTCCCCGCTCGAATCCTCCCTCTTGCCTTGCGAGCCCTTGTCGCTGATCGTCAGGACTCCCGCCTTGAAACCCTTTTTCATCCGGAGACCTATTCAGCCGCCTTCTTGGCTTCGGCGATCACCTTTTCGGCCAAATGAGCGGGGACTTCATCGTAATGAGACGGCTCCATCTCGAAGGTCCCGCGGCCTGCCGTGAGCGCGTTCAGATCGATCGCATACTGGAGAACTTCCGAGAGCGGGGCCTGGGCCTTGATGACCTGGAACTTGCCCTTGCTGTCCATGCCGAGCACCCTTCCCCTCCGGCTGTTCAGATCTCCCATCACATCGCCCATCGACTCCTCCGGGACGGTGATTTCCAGCTTCATGATCGGCTCAAGCAGAATGGGGTTGGCCTCCTGCATGGCCTTCTTCAGGCACATGCTGGCTGCGATCTTGAATGCCATTTCCGAAGAGTCCACCTCATGGGACTTGCCGTCATAGAAACGTACCTTCAAATCCACTACGGGAAATCCGGCGAGGATTCCGGAGCGCAGGGATTCATGCAGCCCTTTTTCCACGGCAGGCACAAAGTTGCGCGGCACGTTCATTCCCACCAGGGCATTCTGAAATTCAAAGCCCGCGCCTCTTTCCTGGGGAGACACGTCGAAGTGGACCTCGGCGAACTGACCGCGCCCGCCCGATTGTTTCTTGTGTCGATAGATTACCTGGTTGGCCGGTTTCTTGATGGTCTCTCTGTAGGGCACTTTGAGGGGCTTCAAATTGACTTCCACCCCGAATTTACGGCTCAGTTTCTCGCAAGTTGCCTCCAGGTGGATCTGTCCGGTCCCTGAAAGAACTATCTCCGACGAGGTCTGATCCCGCTCGAGGCGGAGTGTCGGGTCTTCATCCAGGAGCCGGGAAAGAGAAGAGAAGAGCTTGTCCTCGCTCCCTTTCACCTTCGTTTCCACGGCATAAGAGATCACCGGCTTCAGAGGCTCCGAAGCCTTGTAGATAATGGGGTCGTTCTCCTGACACAAGGTATCCCCTGTGCCCGTTTCCTTCAGCTTGGGGATGGCCACAATGTCCCCAGGCATCGCCGTTTCCACGGGCTGCTGTTTCTTCCCTTCCATCAGGAAGATCTGCCCGAATTTCTCCTTTACCCCTTTGTTCGCATTGTAGAGAGTCATGTCGGAGCTCAGGGTGCCGGAAAATATCCTGATAAGGCTAAGCTTTCCGGCAAACGGGTCCGCAACGGTCTTGAAAACAAGCGAAGAGAACGGCTGATCGCTACCCGGCCGCCGCGTGATCACCTGGTCTGTTTTCGGCTTCACGCCGGCATAGGACTCCTTTTCCGCCGGGGAGGGAAAGGCCTGCACGATCAGGTCCATAAGCTGGGCGACGCCCATGTTGAGCGTGGCGGAGCCGCAAAGGATGGGAACGACCAGGCCGGATTTCGTCCCGGAAACAAAAGTCTCTTCGATTTCCGCGGCAGTCAGCGGTTCCCCTTCCAGGTATTTCTCCATGACTGCATCGTTGGCCTCTACAACGTTCTCTATCATCTTCTCCCGCCACTTGCCTGCCTCCTCCTCCATTTCGGGCGGAATGGCGGATTCCTCGAACTTGCCGCTGCCGTCTTTTGAATAGAGATACGCTTTCTGTTTGGCCAGGTCGATGAGACCACGAAAGGAGTCTTCCGCCCCGACCGGCAGGAACACAGGTGTAGCTTTCACGTTGAAGGCCTTTTCAATCTCTTCCACCACCCGGTAGAAATCGGCCCTTTCCCTGTCCATCTTGTTGACAAAAATCACCCGGGGAAGCGAGCGTTCATCTGCAAATCCCCACAATTTATAGGTACCGACCTTTACCCCTGCAGTCGCATCCACCACGACCACAACACCATCGGCGGCCTGAAGAGCGGCTTTTGCATCGGAGAGGAAATTGTCGTCGCCCGGGGTATCGATGACATTGATCACATGCCTTTTCCAACCGGCATGATGAATGGCCGTGGCAATAGTAATCTTCCTCTTGATCTCCTCCGGCTCATAATCCAGATTTGAGGTCCCGTCATCCACTCTTCCCAGTCGCGTCGTGGATTTGCCGTTGAAGAGAATGGCCTCTCCAATGGAGGTTTTCCCTGAACCAACATGGGCTATCAAGGCCGCATTCCTCAGTTGCTCACTTTTTCTTTCCATTACCAATTCCTTTCCAGAAGATACTTTTGGGGCTCGACAAGGAAGAGAAGGAATTACCCCGAACTGGTCGGGCATAAATCCCTGAGCGGCAGATCGAGTACCTGTGAATGGGGTTTGATTTCAGGTAGGCATTCTCTATGCTGCCGAAAAAAATAACTATATCAATGCCAAACCCAAAGTCAAGCCAAGAATCGCTTCATTTTTTCATTGCCAATTGGTTAAAGTGTGTTATTTAAATAGGTTTTCCGATTATGGAGTCCGGTTTCCACATGCTCCGAGCTGAACAAGTCGAGGAGTTCATCTCCTATCTCAGATCCCAAAGGGGTTACTCCCCCCATACCCTGAGGAATTATCGCAATGACTTGAGACAGTTTGTGGAATTCCTCTCCGAAAAAAAAGGGGGGCGGAAGTCGAACAATTTGGAGTCGGTGGATTCCTTCGATATTCGCGAATATCTGGGCCGACTCTATACGCTGTACAAGAGGAGCACCATTGCCCGGAAGTTATCGGCAGTCCGCTCGTTCTACCTGTTTGCGGAGAAGAGCGGGTTTTCAGGGAACAATCCTGCTGCATCCGTGTTGACCCCCAGGCAGGAGAGTGCGATACCGAACTACCTTCCCGTGGACCAGATGTTTGGTCTCCTGGAAGGACCGGACAGGGGAACCCCCCTGGGTCTGCGGGATCTTGCTATTCTGGAAGTGCTCTATTCTACCGGGCTGCGCGTCAGTGAACTAACGGCTCTGAACCTCGACCGTATGGATCTTGACCAGCGGTTGGTCAGGGTTATCGGCAAAGGAAACAAGGAACGGATCGTGCCTGTCGGCCGTAAGGCGGTTGCTGTCCTCAGGGAGTATCTGGACAGCACAATGACGCTCAGGACAAAAGGCCGGAAAGGCTTGAGGGAGCTGCCGGTCTTCATGAATGCCAGAGGGGGGCGGCTCACAACCCGGAGCATCGGAAACATCGTGAAAAGGTATGGCGTGAAATGCGGGCTGTTGACGGAAATCAGTCCCCATTCCCTCAGACATACATTTGCCACCCACCTGCTGGACGGGGGGGCCGATCTGCGTGCCGTGCAGGAGCTGCTGGGTCATTCCAGCCTCTCTACCACGCAGAGGTATACACACGTCAGCCTGGATCGATTGATGAAGGTGTATGACAAGGCCCACCCCAGGAGCAAGTGAGAAAGAAAGGGCGAAGGCGAAAGGCACAAGATGAATGAAAGAATGAGATCCACGACCATCCTTGCGGTCCGCAAAGATGGCAGGGCTGTGATGGCAGGGGACGGCCAGGTCAGCCTCGGCGAGACCATCATGAAGCACAAGGCCCAGAAGGTTCGGTTTGCGTACAAGGGAACCATTTTGGTGGGCTTTGCAGGGGCGGCGGCCGACGCCTTCAATCTTTTTGAGAGACTGGAAGGGAAGCTCGAAAAATACAAGGGGAGTCTCACAAGGGCCGCGGTGGAGCTGGCCAAAGACTGGCGCACGGACAAGATCCTGAGAAAGCTGGAAGCCCTGATATTGGCAATGGACCGTGAGAGCACCCTGATCATATCCGGAAACGGCGAAATCATTGAACCCGACGAATCCGTGGCAGCCATAGGCTCCGGCGGTCCCTACGCCCTCGCCGCAGCCAGGGCCCTCGTGGCCCATTCCAACCTGGATGCGGCATCCATTGCCCGAGAGGCCATGATGATCACGGCGTCAATTTGTCTCTACACCAATGATCAGATCGTCATCCATGAGATAGGCGAAAAGGAGTGAGAATGGAGAAAGACTTGATCCATTCCGATCATGTGATGAAGGTTCTGACACCGAGAGAGATCGTGGCTGAACTGGATAAGTACATCATAGGCCAGGACCGGGCAAAGCGCTCCGTGGCCATTGCACTCCGGAACCGCTGGCGCAGGCAGCAGGTGCCCAGGGATCTTCGCGATGAGATCGCACCGAAAAATATCATCATGATAGGACCCACCGGTGTTGGAAAGACGGAGATCGCCCGTCGGATTGCGCGCCTTGCCAAGTCGCCTTTTCTGAAGATCGAGGCGACCAAATTCACGGAAGTGGGGTACGTAGGCCGGGATGTGGAGTCCATGATCCGGGACCTTACCGAGCTGGCCGTGAACATGGCAAAGAAGGAGGAGCAGGAAAAGGTCAAGTTCAAGGCCCGGGAGCTTGCAGAGGAAAGGCTGTTGGATATCCTGCTTCCCAAGAAGAAAGAGGAGATCCGGGAAGGCGAGGAAGGAGACAAGGAAAAGGTTCTGGAGGTGGTAAGGGGCGATAAATTCGAGGCCGATTCCACCAGAGAGAAGCTGAGGCGCCTTCTGCGTGGCGGGAAGCTGGACGGCCGGTACGTGGAACTCGAGACATCCGCCAAGGCGCCTCAAATGGTGGAGGTTTTTGCCGGTGCAGGCATGGAAGAGATGGAGTTCAACATCAAGGAGATGTTCGGAAACCTTTTCCCGGGCCGGAAGAAGAAAAGGCGTGTGAAAATCCCGGAGGCCATGGAAATCCTCATCCAGGAAGAGTCTCAAAAGCTGATCGACATGGACCATGTCATCGAAGAGGCGATTCGGATGACGGAGCAAAACGGGATCATCTTCCTGGACGAGCTCGACAAGATCGCCGGCGGCGAGCATAAGTATGGTCCGGATGTCTCGCGAGAGGGGGTGCAGCGCGATCTCCTGCCGATCGTTGAAGGTTCGACCGTGACTACAAAATACGGGATGATCAGGACCGACCATATCCTTTTCATCGCTGCGGGGGCTTTCAACCTGAGCAAACCCGCAGATCTCCTTCCCGAGCTTCAGGGACGCTTCCCGATCAGGGTCGAATTGGATTCCCTCTCGATGGATGATTTTGTCCGCATCCTTAAAGAACCCAAAAACGCCCTTATCACCCAGTATGAGGCACTTCTGGAGACGGAAGGGATTATGCTGGTCTTCGAGGAATCGGCCATACTCGAGATTGCGCGCCTCGCCGACTCGGTGAACGAGCGAATGGAGAACATCGGCGCACGGCGCCTCCATACGGTCATGGAAAAGCTGCTGGAAGAGATTTCCTTCAATGCTCCGGACATGGAGTCGAAAAAGGTCGTAATCGATCAGGATTATGTAACGGACAAGTTGAAGGACATCCTGGAAGATCAGAATCTGAGCAGGTATATCCTTTAAGAGAGTGAACCGCAAAGTCGCAAAGAACGCGAAGAAAACCGCAAGGAGTTTGCTTTTTCAATTCCCGGTGTCGTCTCACCGGGAATTGAAAAAGCAAGTGTCTTCCCTTAGCGCACTTGGTCCACCCTCCGTAGCTGAGCCGCGTCGGCAGAGGTTTGAGCATGCGCGAGAAAACAGCGATCATAAGTGGACAAGGCCTGCTACTGCGGAGGACGGGCATCTTGGCGGTTCGAGTTTTAATTGATTGAAGAAGGTTTGGACATGGGAGACGATCAGGCAAACAGGGCCAAGATTTTAATCGAGGCTCTGCCGTACATCAGGCGGTTTCAGGACGCGGTGATCGTGGTCAAGTACGGCGGCCACGCCATGGTGGATGAAAAGCTCAAGAAATCATTCGCCCTGGATGTCGTTCTCATGAAGACCGTCGGGTTGAATCCCATTGTAGTCCATGGCGGCGGGCCGCAGATCGGCAGCTTTCTCAAGAGACTTTCCATTGAATCGGAATTCGTGGATGGAATGAGGGTCACGGACAAGCAGACCATGGACGTAGTGGAAATGGTCCTGGTCGGCAAGGTGAACAAGGAGATCGTGAATCTCATCAATCAGAACGGAGGAAGAGCAGTGGGCCTCTCGGGAAAGGACGGCCAGCTTCTCACTGCAAAGAAGATGAGATATCTGCGAAAGAGGGGGAACGATCAGCCGCCGGAGATAATCGATATCGGGATGGTCGGAGAGATCACGTCCGTCAACAACTCCGTTCTGACAAGCCTCCTTGCGAGCCGTTTTATCCCTGTGATTTCTCCTGTAGGCGCGGGGAAACAAGGGGAGACTTACAACATCAACGCCGATCTTGTGGCGGGCAGCATCGCATCTTCCCTCAAAGCCCGGAAGCTGATTCTTTTGACGGACACGGAAGGGGTCCTCGATATGCAGGGGGGCCTGATCTCAACGATCAAGATGGGTGAGGTAACCGGCCTCGTGGAAGAGGGCACCGTCAAAGGGGGAATGATTCCCAAGCTTCACTGCTGCGTCAAGGCGTTGAGCGGTGGTGTGAAAAAGGCCCACATTCTCGACGGCCGAAAGGAACACGCGCTCCTGCTGGAGATCTTCACAAAGGGAGGAGTGGGAACAGAGATCGTGCCGTGAGAATGTCCAATGTGTGGTGGACATTTGAAATTTGAGATTTGAAATTGACGGGGGATGAGATGGAAGAAACCATTCAACTCGCAGACAAATACATGTTTCCCACCTACAAGAGGGTCCCCATCACGCTCGTCCGGGGAGAAGGGTGCCGGGTGTGGGATGAATCGGGCAAGGAATACCTGGATTTCGTGGGAGGAATCGCGGTCTGCGCGCTTGGGCACAGTTCTCCGCTGGTCGCAGATGCACTGGCCGAGCAGTCCAGGACGCTCGTTCACGTCTCCAATCTTTACTACACAAAGCCTCAGATCGAGCTGGCGAAACTTCTCGTGGAGAATTCCTTTGCAGGTCGCGCCTTTTTCTGCAACAGCGGCGCCGAGGCAAATGAAGCCGCGATCAAGCTCGCAAGAAGGTACTCGAAGGAGAAGTTCGGCCCGGGCAGGTATACGATCATTTCCATGCTGAACTCCTTCCATGGAAGGACGATGGGAACCCTGTCGGCGACCGGCCAGAGCAAGATACAAGTGGGCTATGAACCGTTTCTCGAGGGGTTCCGGTTCGTGCCTTTCAACGACGCGGCCGCTCTCAAAGGGGCTTTGGACGATTCGGTCTGTGCTGTCATGATGGAGCCGATTCAGGGCGAAGGAGGAGTGATCTGCCCCTCCCCCGGCTACCTGAAGGAGGTGAAAACCCTGTGCGAAGAGAGGGGTCTGCTCCTCATCTTCGACGAAGTCCAATCGGGCATGGGAAGGACAGGCAGGCTTTTCGCCCACGAACACTACGGTGTAACGCCTCACATCATGACTCTCGCCAAGGCTCTCGGCAACGGCCTTCCCATCGGCGCCATGCTGGCCGTGGAGGAACTGAGCAACGTCTTCGGGCCGGGAAGCCATGCCACGACATTCGGAGGGACGCCTCTGGTCACTGCGGTTTCCGCCGCAGTCTTGAAGAGCCTCCTGCAGGATGGGTGGCTCGATCACTGCCGGGAAATGGGCGAATATTTTCTCGGAAGGCTGAAGGATCTTCAACGAAAGCACGGTTGCATCCGGGAAGTCAGGGGACTTGGGTTGATCATCGGCATGGAGATCGACAGGCCGGGGGCGCCGCTGGTGGACTCGTGCCTGGCAAAAGGTTTCATCATCAACTGCGTTCAGGACAAGGTGCTCCGGTTTGTCCCTCCCCTGATCGTGGGGAAAAGGGAAATCGATCTCCTCGTGGAAGCCCTGGACGGGCTGCTGGGCGTCTCATGAAAAAGGATCTTCTCAGCATTTTGGATCTGGATCGATCGGAAATCCTCTCCCTTATCAACAGAGGGCTCGAGCTCAAGAAAATGGGCCGACGGGTTCCCCGCGCCTTGACAGGTTACACGCTCGGTCTTTTATTTGAAAAGGCCTCCACAAGGACGCGGGTATCCTTCGAGACGGCCATGTTCAGGATGGGGGGGCAGTGCATTTTTCTGAACAAGATGGACACCCAGCTTTCCCGGGACGAAACAGTCGCGGATACGGCCAGGGTCCTTTCGCGCTACCTGGATATTGTCGCCATCCGCACTTACTCCCAGGGGCTTGTCGAGGAGATGGCGAAATGGGCCGGCATCCCTGTGATCAATGCCCTCACGGATCTCTATCATCCGTGCCAGATCCTCAGCGACCTCATGACCATTCAGGAGAAACGGGGGAGTCTGGATAACCTCAAGGTGGCCTGGGTGGGGGATGGAAACAATGTGGCCCACTCCTGGATCAATGCGGCCATGGTGCTCGGATTTGAGCTCGTACTGGCCTGCCCTCCCGGATATGAGCCGCTGTCAGATGTCCTGGGGAATGGAAACCCGAAAATCAGGCTCGTGGAGGACCCGAATGTGGCGGTTACGGGCGCAGACGTGCTCAACACGGACGTCTGGGCCAGCATGGGTCAGGAGAAGGAGAAGGAAAAGAGGAGAAAGGATTTTCGCGGTTTTCAAGTCAATCGACCGCTGGTGGAACGGGGCAAACCCGGAATCTTGGTGATGCATTGCCTGCCGGCCCACCGGGAAGAAGAGATAACAGGAGAGGTGCTGGACGGTCCTCATTCGGTCGTCTTCGATCAGGCGGAGAACAAGATGCACCTCCACCAGGCGCTTCTGGAAAAACTGCTTATCGGTCAATGATCATTGATCATTGGTCATTGTTAAATGTTAAATGCATCGGGGAGGAATTGTCTTGGCTGAGAAGGTGAAGAAGATTGTTCTTGCGTATTCAGGGGGGCTCGATACCTCAGTGATCCTCCTGTGGCTTCAGGAGATGTACCAATGTCCGGTAGTGACGTATTCCGCGGATCTCGGACAGGGGGATGAGCTGCAGGGCATCAAGGAAAAGGCGGTGGCCACGGGAGCGGCGGAAACTTTCGTGGAAGATCTGAGGGAGGAGTTTGTACGGGAATATGTCTGGCCCGCCTTCAGGGCCAACGCCGTTTATGAGTCCGGATATCTTCTAGGCACCTCCCTTGCACGGCCGCTCATTGCCAAGAGGCAGATCGAGACGGCCGGATCGATAGGCGCAGATGCAGTCAGCCACGGCGCCACCGGCAAAGGGAACGATCAGGTTCGTTTCGAAATGACCTTCATGGCCCTTGACCCTTCGATCAGGATTATCGCCCCATGGAGGATATGGGAGTTCAAGGGAAGGGAGGATCTGATCCGTTACGCCAGATCGAAGAAGATCTCCATCCCTGTGACAAAAGAAAAACCCTATTCGAGCGACAGAAACCTGCTTCACATCAGTTTTGAGGGAGGAATCCTCGAAGATCCGTGGAAAGAGCCGCCGGACGACATGTTCGTCCTCTCCGTGAGCCCGGAAAAGGCCCCGGACAGACCAACCGTTCTGGAGATCGGTTTTGAAAAAGGGAATGCGGTTGCGCTGGATGGGGAAGTCCTTTCCCCTGCCGTTCTCCTGGAGCGTTTGAATGCGGCAGGCGGGGCCAACGGCATCGGCAGGCTGGACATTGTTGAAAACCGCTACGTGGGGATGAAGTCCAGAGGAGTGTACGAAACCCCGGGTGGCACCATTCTGAGAATCGCCCACCTTGCGATGGAGACCCTTACCATGGACAGGGAGGTGTTGCATATCCGCGATTCCCTTGTCCCCCGCTATGCTGAGATGGTCTATTACGGCTACTGGTTTTCCCCGGAACGGAGAATGCTCCAGAATCTGATGGACGAGGCCCAGAGGGATGTGACCGGGGTGGTGAGAGTGAAACTCTACAAGGGGAACTGCACGGTTGTGGGGAGAAAGTCGGAGAAATCCCTATACCATCCTGATTTTGCAACGTTCGAGGGAGAAGAGGTATACAATCAAAAGGATGCCGAGGGATTCATCAGATTGAACGCCCTTCGGCTCAAAATAGCCAGCCTCATGGGAAGGGGAAAATGACCGAGAAGGTGTGGGGGGGCCGGTTCGACAAGGGTCCCGACGAAATCCTGAATTTGTTCAATGCGTCTCTGCCCTTTGACAAGAGGCTTTATGCGCAGGACATCGATGGGAGCATGGCCCATTGCCGGATGCTGGCAAAGCAGGGAATCATCAGCGCCGACGAGGCCGCTCAGATCCTGGAAACACTCAAGGAAATCCGAGCCGAGATGGATAGGGGAGAATTCCTCTTCGACGAAGCCTTTGAGGATATCCACAGCCTGGTGGAGAAGACACTCGTAAAGAGAGCAGGCCCTGTCGGAGAGAAGCTCCACACCGCAAGGAGCAGAAACGATCAGGTCTCTCTCGATCTCCGCATGTATATGAAGGAAGCGATCCGAAGGCTCGAATCTCTCATCCACGATATGCAGAGAGTGATCGTCCGCCGGGCGGAAGAGGAAGTCGAGGTTATCATGCCCGGATACACCCATCTTCAGCGGGCGCAGCCCGTGCTCCTCGCCCATCATCTCCTGGCATATTACGAGATGTTGAAGAGGGATTGGGAAAGATTCCGGGAGAACTACCGAAGGGTGAATGTTCTTCCCCTGGGTAGCGCAGCTCTCGCCGGCTCCACCTTTGATCTGGACAGGGAGATGGTTGCCCGGGAGCTCGGCTTTGAGAAGATATCTGAAAACAGCATGGATGCGGTGAGCGATCGCGATTTCGTTGCAGAGTTCCTGTTTGCCTCTTCTCTGCTCATCATGCACCTGAGCCGTCTGAGCGAGGAAATCGTCATCTGGTCATCCCAGGAGTTCGGTTTTGCGACCCTTCCGGATGAGCTCTGCACCGGCAGCAGCATTATGCCCCAAAAGAAGAACCCCGACATCCCGGAGCTGGTGCGAGGGAAGACAGGGAGAGTCTTCGGTCATCTGGTGGGACTTCTCACAACCATGAAAGGACTCCCCCTGACCTACAACAAGGACTTGCAGGAAGACAAGGAGGCCTTTTTCGACACCATGGACACCATGGAGCAGTGCCTGGCCGTGATGACCCGACTGCTCGAGTCCATGACTTTTAACAAGGAATCGATGAGAGAGGGCGTGGAGCAGGGGTATCTTGCTGCGACCGACCTGGCGGATTACCTGGCGCGCAAGGGCTTGCCCTTCAGGCAGGCCCACGAGAAGGTCGGAAAGATGGTGCTCTATGCCATGCAGGGGAAAAAGGAACTTCGCGAGCTTACTCTTGACGAGATGAAGAAGTTCTCGGAACTGATCGAAAACGATGTGTACCAGTGGTTGGACCCGCTCCATTGCGTGGGACGCAGGGAACTGCCGGGGGGCACAGGACCAGGTGCGGTGAGGCGCCAAATTGCACAGGCAAAAAGGGAGATGGGGATATGAATCGAATTTCGTTTGTGCTTGCCGTTCTTCTGCTGGCCGTCTTTCTGATAACCCCGGGGTGCGGCAAAAAAGGGGACCCTTCCCTGCCTAAGCAAAATTTGTCATCGATCATTTTGCATTGACCATTGATCATTTAAAGATTTGGTCTTGGGCTGAAGGGCTCCAAAGCGTCGGTAAATGATGAATGCAAAATGATGTTCCAAATGAGAAATGTTAAACGATAAATGATAAACGGTCCCGGAATATGCATCATTTCCATTATAAAGACAGCGAGCTCTACTGTGAGGATGTCCCGATCGCAGTCATAGCGCAGGAGATCGGCACTCCGGTCTACATTTACTCCCACGCTACGCTCGAGACGCATTTCAGAACATTCGACAATGCCTTCAAGGGTATTCCCCACATTGTATGCTTTTCGATGAAGTCCAATTCCAACCTTGCCATCGTGCGGATCTTCTCAAGGCAAGGAGGTGGAGCGGACATTGTCTCCGGAGGGGAACTCTACCGCGCCTTGAAAGCCGGGGTGGACCCTGCCAGGATAGTCTACTCGGGGGTTGGGAAGACGGCCGAGGACATCGAATATGCCCTTGCCTCAGGCATCCTCATGTTCAATGCGGAGTCCTCGCAGGAGATTGCCACACTGAACCAGGTGGCCGGGAGGATGAAGAAGAAGGCTTCCATCGCGATCCGCGTGAACCCTGATATCGACCCTCATACCCATCCCTATATCTCCACCGGGCTCAAAGAGAACAAGTTCGGCATCGATATCCGGAAGGCGGTGGAGCAATACAAGCTGGCCGCAGAACTGCGCCATCTGGATGTGTGCGGCATATCCTGCCATATCGGCTCTCAGCTCACCACGGTTTCCCCCTTTGTGGAGGCCCTTGGCAAACTGAAGCAACTCATCGCCACACTGCGGGAATCGGGGATTTCGATCCGCTATCTGGATTTGGGAGGGGGGCTCGGGATTACCTATGATAAGGAAAAGCCTCCCCATCCGCAGGAGTATGCCGGGGCCGTTCGAGAAGAACTGAATATGGAGGATCTAACCCTCATTCTTGAACCGGGCCGGGTAATCGTCGGGAATGCGGGAATTTTGGTGACCAGGGTGGTTTATACAAAGTCCAGCGGCGAAAAAGAATTCATCGTCGTGGATGCGGCCATGAACGATCTGATCCGGCCCAGCCTCTACGGTTCTTTTCATGCGGTTCAACCCGTGAGAACGACGGGAAAGGAAAAGATCAAGGCGGACATCGTGGGGCCCATCTGTGAATCCGGAGATTTCCTTGCAAAGGAGCGAGAGGTGCAGGTCCTGGAAGCAGGCGATCTGGCCGCGATCATGAGCGCGGGCGCGTATGGTTTCTCCATGTCATCCAACTACAACTCAAGACCCCGTGCTGCAGAGGTCATGGTGAGCGGCAGCGGCTACCATGTCATCCGGGCTCGCGAGACCTATGAGGATTTGATCAGGGGCGAAAAGATCCCCGGCTTTTTGAAAGAGTAGCGGATGGCCACGAAGTCACCAAGACACAAAGAAAATCCTATGCTTTACTTGGCCTCTTTGTGCCTTGGTGGCATAATTCAATCCTGTTCATCCTGTCTAAGTATCTTTTGTGAGGTGCGCTTGGAAGAGATCGAGTTCTGGAAAATGAACGGGAGTGGGAACGACTTCATCCTGATCGACAATCGCAGCGGAAGGGTGAAGGAAGAGCAGATGGCGGCGTTGGCGACGCGGGCGTGCAGGCGCCGGGAATCCGTAGGAGCCGACGGCTTGATCTTCATCGTCCCCTCCACCCGTTGTGATTTCGGGTGGCGATTCTTCAACGCCGACGGAAGCGAAGCGGAGATGTGCGGCAATGGGGGGAGGTGTGTGGCCCGTTTTGCCTTTATGAACGGCATTGCGGGGCCGAAGATGATCTTCGAAACCATCGTGGGAGCAGTTTCCGCGGAGGTTCAAGGGAGGGTGGTAAAGGTCCTGATGCCCAAGCCGCATGGGCTGAGACTGGATGTGGAGTTGCCTCACTCCGAGGGATGGATGAGTGTGGATTTTGTGAATACCGGGGTCCCACACACGGTGGTTCAGGTCAGGGACCTCCACATGCACCCGGTATTCGAGGAGGGAAGGGCTATTCGGCGCCATCCCTTTTTTGCCCCCGCCGGAACGAATGCGGATTTCATCTCCATCAAAGGAAAGGATCTGATCGAGGTGAGGACCTACGAGAGGGGCGTGGAAGACGAAACCCTTGCCTGCGGAACCGGAGCAATAGCCTCAGCGCTTGCCGCAGCTGCAAGGGGAATGGTGAGCAGCCCGGTAAAGGTGAAGACCAGGGGAGGCGACGTGTTGACCATCCACTTCCGTGTAGAGGAGAACTCCTTTCAGGAGGTTTGGCTTGAGGGCAGCACCTCGGTGGTTTACAGGGCGCAACTCAACGAGGAAGCATTGTAGAACCTATGAATTTTTGACATGAACAAGGAGGCCAGGATGTTTGGGGGATCTATTGTAGCCATAGTGACACCCTTCAGGGACGGGAAGATCGACGAGGAAGCCTACAGGGAGTTGATCGAGTTCCAGATCCAAAACGGCACAAGCGCAATTGTTCCGTGCGGCACCACCGGGGAATCGGCAACCCTGGGCATGGAGGAGCACAGCAGGGTCATCAAGATCACCATAGAGGCGGTGAAGAAGAGAGTTCCCGTCATTGCAGGGACCGGCGGAAACAGCACGAGAGAGGCCATAGAGTTGACCGGTCATGCCAAGAACGCCGGCGCCGACGCTACGCTTCAGGTGGCGCCCTATTACAACAAGCCGACCCAGGAAGGCCTTTTTCAACATTTCAAGTCCATTGCCAAAGAGGTTCCTTTGCCGCAGGTCCTCTACAACATCCCTGGAAGAACCGGCGTGAACATGCTTCCCCAGACAATAGCACGGATTGCGGAATTGCCTGAGGTGGTTGCCATCAAGGAGGCTTCGGGGGACCTGGGCCAGATGGCCGAGATAGTCAGGCTTGCCGGAGACAGGCTCACCCTTCTTTCCGGGGATGACAATCTGACCTTGCCTGTACTCGCGATCGGAGGAAAGGGAGTCATTTCGGTGGTCGCCAATATTGTTCCCGGTGATAACGCCCAAATGGTCCGCGCCTGGGAAAATGGAGATGTCCAAAAAGCCAGGAACCTTTTCTACAAGCTTCTGCCGCTTTGCCAGGCCATGTTCTACGAGACCAACCCCATTCCCGTAAAGACCTCCCTCGCCTTGATGGGAAGGGTCAAGGAAGAATTCAGGCTCCCCATGTGCCCCCTCGCGCCTGCCAATCGAGAGAGGCTTGAGAAGGCACTCAAGGATTATGGCCTGCTGTAGCGAGGAGGAATCCATGGTCAAGGCAATAGTAGCCGGCGCCGCCGGTCGGATGGGCGGCCGCGTCCTTCATGCGATCAAGCAGGGGGACGGCATCCTCCTGGCAGGAGCGTTTGAAAGAAGGGACCACCCCATGGTGGGACAGGATGCGGGCCAGGTTGCAGGACTCGGCCCCATCGGAATTCCGATCGCCGGTTCTCTTGATGAGATTGCGGACAAAGGGGACGTGCTGATTGATTTCACGAGCCCCGAGGCCAGCCTTGAGCATATTCGTGTGACGTCCACCCGGGGTCTTGCCTCTGTCATAGGCACCACGGGCATTGCCGGGGAGATGCTGAAGGAGATGGAGCGGACTGCCAGGACGACGCGCTGCGTCATGTCACCCAACATGAGTGTGGGGGTGAACGTGATGTTCCGGATTGCAGGAGAGATGGCACGGCTTCTGGGCGGTGAATACGACATGGAGATTCTCGAAACCCACCATCGCATGAAGAAGGATGCTCCCAGCGGCACGGCCATGCGGTTGGCCCAGGTTTTGAGCTCATCCACGGGTCGGGATCTGAACAAGGTGGCCGTCTATCAAAGGAAAGGGATGATCGGGGAGAGGACAAGCCAGGAAATCGGAATTCAAACCTGGAGGGCCGGAGATATTACGGGTGAGCACACGGTGATGTTCGGCGGGATCGGTGAAAGACTGGAACTGATCCACAGGGCTCACAACAGGGATAACTTTGCACGAGGGGCGGTTCGGGCGGCATTATGGATTGTCGATCGGTCCCCCGGATTGTACGATATGCAAGATGTTCTTGGGCTGCGGGCCTGAGAGAATCAGAGTGGTAGCTTCTACTTTTCAACGATTTGCCGGGAAGTCGAAAATCCGAAATTCGAAACACGAAATCCGAAACAATATCTAATGATCAAAACTCAAATGATCAAAACCACGGTTCTCCGGGTTTCTGTTTTGAACATTCGCGCATTGGAGCTTTGAATTTGTTTCGAGTTTCGAATTTCGATATTAGAGTTTTCTTGCGGCCGCAGGCCTGTATTGGGTGTATATGGTGACCGCTTATATCGGAATCGGCTCCAATATGGGAGATCGATTGGCAAACTGTGTTCGCGCCGCTGAGGAAATCGCGGCGGTTCCGGGATTAAAGGTAGTGAGTTGCTCGGAGTGGTTTCTCACAAGGCCGGTCGGGGTGGACGGGCAGCAGGAATGGTACATGAACGGTGTGCTGGCGGCAGACTCGGAAATCTCTCCCCGCCTGTTCCTCGCCAATCTTCTGGAAATCGAGAAAAGCATGGGGCGTTTGAGAAAAGAGCGTTGGGGGCCGCGAGTCATCGATCTGGATCTCTTGCTCTTCGGGGGTGAGATCGTCCAGGAAGAAGACCTTTCCGTTCCACATCCTCTCATGCATCTGCGAAGATTCGTCCTGGTTCCTCTTGTGCAGCTTGCGCACGATCTCCGGCATCCTGTTCTTTTGAAGACCATGGCCGAATTGCTCCATGAGCTTCCTGAAGACGGCCAGGATGTCGTCCCCTGGAAGGCGATTGAATGCTGCGCCTGATCATCATTGCGGCCGCTCTCTACCTTCTCTATCGCATCCTCAAAGGGGCGCTCGTACAGAAGCGTCGTCCTGTCGATCAGACCCGGGGAGAGATCATCGACGAGCTTGTGCAGGATCCAAACTGCAAGCTCTACATACCCAGCAGGTCTTCCGTGAAGAAGGTTATCGAAGGCCGTACCTACTCGTTTTGCAGTGAGGAATGTGCCAGGAAATTTCTGGAAGACCGGGAGAAGTGAATATTATCCGCTAACCTGAGAAGAGGAGCAAGTCCATGAAATTTTTTATAGACACGGCGAATCTGGAAGAGATTCGTAAAGCCGATGAGCTTGGCGTGCTGGATGGTGTCACCACAAATCCCTCTTTGGTCGCAAAGGAGCGCCGCGAGTTCAAGGAACTGATCAAGGAGATCTGCCGAATCGTGAATGGACCGGTCAGCGCAGAGGTCGTAAGCACGGATGAGGCCGGGATCACAGCAGAGGCGAGAGAGCTGGCCAGGATCGCAGAGAACATCGTTGTCAAGGTACCGTTGATCAAGGAAGGATTGAGGGCGGTCAAAGTGCTCTCCAAAGAAGGCATCAAGACAAATGTCACCCTCTGCTTCTCTCCGATCCAGGCCCTGCTTGCTGCCAAAGTCGGGGCCGCCTACATCAGTCCCTTTGTCGGAAGGCTGGATGATATCAGCCAGAGAGGGATGGAGCTGGTGGAACAGATTGTTGCCATTTATAACACTTATGGATATGATACCGAGGTGATTGTCGCGAGTGTGAGAAACCCCATCCATGTCCTGGATGCCGCTCTCATGGGGGCCGACATCGTCACCGTTCCCTATTCGGTCATGGAACGGTTCATCACCCATCCACTGACGGATATCGGTCTGGAGAAGTTTCTGGCCGACTGGAAGAAGATGGGAAAGGCATGATTCTCGTCAATTCAGGTGTTGCCACGTCCGTCCTGCTGGCGTTGCTTCTCTTTGGACAGAGCGCCGAGGTTCAGGCGGACATTTACAGATATCGCGATGAAAATGGGGTCTGGCACTTCACGAACATTCAGAGTGACGTGCGATACAAGCTTTACATACGCTCGTACCCGGGCAAGGCGGTCCAGCAGTACATCCGGGACTTCGAAGGAATTATTTCCCAGGCTTCCGAGCGTTTCAAAGTGGACCCTTTTCTGATCAAGGCGGTCATCAAGGCGGAATCGGATTTCAATCAAAACGCGGTTTCGCAAAAGGGCGCGCAGGGGCTCATGCAACTCATGCCTGGCACGGCTGAAGACATGAAAGTGGAGGATCCCTTCAACCCTGAGGAGAACATCTTCGGGGGCACCCGTTATCTGAGCATGATGCTTTCCCGTTTCAACAACGACATGCGGCTGGCTTTAGCTGCTTACAACGCCGGCCCTGAAAGGGTGGAGAACCACCGCGGAATCCCACCCATTCCTGAGACAAAGTCCTTTATCGAAAAGGTCATGCAATATTATGGCCGCTATCGAGCCGGGACCCGGTGATGGTGAAGCCTTATGGAAAGTCGCACCCGGCAAAGTGTTCTTTTCAACCTGCCTAACAGTCTCACCCTGTTCAGGCTGCTCTGCATTCCTCTCGTGGTGCTCTGCCTTTCCTTTGAAGGGGCCTGGCCGAGCTTTCTTGCCGCTCTCTTCTTCGGCGCCGCGTTTACTACGGATTTTCTGGATGGGTTTTTTGCCAGAAAATACGGATCGGTTACGGTATTAGGGAAATTTCTGGATCCGCTGGCGGACAAGATCCTGGTATCCGTCACCCTCATCATGCTCGTGTCCATGGGACGGGTCGCGGCATGGATTGTCATGCTCATCATCGCGCGGGAGATCGCCATCACAGGCCTCCGCAGCATTGCCATGTCCGAAGGGATCGTGATACAGGCCAGTTCTCTCGGAAAGTACAAGACGGGTTTCCAGGCTGCATCCGTTATCGGACTCTGTCTTCACTACGAGTACCTGCATGTCGACTTCCATGGGGTCGGCGCAGCCCTGCTCTGGATCGCACTTGCACTGACGCTCTGGTCCGGATGGGCTTACTTCAGAGGATTCCACAAGTTGTTCTTTCCTGGTTCAAACCGCTGAGAGCCTCCGCCGATTTCTGAATTCTGCGCCTGTGTCGTCATCCCGGCAGGAGAGAGTGTGTCGCAATGGCAATTTCGATGCGAGAGCATCCATACCACCTTCATCCAGTTCCTCGTGGCGTTGTTTGGCCCAGACTTTGGCCAGATCACTGCATGGCAGCCAAGGCCCACCGTGATCCGACAAGTCCGCATTAAGCCTTTGCGCCACGGCCCGGGCCGTTATCCTCATCGCCTCGCGTCGAATCGCAATCTCGATCGCTCCAAAGTCCAGTGCCTCGGGCCGATCAGTGCCTCGATCTCCGCGACGATCTCGGCCTCAAAAACCTCTTTGAGGCCTCCTTTTTGGCCGTCGCTTTCGCTTCGGCCGTCTGCTTCGCAAGCTGCCGTCGACTCAGTTCGTCACTGGCTTGGGCAAACTCCTCGGCGAGCTTCCAGAACCTGCGACCTTCTTCGAGCTGCTGCTTGACCACATCCAATTGCTCCTCGCTGGGGACCGTACTCATGACCGTCTTGCCTGAGACGGTCTTGGAGATAACCCAGCAACCATGACCCTCATGTTCGGGGTTTGAACACGCACAGCCCGCTTTCCCGCATCTTCGATGCCGATAGATGAGCGAGCCAAGGCGTAGGTCACCGACCTGGCATAATTGCTCCCGGAGCGTGGTGCGTCTTCGTTCGAGGTCCTCGGTTGGAAAGGTGCGCATATTATCCTCCTGTCAGTTTGGTAAGCTGACAGAGTATCGCACTTTCCCAAGCACTACGTCAAGCTCTGACTTTCATGTCTTGCGCCCCCTTGTGGTTAAGCCGCTTGCACTCCTTGGATAATTGGGATATGCATATTCGTTCACCGCCGGATTGAGGAGACCGTTTCCACCCGCCGGCAGTTCAAAGGACCCTATCCATGTCTTTTCCAGTCAACAAGTTGAAACTCATTATAGGCTGCCTCATAGGAGCCGTATTTCTCTACCTTTCTTTCCGCAATGTGAATTTCACTCAAATGCGGGAAGCATTCACCAGTGCCAATTACTGGTATATGCTCGCGGTCCTGGCGGTCATGTTCATCAGTCATTACCTGAGAGTGCTCCGCTGGAGAGTTCTGCTCGATCCGATTAAACGGATCGACATAGGCAGCCTTTTTTCTTCCCTCATCATAGGCTACATGGCGAACGCATTCACCCCCGCTCACCTCGGGGAGCTCCTGCGCGCCTATGTTCTTGGAAAGAAGCGCGGCGTTTCGGCTTCCTCTGCTCTTGCCACCATCGTGGTAGAGCGGATTCTCGACATATTCGCGCTGCTCGGCGTTATGGTTCTCGCCATCTTCGTGTATCCTTTCCCGGGGTGGGTGAAGCATGCAGGCTATATCATGCTCCTCGGTTCGCTCTGCCTCTTCCTTTTCCTTATTCTCCTTAAAAAGCGCTATGACAGGATCAAAAGGCCAATGGATTTTCTCATGAGGGCCTTGCCAGGCCACCTTCGGGAAAAGGTTTGGGAAATTCTGGAGCGGTTCGTTGAAGGGATTGTGCCCCTGAAGTCCCGCGGCGATTATCCGGTTGTTGTAGTCCTTTCGCTTCTCATATGGGTCTGCTATGGGTTCATCTTTCACCTGACCCTGCTTTCCTTTGATTTTTACAGCATCTATCACCTGCCCTGGATGGCATCCCTGATCCTTCTCGTAATCACGACGATTGGTATCGTTGTGCCTTCCTCTCCCGGTTATGTGGGGACATACCATTACCTTTGTCAGGTTTCCCTCGCTCTCTTCGGAGTCCCGGCCAGTCCGGCGCTTTCCTACGCCACGGCGGTTCATGCGATCAGTTTTGCCCCTGTGCTGATTGCGGGGTTAATCCTGTCCTACTACGAGGGTCTGGGATTCATGAAATCCGCTCCCAGTGTGGATTCGCATAGGCGAGACTGAACTAGCTAGCGGGAGACGATGATCTCGAGCATTTCGCCTGGATCTGTTGTCGGTCCGCTGCAGGTCCGGTTGCGGCAGACATATGCGGTGGTTTCTCCATTCACTTCCCTGTAACTTCCGACAAACGGTGCTACGCGGGAGATTTCCGGAGACTTGTCCGTAGAGGATTTGAAGAGTGTCACCTGGTTTGGCAGATAGCAGCTGCGCAAGGCGTGAATCATCGCATCTGTTTTTTCAGTGTCAGGAGTGCCGACGATCACCACCTCAAGACCGGGTCCGATTGCAAAATCGACCGAGGAGAGAAACTGGGTGTATCCTGAAGGAAATTGTCTGATCGTTTCCGAACAACTCCTGATGAGCACGGCTGCCTTTTCCTCGAGGACGGGGAGGCCGGTGAGGCGTGCCAAACGAAGAAGATTGTAGAGGGCGACTGCGTTTCCTGAGGGCGTGGCACCGTCATAGTATTCTTTTTTCCTCACGATCAGGATCTCGCCGTCTTCAGGGGTGAAGAAAAATCCGCCCCCCTGGTGATCCCAGAAGAAACGAATCATATCTTCGTTTAGATCCACGGCTGTTTTCAAGTAAGAGGCATCGAAAGTGGCCTCGTAGAGCTCGATCAAGCCCCAGACATAAAAGGCATAATCATCCAGGTGGGCCGAAATACCTGATTCCCCCTCCCTGTAGCGATGAAGAAGCCGGCCATCCTGCCGCAGCCGCTCGAGGATAAACCGGGCCCCGTTTTCCGCCGCATCCCTGTAAACCGTGTCTCCCAAAACCTGAGCGCCCCTTGCCAAAGCGGCAATCATGAGGCCGTTCCAGTCCGTGAGAATCTTGTCGTCCTTGTAGGGATGGATCCGCTTTTCCCGCGCATCGAATAGCTTTTCACGTATCGTCTGAATGTCCTTTTCCAGAACCTCGGGTGAAATCCCCGACTCGGATACAATGGCCTGGAGAGACCGTCCGGTGTGGAGGATATTGGCGCCTGATTTCTTCCCTGTGGCTTCTTCCTTGAAGTTGCCTTCTTTATGAATACGAAAAACCTTCATGGCAAGATCCGCTTCGTCCGCCGACAGGACCTCCTTTAATTCCGCTTCTTCCCACAGATAGAACTTGCCCTCAACTCCTTCGCTGTCGGCATCTTCGGCCGAGTAAAACCCTCCCTCCGGTGATTTCAGATCCCTGAGCACATACTCGAAGATCTCCCTTGCAGCGGTCTCATAGATCCTCTTCCCGGTGGTCTGGTAAGCCTCTAGGTATGCAAGGGAAAGCATGGCCTGATCATACAGCATCTTTTCAAAATGCGGGATGAGCCATTCCCTGTCCGTGGAATAGCGGTGAACTCCTAGTCCGATATGATCGTAGATTCCGCCCCAGCGGATCTCCTGCAAGCTCTTCTCCACCATCCTGAGGGCTTCCTCCTTTCCTGTGCGTTTCCAGTAGCGGAGAAGGAAGAGGAAGTTATGCGGGCTCGGGAACTTCGGCGCCATGCTGAAGCCGCCGTAAGTGCTGTCGAATCTCTTTGCAAGCTCTTCGAATGCGGTGTCCAGAACAGACATGTCGAGGTCCGATCCAGGCATATCCTTTTCCAATTCTCCAAGAGACTTGGATATGGAGGCGGCGGAGTCCAGAACCTCCTTTCGGCGGTTCGCCCACAACTCCCTGATGCGAGGAATCAGTTCGAGCATCCCCAGCTGCCCGAAGCGGCTCTCTTTAGGAATGTAGGTGCCCGCGAAAAAAGGCCTCTTGTCCGGCATCATCACAATCGTCAGCGGCCAGCCCCCTCTTCCGGTAAGCATCTGGCAGACAGCCATATAGACATGATCCAGATCGGGTCTTTCTTCCCGGTCCACCTTGATGGAAACAAAGACCTCATTCATCAGTGAGGCAACCTCAGGATTTTCGAAGGATTCCTTTTCCATCACATGGCACCAGTGGCAGGTGGAGTATCCTATGGAGAGGAAGATGGGTTTGTTCTCGTTGGCGGCCTTTTCGAAAGCCTCCTCTTTCCACGGGTACCAGTCGACTGGATTATGCGCGTGCTGGAGGAGGTAAGGACTCTTTTCATAAATAAGACGATTGGCTTGTTGTTCCATCGGACGCCCCTTCCTGAATGGTCCAAAAGAGGATTGGCAACGCTTCAGCTCTATGAAACAAAGGGTTCATGATGTGCACGCGCTCTCCCCGTCACGCCTGGCAACCATGCCGCAGTTTCATATGGCTGGAGTGTTACTAGGACTCTAATCACGATCACCCCTATGACAACCGGTTGCCGAACCGCTCTTTCGAATGGTGAGATGAAATGCGCCGCTTGATTAAATCGCTCTTTCTCCATATATTGACGGTCTCGCAAGAACTCCTTCTGTTTTGTCGCGCTTAGCGCGGCTTTTTCACAGCGGGCAGAGACGGAGCCGTTGGGGTAAGCTATGTCGAAGAGCAAAATGGATCTCCGGGAGATCCTGTCCCAGAAAGAGAACCTGGAGCGAATTCTGGACAGCCTTTCAGAAGGCATTATTGCGCACGACAATGAGCGTCGTATCCTTTATTTCAACCGGAGCGCTGAGAAGATCACCGGCTACGACCGGGCCGAGGTGCTCGGCAGGGACTGCCACGAGGTCTTCGGCACCCCCTTTTGCGGCACCCGCTGTTCTTTTTGTGAGGACCATCCGGATGGAGTGGAACGGCTTTCCTACCCTATCCACTTTTTCAACAGACAGGGAGAAGCCCGTCGAATCGAAATGGAAGTGAGCGGGGTCAGGGACCGAAACGGACGGTTTGCCGGGGTCATTGCAGCTTTCCGGGACATGACCGACCTGACATGCCTGAAGATCGAAACAGGCGCCCTGGACGGTTTTGCAGGCATTATAGGGCGTGACCCGAAGATGCTGACGATATACGGTCAGATACGAGATCTTGCCACCAGTGATTTTCCTGTACACATTACAGGCGAGACCGGGACGGAAAAAGAACTGGTGGCCAATGCGATCCATAACGAAAGCAGGAGGGGCGGCAAGCCCTTTGTTCCTATCAACTGTGCTGCTCTCCCGGAAGGCATTCTCGAAAGCGAGCTTTTCGGGCATGTAAAAGGCGCATTCACCGGCGCTATCAGGGACAAAAAGGGTCGCTTTGAGCTGGCCCATGGCGGATCACTCTTCCTTGACGAGATTGCAGATCTTCCCAGGCATGTCCAGGCCAAGCTGCTGCGTGTACTGCAGGAGAGGACCTTCGAGCGCGTTGGCGGGGAGACAACGGTCCCTGCGGATGTGCGCATCATCAGCGCCACCAATAAGGATCTCAGGCAGGAGGTGAGGAAAGGGAATTTTCGCGAGGACCTCTATTATCGAATCAATGTTGTGCCCCTCTACCTGCCTCCACTCAGGGAGCGGCGGGAAGACATCCCACTCCTGGTGGATTATCTCATGAAGCAGGCCGGAGAAGAGGGGCATGAGAATCCAGGGATTTCAAGTGAGGCCCTTATGCTCCTCAAAAGGTATTCCTGGCCCGGAAATAATTCTCCCTCCATTTGCCCCACATCAGCCTAGTGCATGAATACCAATGTTTTTTCGGTTCTCATGAGGACCTGAAAATACGGCATTTACCCTATTTCCCCTTTTGCCGTTCTGTATCAGTATGTCTCAGGGTCCAAGGTTTCCGCTGCAATAGGAAGAAAGTCGGTTTAGACAAGTGCTTGTCATGACTTATTAATTTAAATATGTGAGCGACTCCGGCCATGGCACGGATCTTGATGAATTGCATGTGAAATTTGACCGAACCTCAAACAAATGAGACCATGTAACAAGAGCATCCAGAAAACCATCAGGATGACCGAGGCCATGCTGGCACTCGCCGACCAGGGCGAAGTGGCGAGGGAGGACAATGGCTGCGGTGTTCTGTACAGCGTACTGCGCGATTCTGCATATAAGATCAAGAGACTTGCTGAAGCGGAAAAGCAGGCCCACATCCGGAAAGGGTGGTGGAATTCTTCTGAAGAGAAAGGGGAAGATTATGAGTAAGACGGAACAGAACCTGAAGGATGCATTTGCCGGGGAATCCCAGGCCAACAGAAAATATCTGGCTTTCGCGAAACAGGCTGAGAAGGAAGGCTACAAGCAGGTGGCGAAGCTGTTCAGGGCGGCTGCCGAGGCTGAAACCGTTCATGCCCATGCGCACCTGAAAGTCGCCGGTGGTATAAGGACAACTGCAGAAAACCTCAAGGAGGCAATTGCAGGTGAAACTCACGAGTTCAAGAAGATGTATCCGGAAATGATCGAAGCGGCAAAACAGGAAGGGAACAAGGCGGCCGAGCGCACGTTTTCGTATGCCAATGAGGTGGAAAAGGTCCATGCCGCGCTCTACCAGAAGGCATCGGACAACCCGGGCGGGCTGCATGAAGCCGATTACTATATCTGTTCGGTTTGCGGTTACACCTGTGAGAACGAACCTCCGGACAAATGCCCCGTCTGCATGGCGGCAAAGAAGGCATTTTACAAAGTTGAATAGGATGATGCGAGGACGATATGGCAAATCCTGAGGAAATGTGGCAATGCCAGACCCCGGCCTGCGGGTACATTTACGATCCGGACAGGGGTGATCGGAAGGGAAAGATTCCCAAGGGAACCCGCTTCGAGGATCTGCCCGAGGAGTGGAAGTGTCCCGTATGCGGCGCGGGAAAGAGAATGTTTAGACCCTTGGCGGGTAAAGGTTCTGTAGCCGTTGAAGGGGCTTAAAGGAGGCGGAAAATGAAAGGGCTCAGTGGAAGTCAAACCGAGAAGAATCTTCTTACTGCCTTTGGTGGAGAGTCCCAGGCACGGAATCGCTACAGCTATTTCGCGGGCCAGGCAAGGAAAGACGGGTACGATCAGATTGCATTCATTTTCGAGGAAACCGCAAACCAGGAGAAGGAGCATGCGAAACGCTTTTTCAAATTTCTGCAGGGTGGGGATCTGGAGATCCAGGCAAGTTTCCCTGCAGGGGTAATCGGCAGCACGAGGGAGAATCTCCTGGCGGCCGCAGCCGGTGAGAAGCACGAGCATTCGGACCTGTATCCCGGGTTTGCAAAGATCGCCAAGGAAGAGGGCTTCGGTGAAATCGCAGATGTGTTCAACGCCATCTCGGTTGCAGAGCGACAGCATGAAAAGCGGTATCGCGACCTGGCGGCGAACGTTGAATCCGGGAGAACCTTCGTGCGGGATACGGAGGTGGTCTGGCGCTGCCGCAATTGCGGATATCTTCACCACGGAAAGAATAGCCCTGAGGAATGTCCTGCGTGCGCTCACCCGCAGGCGTATTTCGAACTTCTTGGAGAGAATTGGTGAGAATCAGTAAGGAGGACGAAGATGGCCGACTGGAAATGCAAGAACTGCGGTTATACGATGAGTGCGGAGAACCCGCCTGATCAGTGCCCGTCCTGCAGGGAAAAATGCGAGTTTCTCGATGTATCGTGTTACATCCCGGAATGCGGACTGCAGGGCAGTGACACTCGATTGAAATGACCAAGGAGGTTCCAATGTCAAAGAGAAAATACAGAGTCAGGGCCGAATGCCCGGCATGCGCCTGCGGAGATGTGACCTTCCTCGGCCCTGAAAAGCTGAGGGAGAAGTTCATCGGCGATGAAAAGGAAATCGATATTCTATGCCCCATGTGCGGGACAAAGCACAAAGGCAGGGTAGAAGAGGAGACCGAAGAGGCGAAATAGGCTCTGAAGCCTTCAAACGGAGGTTTGAAATGGGTAAAGCGCTCGTGGTTTTTTCAACGAGAACAGGTGAGACCAAAGGCATAGCGGAGCTGATCGCAGAGGGAATCCGCATGGAGGGCGCGACGGCCAAGACCGCCGCCATTTCCGAGATCAAGAATGAAGGGGACCTTGGCGGGTACGATGGTTACGTCTTTGGTTCTGCCACCTACCATGGCGAGATGATGCAGTCCATGAAGACCGTGCTTTTTCTGGCTGAGAAGGCCGAACTGCAAGGAAAGGTAGGAGGTTCGTTCGGAGCCTTCGGGTGGAGCGGGGAAGCCCCCGATCGCATCTTTGAAACCATGAAGAATATTTTTAGAATGGAGATGGTCAGCGGTCCTCTCCGGCTCAAGTCTCGTCGGCTGGATGGAGGCATCCAGATGGCTCAGGCGTACGGGAAGGAGATAGGGAAAAGGATCAAGGACCGATAAAACGTTGCTTTTTCGAGATGGAGAAAGGAGTGGGAACATGACGACACCTATGCACTGCCCAGGATTCGAATCGTTTAAAAACTTGAAGTCTTTTGAATGCAGGTGCCCGTCCTGCGGCAAGGAGAAGGAAATCTTCTCTGATGAATTCGACAAGAAGCACATCTGTTCGGGATGCGGGAAAGAGATTGATTTCACCCAGTGCAGTCTGGAGGGCGCCGGCAGTGAGGCGGATCCTCGATGAGAGCATAGACATGAGGCGGTTTGAATACGAGATTACGCGATATCCCAGCGAGGAGTTTACAACACTCGTTTACTCTTGCACGGGTGACGGGAGTTGCTCCTTAAATGACGTACCTCTTGACCAGGTTGAAGTTCTAAAGGGGATATTGAATGACAGTGGTGCGAAAGGATGGCAATTACTGCAGTTGATCTTTGCGAAGGAAGGAATCATCGCCTTCTGGAAAAGGGAGATCGACTAAGGATATTTTTCAAATGAAGGGGCACTAGAGGAGTGAATACATGGAAAAGGACAAGGCCAAAGAAAAGGAAACCAGGAAGCTCAACATAAAGGAAGTCACCGCCTGTGAAGCCACCGCTCAGATGCTGAGAAAAGCGGAGAGGGATGGCGTTGAGACGGCGTTCCACCGGGCAGCGGATATGAAAGCCTGCCCCATCGGCGCAGATTCGGCCTGTTGCAAACACTGCTCCATGGGCCCCTGCCGATTGATTTCCAAGGACCCTTATGCCAAAGTGGGAGTCTGCGGGGCCACCATCGACACCATCCAGTCGAGAAACTTCGCCAGGATGATCGCGAGCGGTGCAGCCGCCCACACGGATCACGGCATGAGCATGCTGGACCTCTTCAGGGAGGTGGTGAACGGCCACATCAAGGACTATGGAATCAAAGACCCCATCAAGCTCGAGGCCGTTGCCCGGGAGATCGGGATCGAGACGGAGGGGCGCGAAATCAAGGATATTGCCCTGGACCTTTACAAGGAGCTTGAGCGCACCTATACCCAGGTAGAGGGCGAGATTCCCTTTGCGAAGCGGGTGCCTCCCAAGACCCTGGAGACGTGGCGTAGACACGGCGTAGTCCCCCGGGGCGCCATGCGGGAGATCATGGAACTGATGCACCGGACGCATATGGGCGTGGACCAGCATTATGAAAACATCACCATGCAATCCAGCCGTACCGCTCTTTCCGACGGCTGGGGGGGGTCCATGGTGGCAACCGAGATTTCCGATATCCTCTTCGGAACGCCGACCCCGGTGAAGGCCGAAGTCAACATGGGCTGCCTCAAGGAAGATCAGGTGAACATCATCATCCACGGCCACGAGCCCAATCTGTTCGAGTCCATGTTGGATTCGGTGAATGACCCGGGCCTGATCAAGGCCGCGAAAGAGGCCGGCGCCAATGGGATCAACCTGGTGGGCATGTGCTGCTCGGGTGCGGAAATGCTCTGCAGGCACGGGGTTCCCCATGCCGGGAACTTCATGTCCACGGAAGCGATCCTCGTGACAGGCGCAGTGGATGCCATGGGTGTGGATGTGCAGTGCATCAAACAGGGCCTTGCCAAGGTGGCGGATTGTTACGGGACAAGGCTTTTCACCACCAATCCGCGATGCCGTATCGAAGGGGTGGAGCATATCCAGTTCCATGAGGACAAGGCCAGGGAGTGTACGGATGCGATTGTGGAGCACGCCGTTATCCGGTTCAAAAACCGGAAAACACCTGTCGAGATCCCGAACATCCGGAACTACGGAATTCACGGCTTTTCCCACGAGTACATCAACTACATGCTTGGAGGAACCTTCCGGGGGTCCTACACTCCTCTGAACGATAATATCATCAACGGCAGGATTCGGGGCGTTGCCGGGGTCGTGGGATGTACCAATCCGCGGGTCAGGCAGGATTATGTCCATGTGGAATTGGTCAAAGAGCTGATCAGGAACGATGTGCTGGTTGTACAGACCGGTTGTTCGCAGATCGCCCTGGCCAAAGCAGGCCTTTACACGCCGGAAGCTGCCCACCTGGCGGGCAGCGGGCTCAGGGAGGTGTGCGAAACCGTGGGAATGCCTCCGGTGCTGGGCGTCGGTTCCTGCGTGGACAACAGCCGGATCCTCATTGCCTGCTCGGAGATGGTGCGGATCGGCGGTCTCGGCAGCAGCATTGCCGATCTGCCGGTAGCAGGGGCGGCACCGGAGTGGATGAGCGAGAAGGCGATCTCCATAGGGCAATACTTCGTGGCCTCGGGTGTATTTACGGTTTTTGGGGTCACTTTCCCCATCGTGGAAGGAACCAGGTTCCATCAGTACCTCTTCGACGGCCTGGAATCCCTTGGCTTCGGAAAATGGGGATTTGCTGCGGACCCGCATGAGATGGCCCGCATGATGATCAGCCACATTGACAAAAAGAGGAAGGGTCTCGGGCTGGACAAAGCCAGAGAGAGGGTGCTCATGGACATGGCTGCCAGGCAGAAGCTGGATGCTGCATAGTCGGTAGAAAAAGGCATTACACACAACAAACAAGGCATTGAACTCAAAGGAGGAGCGATTGATGGACAAGTACGTATGTACGGTATGCGGTTATGTGTATGATCCTGCAGATGGAGATCCTGACAACGGTGTTGCGCCCGGAACGGCTTTTGACGACATACCGGACACCTGGACGTGCCCTGTTTGCGGCGCGGGCAAGGATCAGTTTGAAAAGGAGGCCTAAATCAAGTGAGTGATCCTCAAGATGAGGAGCACAGGCTGGCCGTCCTGAAGCGAGCTGTCGAGAACACCAATGAAGCCTTTGTCACCATTGACAGGCATCACAGGGTAATTTTTTTCAACAAGGCGGCGGAGAGGATTTTTGGCTACCATAGAGAGGAGGTGCTCGGTCATGATCTGGATGTGATCATGTCTCCCACCTGCAGCAGCAATCACCGCAAAGCCGTCGAACGGTACATCGAGACAGGAGTCCCAAAGCGCATTGGTCACGGAACCGAGATCATGGCGGTCCGCAAAAACGGGGAGAGCTTTCCGGCAAACATCTCCTTCTCGGTGTCTCATCTGGAGCAGGAGATGTTTTTCACCGGAATTGTAAGGGATCTCACCGAGACCAGTGAGCTTCGAGAACTGGTGAGAAAATCGGAACGGCTTGCTTCCATGGGCCAGCTGGTAGCCGAGATCACCCATGAGATCAAGAATCCTTTGATGATCATCGGGGGATTCGCGCGACAGTTGTCGAGAGACCTGGAGGAGGACGGCGGAAAGCAGAAGAAGCTGGGCGTCATCGTTGATGAGATTGCCAGGCTGGAGCAGCTTCTGAACGAGTTGAGGAACCTCTATCTTCCAAGAAGACTGGAGCTCAAGGAGATCGATGTCGTCCATCTCTTAAGAGGGATTGGGGATCTCGTGACGGCGGAATGTGAGAGACGCAGGATACGTCTGGTGCTTGAGATACCGGACGAACCGGTCCTTCTCCAGGGAGACAAGGCAAGGCTGAAGGAGGTTGTCCTCAATCTTATCCGGAACTCGATCGACGCAATGGAGAAGGGGGGGACGCTTCGGCTCCGCAGCCGGGTGCTCGAAAACGACCTGGAAATTCTGGTAGAAGACCAGGGGTGCGGGATCCCGGTCTCCGAACAGGCCAAGGTCTTTTCTCCATTCTTCACCACCAAACCGCGTGGGACGGGGCTGGGCCTGAGCATATGCAAGAGGATCATGGAAGAGCACCCCGGGGGCAGCCTGACTTTTGAGAGCGAACCCGGGAAAGGTACAACCTTCAAGCTCACAATGGCGATCTCCGGAGCGAAAAATTGAGAAGATCCGCCACAAAGACACAAAGGCACAAAGAAGTCAGGACACAGAGGGCGATCAAATAGAAAATGAGGATGAGATGAAACATTTCGAAGTGGCCAAAGACATTTACTGGGTAGGAGCAATCGACTGGAACATTCGCGACTTTCACGGTTATTCCGTTCATGACGGCACGACATACAATGCCTTCCTGATCATGGATGAAAAGATCACGCTTATCGACACAGTCAAGAAAGAATTTACAGACAAGCTGATTGAAAACATCTCCGGAATCGTGGATCCCAGGAAGATCGACTACGTGATCAGCAATCACACGGAAATGGACCACTCCGGCGGTCTTGCCAGGATCATGCACAAGGTCGGCGAGGAGAAACCCCTTTTCTGTTCGACCATCGGACAGAAGAGCCTTTCCCGGCACTTTCCTCAGAAGTGGAATTACCGGGCAGTCAAAGATGGTGAGGAACTGAAGATCGGGAAAAGGACCTTGGCGTTTCTGGAGACGAGGATGCTCCACTGGCCGGACAGCATGTTCACCTATGCGAAGGAAGACAAAATCCTGTTCTCCAGCGATGCATTCGGCCAGCACTACGCCGGGACCGAGAGGTTTGATGACGAGATCGGTGAAGCCATCATGCCGCATGCACGAAAGTACTTCGCCAACATCCTGCTCCTCTATTCCCCGCTGATCCTGAAACTGGTGGACAAGGTCCAGGAGATGGGGCTCGCCCTCAACATGATCTGCCCGGATCACGGGGTTATGTGGAGAAAGGAACCCCTCAAGATTGTTCAGGCCTATGTCGAATGGAGCCGGCAAAACCCGAAGAGAAAGGCTCTCGTTATCTATGACACAATGTGGCACAGCACGGAACTGATGGCGGAGACAATCGTGGAGTCCCTGGTACAGGAAGGGGTCGATGCGAAACCTTATCATCTGCGCCGCTGGGATCGAAGCGACATCATGACCGAGGTGCTCGATGCGGGGGCAATCATCGTGGGTTCCCCCACACTGAACAATTGCATGTTCCCCACGGTCAGCGACTTCCTATGCTATATGAAAGGGCTGAAGCCGATCAATAAATTGGGTGCGGCTTTCGGTTCATATGGCTGGAGCGGGGAGGGGACCAAGCTGGTCGCCAAGGAATTGGAAGAGGCAAAGTTCAAGCTTGTCGACCAGGTCAAGCTCCAGTATGTGCCCGACAGGAGCGGACTGGAGGCCTGTCGCGAGCTCGGGAAAAAAATAGCGGCAGAACTCCCGAGGTAACGATGGTGAATACGTGGAAACGGCCATTGTCTTTGTAAAAGCGGGTATGAGATTCCCATGAGATTTGAAAGAGCGGGGCGGCCATGGCGGAGGAAAAGAAGAAATGTAGTGACTGCTCCTGCTGCCAATCGTGCAGCAAGGATCGCTGCCGCCTGTGCCGGAAGGGACCTGTGAAAGAAAAGGTGTTTTCACTGGGGAGATCTTTTACATACGGGGCTTATCTCGAATGGAAGGAAAAGCAGGATAGAAGGAGTCTCCACATTGACCGTGCCGAATGCACGGATTGCGAATCCTGTGTAAGTCTTTGCCCTTCCGTGTTCAGCAGGAACGAGGAGACAGGCCTTATTGAAGTAAAGGATTCGGTATCCTATCCGGAAGAGGATATTCGCCTTGCCATCTGCATGTGCCCTGCTGATTGTATTCAGTGGGAGGAGAACTGACGAAAGTAAGAGGGTTCATGGCCATGCATCGGCGCCGACGGTTTCTGAAGACAGTGCTCGGCTTTGTAAGCGGGGCTTTTTTCTTTCAAAACCCTTTGCTGAGAGGTCTGGCTGCTGCCGCAGGAAAGATCATTCTCCCAAGAGGTACGGATAGAAAGACCCTCCTGGACAAGAATCCCGCAACCCTGGATACCACCCACCTCGATATCACTCCTCTCGAAGAGTTCGGCAACATGGGTCTCTCGGATCACCCCACAGATCTGGAAAAATGGAGGCTTACAGTTGCTGGCGCCGTGAACAAGCCCCTTGCCCTCTCTTTTGAACAACTCCTCTCCATCCCCTCTGTTGAGAGGGATGTTCTTCTGATCTGCCCCGGTTTCTTTGCCAATCACGGTTCATGGAAAGGGGTTCCTATCGACAGGTTGCTGTCGATGGCGCAGGCGGAGACGGGAATCACCCACATTACCATCAAAGGACCCGAGGGGGCCTTTCAGATGACCAAGCGCTTTCCTATGAAGGACGCAATCTCTCATAAGGTCTTTCTTGCCTATGAGGTCAATGGGAGAGGGCTTCCCACAAAACACGGGTTTCCGCTGCGCACGGTTGCAGAGGGGTATTATGGCTATGATTGGGCAAAGTACGTCCATCGGATAGAAGCCGAGAAGATCAAAGAGTGAAGAATCCGGGCACGCAGGACCCCGATTGGCTGAATTCGAAATCCGAATAGCATGAGCTTTCCCCGGTTCGTCTTCATTTTTGAAAAAAGATCCCCAGGCCCAACCTCATCAACTCTTTGTTTCATAAGAGCTATGGTGTTACGATTTGAATTTTGGTCATTAGGGATCGTTTCGAATTTCGGTGTCTTCATGCTGTGGGCAGGCCAATTGTCTCTGTCTTTGTCCGGAAGGCCGGAGTTCCACGCCGCATTACGAGGATTGACCATGCCGAAAAAGGGCGGAAAGGAGTCGGTGGTACTTGCAGCGGATATCGGGGGGACCAAGACCCACCTCGGATTGTTTGTGATGGCCGGGACAAGGCCCGATCCTGTGGTGATCAAGACGTACTCCAGCCGTGAAGTGAAGCGTGTTGAGGAAATCGTCGAGCGCTTCGTCTCCAACCATAAAACGCAGGTTCTTTCGGCTTGTCTGGGCATAGCCGGCCCTGTCTATGACGGCGTCTGCAGGACAACCAACCTCCCGTGGATAGTATCCGAAGCCGGTATAAAGAGAAGATTCAACTGGCCTCACGTCCGGCTCATCAATGATCTGGTGGCTACGGCTTCCGCCATTCCTTTGCTGAAAAAAGATGAGGTCATGGTCCTGAACGGAGCTACTCTCCAGAAAGGACAGAACATTGCCCTCCTGGCGCCTGGTACCGGCCTTGGTCAAGCCGTTCTGGTTTACCACCAGGGGAGGTACGTTCCCGTTGCCTCGGAAGGGGGACATGTGGATTTCGGTCCCAGGAACGAAGAGGAAATCAGACTGTGGCGTTTCCTTCAAAAACAGTTTGGTCATGTGAGTCCGGAAAGGATCGTCTCCGGCCCGGGTCTTGTCAATATCTACATGTGGTTGAAACACTCCACCCATGCCAAGGAGCCCCTATGGCTTAAGAAAATGTTTGCTGAAATGGATCCCGGAAGGGTGATTACAGAGACCGGTCTTCGCAATGAACATCCACTTTGCGCCGAAGCCCTTCAAATGTTCATCTCCAGTTTCGGGGCAGTGGCCGGTAATCTGGCGCTCACAAGCACGGCCAGGGGCGGTGTTTTTCTTGGAGGGGGAATCCCTCCCAAGATCGTTTCGGCCCTGGAGCAGGGGACGTTCATGGAGGCCTTCACGAGCAAGGGAAGGTTCAGCGATTATATGGAAGAAATTCCGGTCAGGGTGATCCTCAATGAAAGAAGCGCTTTGATCGGCGCGGCTCGCGTGGCATTTGAAATGATCGATGGATAAAAGAAAAGCTCAAAGGCCGCGCGCCTGTCCCGTGAAGCGGGGCTGTGCGGGTGGAGACTCACTTGCTGGAGGTGTCGGAGGCAACGAGGCGGATCTCATCGCCGACCCGGATGGTTCCACCCTCGAGGACCCGTGCAAACACCCCTTCGCGGGGCATGATACAGTCCCCGGCAAGGTAGAAAATGGCGCATTTCTGGTGGCATTCCTTGCCGATCTGGGTGACCTCCACAAGGGCGGAATCGCCGAGTTGAAATTGAGTGCCTATGGGAACATTCTGCCAGTCTATGCCCAATGTAGCGATGTTTTCGGCAAAGTCGCCGAAGTCCACGTTCAGGCCCCTGTCCTTGGCCTTTTCTATGCTTTCCGCTGCAAGGAAGCTGACCTGTCGGTGCCATTGTCCTGCATGGGCATCGTTTTCCAGCCCGTGCTCCTGGACGAGGACCGCCTCGTCAACCCGGGTTTTTCGTGTTCCCTTCTTGCGACTTGTGGAGATCGAAACGATTTTCATGCGCGGGATACCTCAAAAGTTGGATTCTTGGTGACAACTTTATGAAACAGACGAACCTGCATATTCAAGAACTGGTGGCGAAAATGTCCTGCTCGCAGGTTGCTCAATTTAAGAATAGCCGAGCCGGCCTCGGGTATCAAGTCCTCTTCGCCGGGAGAATACTTGTTGATGCAGGATAGCGTGAGAACAGACATGAATTTTGAAAAGGAGACCTGAGATGAAGCGATACCTGATCATTGGAAACGGAGTTGCGGGAACAACGGCAGCCGAGCAGATCCGCAAGCTCGACAAGGAAGGAACGATAACCTTGTTGACCGAGGAAGATCTGCCTTTTTATTACAGAATCAGGCTGCCTGAAGTCATAGCCGGAGACGTGCAGGAGGAAAAGCTTGTCGCCAGAAAAGAGGCATGGTACGCGGATCAGGCAATCGACCTGCGGCTCCGGACCAGGGTCATCGGGGCGGAATCCGCAAAGAAGACGGTGACCAGCGAGAAGGGAGAAAGTTTTCCTTTTGATACTCTTCTCATTGCAACCGGCAGTTCCTGCTTCGTCCCGCCCATCAAGGGATCGGAGAAGAAGGGGGTTTTCACCCTTCGCTCCATCAGAGATGCCCGCGATATCTCCAATTGGGCACGCAAAATAGAGAGCGTCGTCATTATCGGAGGAGGTCTCCTGGGACTTGAGGCGGGGAAAGGTCTTCGGAAACTGGGAAAGAATGTGACGGTAGTGGAGTTCTTCCCCAGACTCCTCCCGCGCCAACTGGATGTTGAGGGCGCTGCCAGACTTCAGCGTATCATGGAGGATATGGGGTTTTCTTTTAGACTGGGAGCCAGGACACAGGAAATCACCGGAGAGGATCGGGTCGACGGGGTTTCGCTGGAGGGAGGGGAGATTCTGTCCTGCGGGATGGTGGTCATCTCCGCAGGCGTGAGGCCTAATCTGTCGCTGGCAAAGGAATTCAGTCTCGACCACGACAAGGGAATCAAGGTGGATGAACGCCTTCGCACAACCAACCCGGAGATTTATGCTGCGGGCGATGTGGCGGAGTTCAGAGGAATACCGTACGGCATCTGGCCGGCTGCCATGGAGCAGGGGAGGATAGCCGGCATCAACATGGCCGGCGGGGATGCGGTATACGGCGGGACCACTCCTGCGAACACCTTGAAAGTGGTGGGTATCGACGTCGCCTCTGCAGGAGAGATCGATCCGGACGGCAAGTTCGAATCCAGGGTCGTTTCAAGCGGGAATCTGTACAAGAAAGCGGTCCTCGATCAGAACCGGATCATCGGCTGCATTATGCTGGGGGACACATCCAACTTCGGGAAGGCAGTAAAAGCCATAGCGGCGAAGGAGGATGCATCAGCGGTCGTGGATTCGATTCTGGGAGGGTGAAGAGAAGAGTAGACAGGATAACAGGATCAACGGGATTCTTGGAACGACAGGAGTACTCTGTTCGTCATTCCCGCGCAGGCGGGAATTCAGAATTCGTTTTGGTACGTCATTAATCCTGTCCTTCGTGGTGAAAGAAGGCCTTCAATCCTGCGTCTTCCTCCTGCTCTCATTCAGGGCAACGCGTAGCGGCGGGGAGACCCCTTCCTTGTCGATGCCCATGTACAGTGTCAGATGGGGGTAAGGAATCTCGATTCCGAGCTCGTCAAACTTTTTCTTGAGCCTCCGATTGAACTCGCGGCCTATTCTCCATTGTTTGATGGGCTTTGTAGTCGTCCTTGCCTTTATGATCACGGCGGAATCCGCGAACTGGTCCACACCCATCACCTCCAGCGGCTGGAGTATGTCATCCTTGAACTCGGGATCGTTTCTCAACTCCTCGTCTATGAGTTTGATTATCTCCATCACCTCATCAACGTCCTCGCGATAAGCCACTCCGATGTTGAACACATATCGAGAGTAGTCCTTGGTCATGTTGGTGACCGTATCGATCTGGCCGTTTCGCACATAATGGACGTTTCCGTTAAGGTCGCGAAGAATCGTCATGCGCAGGTTGATCTCCTCCACCAATCCCCCTTTGCCTCCCACCTCAACCACATCGCCGACGCGGAACTGATCTTCAAGCAGGATGAAAAAGCCGCTCAGCCAGTCCTTGACCAGACTCTGCGCGCCGAAGCCGATCGCCAACCCCAGAACGCCCGCGCCCGCAAGGATCGGTCCGATGTCCACCCTCATCTCTCCCAGAATCATCATCGCCGCAATCAGCGCAATGGCTATGACGGACACATAGCGAACGAATGCGCCGAGCGTATTGGCGCGCTTCTTCAATTCTTCGTCTTGCGGCCGCAAGGTTAGCGACACGATCTTTGCGGAAAAAAGCTTCGCCGCCTTTATCGCGACCAATGCAAGGACCGCAATAAAAAGTATACGAAGGCCGCTCGTCAGCAGCCAGTCCACTGCTATCTCTATATAGTCGCTGAACAAGGAGAGTGTAATCTTATCCATGAGGCTCCAAACTTGTGCTGAAGTATGATGAGCGATTCAGATTCGGTGTTTACTGTAAAATGGCAGCGAATGCCCGCTGAGCGTTCGTACTCAGTTCCTCGTTCCGAGCCCCAAGTCGAAAACCTTACGGTATCCGGCGGTACGGTTTTCGATCGCAACGCGAATCCTGCCGTCCGGTTCGTAGGAATAGGTTTCAATAACCTCCTGGGAAAGGAGGTCCGGCCGGCTCTCCACAGGAATGCGGGACAGGTCCTTTCGATCGCTTAGAGAAGGGTCGTACGGGAAAAAGGTCTCCTTCCGGAACGCGATATCTCCCACCGGCTCGCCGAGAGATCCAACGGAACTGCACTCCATGTATCGAAAATGGCCGATGTTGTGGGCAGGCCGATAAGTCCTGGTCACCTCCATGATTCCCGTATCCGCGGCCACCTGTCTGTCTTTGATGAAGATGGAATCGAAAACCTTATCCTTTCCCTGCTCTTGCTCTCGCCAGACTCCGAAATGGCGGGAGATGCTTTCTCGCATGCTGATTCTGGCCACCGGGTCGCCCGCAATGGCCAATCCAATGGCGGTGGCGGCATGTGGAAGGGGGGACACCTTCACCTTGTTGCCGTATGCCTCCCGTATTTTCCGGGCTACCGGCGGAAAGGAGACCGAGCCTCCCACCAGATAGATCGCAGCCAGACTCCTTGGATCGTCCATGTCGACCGAAAGAGTCCGGAGAGTTGAGATCACCTCCTCCAGTTTCTCTATGGATTGCCGGATGAGATAATCACAACGCGCATACATTTCACGCGTTTCGATCACTGCCGGATTTCCTTCCCATATGCCGGGACCCGGATCCACAACCATTTTCCTCGTGTTTGCCTTCAGCCCTTCTTTTCTCTCACGACATTCCTCCAGGAGCCGCGTCTCGTCGCTCGGTGTCAGCCCGTCTCTTGATCGGCCGAGTGCTTCGAGTGCCATATCGAGAATCACTTCGTCAAAATCGTCCCCGCCGAGTCTCCCGATCCCCTCATGTCCGATGACCTCAAAGTTTCTGCCGGCGAGCGCCACGGCAGAGGTGTCGAAAGTCCCCCCGCCGAGGTCATAGACGACCATGTATTTTTTCGGGCTTTTCGGTCCAAGGTTGCTGAGGTAACGATGGGCGAATTCCACGGCCGAGGCGGATGGTTCATTCATTCCCCCCATCACGGCAAATCCCGCTCTGCGGAAGGCCTCCAGCGTGAGATAGCGCTGGTTGCTTCCGGCATTTGCCGGGGTCGCCACCATGGCTTCGACCCTGGCGCCTTTTTTGAAAAGGAGATTTCCGTTCCGCTTCAGCATCTTCAAGACATGGCGCAGGAATAGAGTCAGGAGATCGAGCAGTGGGATGTGAAGATCCGGCGATATCTCCACAATCGCCTCCGGGTTGAGCTGCTGGGCCAGCCGTTTCACTGATCTGAGCACATGAACACCGGGATCATTGAGCATTTCCGCGGCTTCCCAGCCGAAGAAGATGGAGTCGCCTCTTGCCGCCACAAGGCTTGGAATGTACTCCTTCTGCTCACCTTTCCAGGAAAAGGTGCATATGGGATAGTTGCCGTTTTCAGCGGCTGCCGCCACCGTGCGGGTAGTCCCGAAATCAATTCCTAATCGCATAAGGCAAAAGACCTCCCCTGTGCTAAATAGTTTCGATACGGGGATGGAATTGTCAAGAGATTAGTCGGTAGTGTGTCTCTCGCCCGCTGTCGCTAGAGAGCGCAGAGCACGAATAGTGAGAATGACCGGCAGGGCAATAGGGCGCCCCCATCACAGATTTTTTGCGTATCTCAGCAGGTGCTTGTTGATCCTGAGTTGAAAATGAGGGTGGGAGAGATCGGCGCCGCTCTCGTGAAAAGGAATGTAGACCAGCATGGCTTTCTTGGGTTTGACTGCGATCTCTTTCAATCTTGGCAGCATGGTTTGCTGCGGCTTTATGAAACTTGCGAGATTGATTTTGAGCCCTTCGGATGCCTCCGCAATGGAAAGAGTGACGGGGTGAAGGATTCCGTTCGGCACTCCCTTCACGAGCCTGGTTTGAGGTTGCGACAGGGTAAGAGTGCGCGCAAAGCGCAGAAAGCTCTCGGGCCGGACCTTGAATGCAGGAGACCAGAAATGGAAGGGGAGATTCTCCCATTCCTTGCGGATCACCTTTGGGAGATTGGCGTTCGTTACGAGGTCCGCATAAGAGCGCAGAAGAACGCCGGAGGTATCTGCTTCGACACGGTAGAAAGGAAGAAAGACACAGCCCTTGTCGGATTCCGGCAAGTGGGCGACTCGAATCGGTTTGAAGTTGCCGTTCCCCGCCTGGTACAAGGTGCGGCAGTTTCTGCAATGGAGCACCAGGGAATCACGCTCCCCCTCCAGGTCCCAGTTGCACCGGGGGCAGAGGGCCGGAATGAACCGGATTTCCATATCGGGATGTGGATCGGTGCGGGATTCAATTTTGAACTCCTCTGGAAGCACATCGGAGACAGGGCGGTTGAGTACTGCATCGTGGACACGAGAGCGAATGTAGAACGGGGCATAGATGATGCTCGGTGTTTCGCCGATCAGAGCATGCTCGAAGATTGAATCGGCGAGGCCCGTCAGAAAAGATCCCTTCACCGCCGTCTTCAGTTCATCTGCGGCCATGTCCCGCTTCAGGAAACGGCCCTCTGCTTTGGGAGGGACGAAGCGAAGTTTCATTGTCTGGCTGCGAAGACCGAGAGACACCGGAAAATGGGGAGAAGTTGCAGCCTGGCGGCTCACATCCACAATCCTGTGCTTAATGCCGGTCTGCATACTCCAGAAAAGAATGCCTTTCAGCCTCCAGTAAGGCAGATAGACCGGTTCCTCCTCTCCCTTCGGATCGTGCGGGATCAAATAATGAAAGAAGCCTTTATGGGTGAGGAAAGATTTGACCCGGCAGAAAGTGCAGGTGAAGAGCCGGTCGGTCTCCTCGAGCGTTGCGGGCGCCCCGCATTGAGGACACTGGTGTTCGATGATGATTCGAGCGGGTGATTGCATCACGGTTGTCTGGTCTGTCTGGTTTGTCTTGTTTCTTTAGTTACCAAGGAGAAACCGATTAACCGTTCTTACAACTTCTCCCCGCACTCATTGCAGTAGAGCGATTCCGGAAGGTTCTCCGCTCCGCATTGGGCGCAGATCAGGGGCTTTGGTTTTTCTGTCGCAGCCTGGCCGCAGCGAGAGCAGAACTTTGCACCCGGAGCCAGGTTCTTGCCGCATTTAGGGCATTGCTGAAAGACAACCTGCTGATGACCGCACTGGGGGCAGAATCGGGCATTGGCCGCAACAGCGCTCCGGCATTCCGGGCAGGAAGCCGACTCATGGGATGGTCCCTCTCCGGCTTTGGCGCCCGTGAAATACTGGGCGAACATGGCAGGCAACATGAACCCCATGCCCATGCCCATGCCGTTGGCCGCTCCACCCTCGGCTCCTGCCGCTTTCTCCATTGCCATGGCCGCCTTCATCTGCATCAACTTGTTCATATCCTGGAATACACCCATGCGGGCGCGGTCATCGATAGCCTGCTGCACCTCGGGCGGGGGGGTAATCGCGTTGACATAGATGTGGGTAAGAGCCAGGCCGAAGTGGCTGAAATCCTGCTGGAGCCTCTTTTGAAGGGCGTCGGAAAGCTCGTCATATTTTGAAGGGAGGTTCAGAATGGAGTCAATGGTATGACCCATGTAATCGTTGAACCTGGATACGATCACCTTGTTCAGGTAGTCCTCGACCTCCTCGGTCGTGAACATTCCCTGCGTGCCGACCAGGCTGTTGATAAAGAGCACGGGCTGAACGACCTGAAGATTGAAGACACCGAATGCTCTAAGGCGAATCAGACCGAGTTCGCTGTCCTTGAAAGCCACCGGATCGCGTGTGCCCCATTTGAGATTGGTGAAGACCTTCAGGTTCACCATGTACACTTCAGCCCTGAGGGGGCTGCTCATGGCCCATGGAAGGCTGGCTATCTTGGTCAGGATCGGGATATTCGCCGTTTTGAGGGTGTGCCTTCCGGGGCCGAAGGCTTCCACGGCCTTGCCCTGATAGAAGAAGACGGCGGCCTGGCTTTCCCTGACAGTGAGCTGAGCGCCGAACTTGATCTCCCCCGATCCCTTCTCCGGAATGCGGTGCACCAGCTCCCTGCCTGTTTCGTCGAACCACTCGATGATTTCCAGGAATATGAGATTATCCTTGCCCATCCAAAGCCTCCTCAGAAAATTGTGACCGGGTAATGCATATCACTGCTCATCACTTCTTGGCATCGTACAGACGGATGATCTTGTCGGTAATGTCGATCGCATCGTCGGCTGCAACAACCAATCGCTTTTCAAGAACAACCGTGAGCTTTTCCTTTTTCAAATACTCCGTCACAACTCCGCTGATCTCGCCGAGAATCTTTCGTGCAAGCTCAGCATCCTTCTTTCTGAAATCCTCCTCCAGATCGCTTTTGAGCCGGCCCAGTTCCTTGATTTCCTTTTCAAGCTTCCCTGCCTTTTCCTGTCTGTCGGCAGCGGTCATGCTCTGTCCTTCCTTTTTCAACTCTTCTTCCAGTTTTCGTGCCTGATCCTCTTCAGACTTGTACTGCGCTCTTTTTCCTTCCAGGTCCTTCATTAGGATATCTCGCGCCTTCTTGGCAGCGCCGGACTCCCGCAGGATCTTCTGAGTATCGATGAGACCGATTTTCACGGTCTGGGCGAAAGATGGTCCTGCAGAAAGTGTGAGCAGAAAACCGGCGATGATCCCCACCAGCAAACTATTTCTTTTCACTTGGGTCCTCCTTCGGTGAAATTCACAGGCAAAGCGGGCTGCGATTTTCATCAGACCGCGAATGCGGTTCAGAAGGTTAACAAAAACAGAGGCGGGTTGAAAAGCAAAAAGCGGGACTGGAAAAAGAGGATCCTTATGCAGCGGGGTGTGTATCTCTTTTTTCAGGAATGACGGCAAGGTCTCTCATGGGAGCTTCGAGCTCCCCCCGGTGCCTTGAGCAATGGGGCGAAGCTTCAGCATTGTAGATCGACCTTGCCGGGGTGGGATCGTCGCTATCCTGCCCAGGATGCATGCCGGGATCTTTTCACACGGAGGCTCATGCCTGCTGAACGTCATGTCCGGTCGTGTGAGGCGACGGTCGTTTGCCTTACCTGGCCTTTCCTGCGCCGGTCCCAGAGAAGTTGCCCGAAGTAGTTCCCTTGTACTTTCCGGCCGCAGCTCCCTGGAAGTTCACGTTCACCGTTCCACCCACGTCGGTCCTGTTGAGCGGCCCTGCGCCAGCCACATGTGCACCCCACTTGTTGTTTGCCCAGTTATTCACGGTGAAGTCGGCGTTCAGCCCTCCGCCGCTCAGGGATACGTTGTGATTTGCAGATGGGATTCCGGTGTAAGTGCCGTTCACACTGCTCGTCGCCCAGATCCTCGGGTTTGCGCCTGTGGAATAGGCAAAGAAGGTCACGTCGTTCATGCTCACGTTGAGGAAATCGCTGCTCCCCGTAAGTGTTGCCTTGCCGACCTGCATGCAAGGAATGTTGAGCTTCTGCAGGTCCTCGAGCCTTCCTTTGGAAACCATGTCCATGAACTGATTGGTCCCAAGAAAAGCTCCGGAAGCGAATGCCTGCCAGGTGGTATCCAGAGGGTTAAAGGTTCCCTTGAGCTGGCCGCCAGCCACGCCTGTCACGGCCTTGTCCCAGTTGACCCAACCTCCGGACACTTTGCCGCTGATTTCCCTTTCCGACCATTTGGATCCATCGACGCTGTTCCACATGCTGAACTGGGGCGACTCAGAATTGAGCATGGCAGACCAGGCGTCGGTAGGATCGCCGGTATAGTTTCCGGCAAGAGCATTGCTCCAGATCCCCCAATCCTGATCCTGTATGGAGGAAAAACCCCCATCCGAACTGGTGATGTAAAAATTGGGGTTCTCTTGGACGAATTCGCCGGGGAAGCCGCCGCCACCGAGGTTTATAGGTACCGTTACGATGCTCGCCTTGAGGTTCTCAGGCTGTATGCCGAGGCCTCCGAGGAGCTGAATGGGAAAGGCATTGCCGTCACCGCTGAACATGTTGAAGTCGGCGTAGATGAGGGAGGAGTTGTCCCCGACAACGATCCCCACATTTCCTGCGGGGTCGGCGTAGATAAGGAACATGTCACCCTGGAGCTTGCCGGCAATTCTGTTCCCTCCAATTACGCCGTAATAGGCGCCTCCATCGTAAGTCGTGTCTGTGCCGTTGTCGTAGTTGTGGCTGAAGATCGTTGAGTGCCATGTATCGTGATTGTCTGCGACCCCTCCGTCCAGAAAGCCCTCGAGCTTCGAGATGTTGGCGGCCATGTTGTCATAATATTGGTTTGTCTGATCCGATGAAATGACGATTATGGAATAGGGGGAGAGATCGATCCCGGCAAATTCGCTGGACGTGCAGACGTCGTAAGGGATCCCGAGGCTATCCATGGCGATCCGATTGGAGTCATACTCCCAAGGAAGTACGTCTTGAATCAGGAGAACCTTTGTACCCCCTGCAGCGGCGTACGAAAGGGTGTTTTTGAGAGGTAGTCCCCCTTTGGCGTAGTTGTTCTTGAGCGCCCACTCCAGCGTCTGCGTGGATCCCAACACCTTCCCACCATTGTAAGCATATTCGATCACTGTAGGATTGTTGTACTGATCCGTCATAATCGTGGTGGCGTTCTCCGGCAGGTTCGTGAAATACGCGTGGGATGTGGCGCCCCAATTCAGGTAGTCGCTGTTGGTGAGCCCCGACACGATGGGATGTGTAGGATCCACGATCCAGTTCTCGTTGCTTAAGCTGCTCACATGAGTGGTGCCTCCGGGAAACAGAGTGGTCCAGTATCCGCCATTCCACCCGCCGTCCGTAGCGTGAATGTCGAGCACCTTGTCACTTACGGAGTAGATCGAGCCCATGAAAGTAAAAGAAGCGGGACTCTGCAGCGAACCGGACCAGAGGGATTCGGTCCCGCCCAGTAGCCCCGTCATCTTTCCCGTTTGAACCACATCGCTCACATATTTTAGAGGCTTGGCCAGGTATGTGCCGGCAGAGATCCCTTGCAGGATCCTGCTGGCAGTGTCGTACGTGGCCCTGTATTCCAGTCCCACTTTTCCGATGTAGCGTCGGCTTATGAAGCTCAGCTCTCCTCCGAGCCCCAGATGCCCCTGGAGGTCATCGGTTGCAGCAAGCTGGCCAATGGAGTAATAGCCGGCCTTGTTGTCGGCGTACACCGCTGACCATTGGGTTTTCGCATCCGGATTATTGTAAGAATACCCCTGTATCCCGGCGTCCCAGACTCCGAGAAGACCTCCGTCCAGGGTGGGAATTCCCTTGATTGAGCTGGAAGCGGCCTCACCGTTCAGGACAGGACCTCCAGTAATGAGGTTGCCGATTACCGGCACGGGCAGGTCATTGAAGAGGGCCTGGTTGGCAGGGTCTTCAAGTGCTGCAGAAAGCTGGTCTGGCGTCAGACTTGTAGCACCGAGAACCAAGGTCCTTACAATCGGACCACTGGCATTAAGGTCTCCTGTTTCTGCGTTATAATCTCCGTCCAAGGTCCCTGCAACAAAACCGGCTCCCCCATTGCTATTGACAAAAACGCCTGCAACAAGCCCTTGCCATGATCCAATGACACCTCCCACGAAGCCGCTGTATGCGCTGCCGTCCCCAAGGTTCCCGCCGGCACTCGCACCTCCGGGATTCTGGACAGGTTGAGAATACCGACCGGAGAGCGTTATGGTTCCTGTATTCGTATTAGGATCAAAGGATGTGGAAAGAGTGCCCGTGTCTAGAAAGCCGCCAGGTGTCACGCTGCCGGACCCATTATCCGTCGAAGCAGGCGACGCGGGCGTAACGAACGTTGTGAACGGAATCTCTACGTTCGGTTCCGGGGTTATCGGGGGCTTCACATCGAAAGTAATCGGTCTCTCCTCTGAGATTGGATTGTAGCTCAGCGGTCCTTCAGGGTTGGCACCATTCCTGATTGCCTCTTCCTGTGCTTTCTTTGCAGCCTCGATCGCCTTGGTGGCCGCATCAATGGCTTCCTGGACCTGCTGGCGGATGGCGGCATCGGGGTTGTAGAGCATGGCTTCGGCTGCGGTTTTAGCCTCCACCGCCGTCGCCTCAGCAGCCTTTTCAGCGGCAAGGGCAGCCTGCGGATCGGTAATCTTGCCTTCCTTTGCCGCTTGGGCAGCATTCTTTGCCTGGTCCGCTGCAGCTGCTGCCGCAAACGCGGCAAGCTGTGCCGGGTTCAGGTTGGCCAATTCCGGAGGTACGTCTTTCGCCACGCCGGATAGGAAGTCACCCAGGGTGTAACTGGCCCCGCCCTCTGTAAACTGAATATAGGCTTTTCCGTCCAAGCCGATGCTCAGCGTTCCGGCAGTCCCCCTCAAACCCACGACAGCCGTGGGTGTCTGGAGATTGGTCTGGGCCTCGGATCCGACGCCTGTCTTGAACAGGACCTTTCCGAGCAGGAGTCGAAGGTTTCTTGTGATGGAACCTGTCTTTTCCTGCTCTTCGATCAGGAGGTTGGAGTTGGCGCGGATCTGAAGAACTGCTCCGTCCTTGAAGGTCACCACTGCGGTCCCGGTCTTCGTGACCACCTTGTCCATGGAATAAAGGGGGAGGCCTTTTTCAGATTTTACCCCCCAATCCCCCTGGCTCTGAACGATCACCATGCCCGTAAACTCGGTGAGAGTAGCAACCTGCTGGGACGAATAGGCCGGCATTGCCATGAGGTGCAAAAGCGCCGCAAAGGCAAAAACACCAAACGCCGATACCCTGCTTCTCTTCCCTGTACAAAGCCTTTTCATATGACCTCTCCTGACCTATAGATCCTTTGAATGTCCCCATTCCCCTTCCGGGGATGTATCGAATAGTCCCCGTTAAAGGAGATTGCCATTCCCTGAGATTCACGCCTGATAACCGTGCCTGTTACCTCGACACAGGCGTGATCATATTCCGAAATCAATTTCTTCAGACCTCCCAGGGGAACCATGAGATCGACCTTGACCTTTGTCCCTTCGGGCAGGGATTGTTCCGTAGGGAAGAAAGCACCGCCGGAACAGAGATTGCTGGTCACCAGATCGAGGACGTCATTGTCTTTCTTCCTGCTCAGACACTCAATTTTTGCAGGAACCTTCAGAGCGAATCTTTCAAGTCTCCGCTTATCCAGCATGAGCATCTTCCTGTCAAGAGAGTTCTTAGCCCGAAGTTCAAGAACAAACGATCGCTGCTGCCACAAGAACGGGCCGATAGATGTTTTGTACGGTGGAGATACGCCCGAACCCTGTGTTCAGGTTTACCAGTTTGGGCGTCAGTGTATTAAGGGGGGAAAGGGAGGACAATCGGTAAGAGGTATGGTTTTGTTTCGTATTTTTACATACAAAATAGCAAGTACAACTAATACGAAAGTTGTAGGAAATGATGAAAGATGCCTATTCCGTCTCTTCCGACCTCAGATCCTTTGAGTATCCTCGCTCCCTTTACGGGGATGTATCGAATAATTCTTGTTGAAGCAGACTGCCATTCCCCGGGGTTCGCGCCTGATAACCGTGCCCGTCACTTCAATGTAGGCGTGATCATATTCCGAGATCAGTTTCTTCAAGCCCCCCAGAGGAAGCAACAGATCGACCTTGACCTTCGTTCCCTCGGGCAGGGATTGATTGGTGTAGAAGAAAGCACCGCCCGAACAGAGATCGCTCGTCGTTAGATCAAGGATGTCTCTGATTTTCCTTCTGCCGAGGCCCTCTATTCTAGCCGGGACTTTCAATACGAATCTTTCTATTTTTCGCTTGTCCTCCATCATGGGCATCAGTCCCTTCGAGTTGAGATAAAAAACTGCTCCACCATGCCTGTGCGAACTGGAGCCATAAAACAGATGCGGCAGTAAAGGAGCCAACCTCTGTATATTAATAGAAGTTACCCGTAAGAACAATCACCAGAGGTATGATTTGGTTTCGTATTTTTCAAGACGGGGAAGTTTAGAAGATCTACGGCAAAAGTTAGGGCCGGCAAAATACCAGGTAGCACTTCTGTGTGCAGCTATCCTTGTGCTTTGTAGACCTGCTAAAGGTTCTTGGCTGCCCAGAGCGCTGCCTGGAGGCGGTTGGGAACGTTGATCTTGTGAAAGAGATTATAGATATGTGTCTTCACGGTGTTGACGCTGATGAAGAGTTTTTCAGAGATATCCTCGTTTGTGGAGCCGATGGCGAGGAGGGAGAGAATTTCAATTTCCCTGGCGGTCAGTCCGTGGGTCCCTTTCGGAAAAGGTTTCTCCCTTCCTTTTTCCTCCAGAATGCACCGGCTCATGATTTCCCTGGAGACCCACAGCTCACCATCAAATATGGCCCGCACGCCCTTTCGTATGTGATCCGGCTGGTCTTCCACATAAAAGAAGCCCCGGACCCCGGCCCGAATCGCCCGCGCCTCGATCCCAAGGTTCCTCGAAACATTGAAGAACGCGACCATATGGGGAGACACAAGGGGCTGTTCCTCGGGACCGACTTTATCGACCCAGTTATCCGCGCTTTCTCCCAGACAGTCAAAAAGGAACAACCCGGGACCATGAGGTGTTTCCCCGGAGGCCAAGGCTCGGGAAACTGAATCTCCCCAACCGCACCATGCGCCTGTTTTTTTTGCCAGAAGGCTGGCCAGCAACTCGTTCTGGAGGCTTCTGGGCCCGACGATCCAGATGGATCGGTTAGCCAGCGAACCTGCTCCTTGTTTCTTTGATTCGGGTCTCATAGATATCGCTACCCACGGATTGTCTTCCGACGTCAGGAGCTGAAAATACAATACATCGCACCTCAGTTGTATTTGTTTGAATCATCCACCATCCTGGGCCTTTAACGCCGCTGCGACAGGTTTCAAAACCGGTATTCGAAACCGAGTGCATACACATTTCGCCTGTAATCATAGATGGCGAAGTTCGAGTCAGCCCTGCTGCGGGTGTACTGAGCGATAAGATTCAGGTCCCTGATCAATGCGTAACTGAGACCGACAGTGCCTGCGTAAAACTCATCATCCCGCTTCTCCCCGAACAGTGAATGAACGTTACGGTAATCCTGTAAAAAGACCTCTCCGCTCAACTGAAGGTTGAGTTTTTCCACCAGTGGAAGTGTAAGGGCAAACGCGAAGCTATGCCCGCTGTTCACCCAGTTGGCGCCTTCGGCATCTTCCTTGCTGTATTCATATTTCAGATTGAAAAAGGCATCTTTTTTAAAAAGCCAGACCCAGTTCAGGTAGGAGTTGAATCTTTCGGAATCCCTGTCTTCTTCAGGGATGAGCGGCGTTTCCTCGTATCGGTTGTCGCTGTACCCGGCGAAAACTTCCAGGATTTGATTTTCCCGCAAGAGGGTGCGGTACAGGGGGCCGACACTGAGCACGTCCACATATCTCTTATAACTGGGATTGCGCACCAGGGCATGGTTATAACGCATGGCAAGGTTAAGTGCGGATTTTCCGAAATTGTATCCGGGCGCCATGTAGATGCCGTTGCTGATCGAATCGTGTGACGTCGAGAACCTCTGGTGCCAGTTGCCGCTTATGGCATATTGTGCATTGAAGAGCCAGGGCCCTTCAAAGGTAGGCAAATAGTCCACACGAAGAGCGCCGGTCAGCACACGACTGTCCTCGTTGGTGATATCCGGAGCGAGAGAACCTTCTACAGGCTTGAGAATGACATTGGTGTCGTATTGGCCGAATGCGGAGAAAGTGACGCGGAGCGGCCTTTCCATCTCAATTCGTCTTTCGACAAGATCCTGATACTGCCTTGCAAAGGCCGCAAGGTCCGTGGTCGGGTCCTGCTGGATAGTGGCCTTGAGCCGGTCCCTTGCCTTCTTGAACTCATTCTCGTTGAGATGGGAAAGGGCAATCTGCACATCGGCGGACTGGGCAAGACTCTCGTCCAGGGACTTTGCCCTTTCAAAGGCCTCGCGCGCAGCCGCATTCTTTCCTTCTTTGATCAGGAGCAGCCCCTTCAAAAAGGCTACCTTAGCAGGATAGATATCTTCCCTTTCAGCCACTTCCACCCATTTTTTCGCCTCTTCGTTCTTGCCTCCTTCATAGAGGTGATACAAAACCTCGATCAGCTCCACCAGAGCCTCTTTGATCCTGGGCTCCAGGGTCACCGCGTCCCTGAGATGAGGAAGTGCTTTGGAGTAATCCATGAGCTGTTTGTAGGTAAGACCGAGGAAAAAGGCTGCCGAGGAAGACCGCGGGTCTTCCCTGCGGGCGTTCTCAAGGGTTTTTGCCGCGTCCCCATACCTTTCCTGTTTGTAGAACTCAATCCCTTCGCGGAGCAGAGGGCTTTCGCATCGGGCTGAGTGAGGCTGGAAAAAAACCAGGAGGAGAACAATCCAGAATGCGGCCAGACACTGGCTTGGAAGGGATTTTTGCGCCATATGCGGCTCCAATTGGTGTCAAGGATTAAAAGTCGTTGTAAAAAAGCACAAAACCCAAAAAATGTCCATGAGAATTTTCAGGTTAAGGGTGCTTTGCGTTATCAAAAACTCGTTGAAAGTGTAAGGGAAATCTGCAGGAGCAGAGTCGTGGTTCGGAATCTTTGCTTAAGAGATCAGGAGGGATCTTGACATGCTTGACCTGAAGACCCACTAGCTATTTATGGCCGGTAGGTAAGTGGGGCAAAAGGTGCGAAGAAGTTTTCCCAGCAAGGCTGCGGCCTGGATTTGCTATGCGACTCTGCTCGTCTTCATTTCAATCCGGGCGGAGGATGCCTTTGCACAGGCAGGGACCTACAGCAGCAGATTTGCATCCATTCACTATCAGGATCCCGGTCAACTCGACCTGCTCGCGCGGAAAATTCACCCGAACCCCCTGACCGTTTCGCTGAATCAGATTTTCATGGGGAGCCATAGATCCATAGACGAGGTCAAAGCCGGCAGATATGTGGACCAACTCTTCCAAAGAGTGCAGGCAGTTCTTGATATGCCCAAGCACGACATGAAAGTTCAAATCCGACTTTATCGCGACCAGAGCGACCTCTCGGGAGTCTTTGAGGGGATCACTTCGAGACACACCCAAGTGCCGGCCTTTTACTGGAAGGAGACCAATGCAATATACCTGAACCTCGAAAAAATCTCCGCGGGAATCCTTGCCCATGAAATGGCCCACGCTGTGATTGCTCATTACTTCATCATCAGCCCTCCTGAAAAGATTTCAGAGCTGCTCTGTCAGTATGTGGAGCGGGAGGTCTCCAAAGGCATCTTCTAGTCCTATCCCGAATCCCGCATCGTGAATCCTGTATCTCTTCCATCGCTGTGGGTGCACGACTAAAAAGTGACAGCATGGGTATATCCTAGACGTCTACGAAGAGGGTGACCCTCCGCAGGGTTTCCTCAGACTGGGTTGAAATGTTGGAAATAATGAAGGAGTCTATGGCCTTCATTGGTCATTACGCTAGATCCTTTGTTGCAGCCTGCATCCAAAAACAATTGAGACTTCACAGTTGTTCTTGGATGCAGGCTTACGATAAGAAATTGCAGGGCGAGCACTACGTCAAGCTCTGACTTTCATGTCGTGCGCCCTAGGGCATTCGGTGCTTGACATTCGGCTCTATTGTGCGATTCTACCTTCTTCGTTTTGACGGTGAGTTAGGGCTCCGGGAGCGGTGACGAGTTGAAGGTTGCATCGGATAAGGGGGCCTGTATCTTGGCACCGGGCGGGGAGGAGGTGACGGATGGAATGTAAGAGGAAGTTCATGACTGTAATTTCCCTTTCAGTGCTCTGGATGGGTATTCCCTTGCATACCTCGCTTGCACAGCCGATCGGACTGAAGCAATCCGCGTCCGCCCAGAAGCAAAAGACCGACATTCTCGGCGCTACTGGGGGAAGATACCAGTTTGGTCAACTCTCCGATTCTTCGAAGGACCAGTTCATGCTGGACTCGCTGACAGGTCGCTTGTGGCGAATCTGTGAGAGCGGGGAGGTGGGACCGTATCTGAATCCGGTTCCTTATCGGGCTAAGGATGGCAAGTATTCGAACCAGCCGGGGGAACCCTCAGAGACAGGCGAAGGTAATACAAGAAAAAAATAGTTCTCTGCTTGTCGGCCCATCGCAACATGATGTGGTTGTTTCGGATTGACACACAAGGTACACCGGCTTATACTCGGTAACGACTACCGGGAAGCTCTAAAAAAAGAGTTTTCCATTACCGCGAATCGAGCCGGAAGCAGTGGTTACATCAGGAGGATGATGGATGAAAGGACCCGAAAAGAAGCGCTTGAAGGGTGCTTGCGAAGTGATTTCTTTAAAAGGCTGGCAAGAAGGGAAGAAGCTGGAGGAGACGCTCGGGAATGGTCTCTTCTACCAATCCCTCCTCACCGATCATCGCGGAGACAGGGAAGAAGAAGATCCAGGTCATTTTGAGATTGCCTATAGTATCAGTTCGGAAGAGTTGTCCGAGGACGAGCGTTTTATCCAGATCGGGGAAGAAGAGATCTCTTCACCCCTGACGGATCAGGAAGAGAACCACCTTGTCCCTTTCAACAGGCCGGTTATCGAAAGGTACGAGTTCTATGATCTGAACACAGACGATATTCACATTGTTTACCGAATTCCACGAAAACCTAGTTTCCGTTAAAGCCTTAAACCGCTAAGACGCTAAGTTCGCCAAGTAAGACATGAGGTTTTCACCCGCCGGATGGTTTCCGGCAGGTGAAAACCTCTTTTTTGTGTTCTTCGCGTCCTTTGCGTCTTGGCGGTTCAGTCTGCCAGCAGGTCGCGCAACGCGAATCTCATATCCGGAAACCGGAATTGAAATCCCGCATCGAGAAGCCTTTTCGGAATGACCCTCTGCCCTTTCACTATCACCGATGCGAATTCTCCAAGGATCATCTTCAAAACAAATTCCGGAACCGCCGGCATGAAGGTGGGTCTCCCCATCTCCTCCCCGATGATGCGGGTCATCTCCGCATTACTAACCGGATGGGGGGCCGTGCAGTTGATGGGTCCTGAAAGATCCTTTCTCTCCAGGAGATAGAGGTAGACGGCTGTGAGATCCTTCTCATGGATCCATGAGAACCATTGTTTTCCGCTGCCCAGGGGGCTCCCAAGATACCACTTGAATACCGGGACCATTTGCCGGAGGGCGCCCCCATTCCTGCCAAGGACCACGCCGAAGCGGAGAATGACTACCTCCGCTCCATGATCCGCCGCCTGCATGGCTGCGCTCTCCCATTCCCTGCTCAACGAGGAGAGAAATCCTTCCCCTGAAGAACTCGACTCATCCAGCAGTTCGTCGCCTCGAAAGCCATAGAAACCGACCGCAGAGGTGCTCAGAAGCCTGACGGTTTTCCTGTTCCCGCGTGAGAGAGCCTCCACGAGATTTTCCGTAACCAGGAGACGGCTTTCCCGAATGTCGGCCTTTCTCTTCCTGGTCCAGCGCTGGAAAATGGACGAACCCGCCAGGTTCACGATCACATCATGATCGGAAACCTTCTCCTGCCATTTTCCTTTGGCAGTCGGGTCGCCCGACAGGTACGACAGGCCGGCCGTGCGGGACTCCGCCCTTGAGCTGCGGGTGAGCACCGTCACTTCATGCCCCTGCCGGAGGAACGCATCCGTGAGCATCGAGCCCACAAAACCTGTCCCCCCTGTCATGAAAATTTTCATGGTCCCTCCCCCCTGGAGTTGTCCGTAGTAATGGGGTTTCGCTTGTTTATTCATTCTTCTATTAATCACTCCCGGGGCTTAACGCTCTCTTGATAACGCTCTCTTTATAATGCGAAGTCTGGATTGTACAGAGTCTGAGATCAGGTCACCACTCCGGTCTGCGCGAAAGAAGTGCAGGGATTTTTCTGCAGATCTCGTTGAACTCCCCCTCTTGGGACGAATGGGGTCGGGGGAGCTTCGACCTTTTCGTCCTTCAGACAAGATCCAAGCCCCTTCCTCAATTTCATCAGCGCCTCGGTAACTGTACCCGGGTTGAGTCCAGAGCGATTGGTTACTTTTGCTTCCCTTTTAAGTACTTGCGGTCTAAACCAATCTTCTGCCGTTACCGATGCCGGCCTTTCTCCTTAACTGGGGTATGCAGTTGACTCCAGTGACTAAAGCGGGTAGTTTTCGCCCCCATGGAAGAAGACTACCCACGGACCTTGCTTGAATTTGAGGAACGTTTCAGCACAGAGATCGGCTGTATTGATTACCTGCGTCAATTGCGCTGGCCGAATGGATTTGTTTGTCCACGCTGCGGCAGCGGCAACGCTTGGCAGACGAATCGAGACCTGTTTCATTGCAGGCAATGTGGTGCGCAAAGCTCTGTGACTGCCGGATCGATTCTCCATGGCACTCGTAAACCGCTGGTTCTCTGGTTTCGAGCTATGTGGCATATTACCGGTCAGAAGTACGGGGCCAACGCCCTTGGGCTGAAAAGGGTTTTGGACCTTGGTAGTTACCATACAGCGTGGGAGTGGCTGCATAAGCTCCGCCGAGCAATGGTGCGACCTGGCCGGGACCAGTTGAATGGAGTTATCGAAGTCGACGAAACCTACGTTGGCGGCAAGAAGCCTGGCAAACGAGGGCGTGGTGCGGCAGGCAAAGCGCTGGTCGGCATTGCGGTCGAGGATAAGGGCGAAAAGAAGATCGGACGTATTCGCCTTGTCCACCTGGAAGACGCATCTAGTGCCAGTCTGACACCGTTCGTGGAGAGCGTGGCTCAGCCGAGCAGCACAATTCGTACCGACGATTGGCTGGGCTACAATGCGTTGATTGAGAATGGCTTTGGACATGTCGTATTACCCTCGAACAAATTGAAGCTTGTCCACCTGGTTGCCGCTCTTCTGAAAAGGTGGCTTCTGGGAACCTATCAGGGTGCTGTAAGACCGTCGCATCTTGCGTACTATCTGGATGAGTTTACATTCCGTTTTAATCGGCGTTCTTCCACATCACGAGGGAAGCTATTTTACAGGTTGGTGCAGCAAGCCATGATGGTCGACCCAGCCCCGGTTGCAACATTAAAGGGTCCAGCCTTACCGTTCCTCTTTGAGACTGATAACCTCAACCTGGATCCTATCGACGAGGATAACGGTCGCGACACATTAAACTTACTGGAGTGAACTGCATACCCCAGACTCCTTAATTACAAAAAAGGTGAAGAATGAACAGGATGCCCAACTGGCTGATCGCGGTGCAGTGGATGAGCCTTTCGAAGTGATTAAAAAAAACGAAATACAGTCTTTACCCCATGTAGAGCACGTTCTCAGCGTACTAGGATTGAAATTTATGCAGAAACAAATAACGGCAGATAATCTGAGCCTCTCTGATCTCATCGACACGCAAGCTATCCAGTCCATAATGGATAACTTCTACCGCGTTGCTTCCGTTCCAATGAGCATCATTGACCTGAAAGGGGAGGTGCTGGTTGGAGTCGGGTGGCAGGATATCTGCATATCATTTCATCGAGTTCATCCTGAAACCCGCAGCCACTGCATAGAAAGCGACGTGCGGCTCTCTGCAGGCATTCCCGCGGGTAAGTTCAAGCTTTACAAGTGCCTGAACAACATGTGGGACATCGCTACGCCCATACTTGTCGGCGGCCGGCACATGGGGAACGTCTTCTCAGGGCAATTCTTCTTTGACGACGAGCCGATCGACTATGATTTCTTTCGATCCCAGGCCGGCAGGTACGGTTTTGATGAGGAATTGTACCTCGCCGCTTTGGAAGCGGTCCCGCGCCTGAGCAGGGAGAGAGTGGACGCAGGCATGTCCTTTTTCATCAACATTGCCGGCATAATCGCGAACGTGAGCCACAACAACGTCCACCTGTCCCGATCCCTGGCGGAGCGGGATGCCTTATTGGTTTCTCTTCAGGAGAGCAAACAGGATCTGAATCGGGACCAGGCGGTAGCTCATGTTGGGAGCTGGCGGCTGAATGTTGACCGAAATGAACTGGTTTGGTCCGATGAGAGCTATGATATTTTCGGACTTCCCATAGGGACGCCGCTCAACTATGAGAAATTTCTAAACTTTGTCCACCCTGATGATCGGGAGCATGTTGACAGGAAATGGTCCGCGGCCTTGCGTGGCGAATCGTACGATATCGAACACAGGATAATCGTCGGTGAGGCGACGAAGTGGGTTCTTGAAAAGGCCGAGTTGGAATTCGAGGATGATGGGACGCTGCTGGGCGGGTTCGGCACAGTTCAGGATATTACCGAGAGGAAGCTTGCGGAATCAAACCGCGCCCTGCTGACAGAAGCGTTACGGGTCCTCAACAGTGTCGGCGACCTGCATGCGCTTATTGCCGAGACACTCCATTTGATCCGGGTCGCGACAGGGTTTGAAGCGGTTGGTCTGCGGTTGCGCCGGGGCGAGGACTGCCCCTATTTCGAGCACAGTGGTTTTTCGGAGGAGTTCCTGCGGGAAGAAAACTTCCTTTGCGAAAAGAACCACGATGGAGCGATCATGCGCGACACGGAGGGCCGGGCCGTGCTCGAATGCACATGTGGCCTGGTTCTGTCCGGGCAGACCGACCCCGGCATGTCCTGCTTCACCAAAGGCGGAAGCTTTTGGACAAATAGTTCGCACGAACTGCTCGCGCTACCACCCGAAGCCGACCCGAGGACCAATCCCCGCAACCGCTGCATTCATGCCGGGTACGAATCCGTTGGGCTTTTTCCGGTGCGATCGGGTAGAGAGATCATCGGTCTGTTGCAGTTGAACGGGCGCGGTGCAGGAAAGTTTACTCCGGAACTGATCGCCGTCTATGAGAACCTGGCGCAGAACATCGGCATGGCACTGCAGCGCACAATGACCGAGGAAGCGTTACGCGAGAGCGAGGAAAAACTTCGCAGTGCCTTTGCAAACGCCGCCACCGGCTTTGCCATCATGAGGCCCGACGGCCGTTTCGCGGATGCCAACCCCGCCTTTTGCGCACTGACGGGTTATTCACTCGATGAACTGCAGACCTTGAAATTTACGCGACTGATTCATCCCGATGACCTGGCAGAGAACATGAGGCTGGTTAAGCGGATGTTTTCGGGTCAAGTCGGCGATTTCGTGCTTGAGAATCGCTATGTCCGGAAGAATGGTGGCGCCGTGTGGGTTCGAAAAAGCGTTTCGCTGGGGCGTGACACTGAGGGAGCGCCTCGTTGGATCATTGCGCTTGTCGAGGATATCACCACGCGAAAACAGGCAGAGGATGACCTGCAAAAGGCACATGCTCAGCTTCAAGCGCATGCCCACAAACTGGAGGAGACCAACAAGGAGCTTGAGGGTTTCGCCTACACGATTTCCCATGACCTCCGCGCTCCCTTGAGAGCGATGAACGGCTATGCAAAACTCATTTCGGATGATTTGGGGGAGTCTCTTGGAGGTGAGGGCAAGCGGCGACTCGAAGTTATCGAGAAGAATGCAATCAAGATGGGTATGCTCATTGACGACCTGCTTGCTTTTTCTCATGCAGGCAGAACAGCGATGAGCATCTCCAGAATCGACATGAACGGTCTTGTGGCCGATGTGGTGGAGACAGTGAGGACATCGTGCGCCGACGTCAAAGCCCTCATTCACGTCGATGAACTCCCTGCTGCGCATGGCGATCTTAGGCTCATCCGGCAGGTGGTCGACAACCTGCTTGATAACGCCATTAAATTCAGCAGGAAGAGCCCCAACCCTAAAATTGAGATTGGAAGCATTAAACGCGACGGCGAGCAGGTCTATTTTGTCAGAGACAACGGCATCGGCTTCGACATGAAATACCACGACAAACTTTTTGGTGTTTTCCAACGGTTGGTTACCGATCGCGAGTTCGAGGGAACGGGGATGGGCCTTGCCATTGTCCACCGTCTCCTAAAACGTCACGATGGAAGGGTATGGGCTGAAGCCAAGACCGATCAGGGAGCAACCTTTTTCTTTACTCTGAAGCAGAAAGAACAGGAACCTGCCTAAATCTGATCATCACCGAGTTCCCCCACAATACCCCGGCCATCTTTGATTTTTCGTTTGTGGACAGGCCGACGTCAATAACACGAAGAGCCCGGCACCACGCAAGTTAACGAGTTTACGGCGTCCCCATCTCCACATCCATAGAATTGAATTTGGAACTCAGAAAATCAGGAAAGGATTCATGAGTTTCTGAGTTCCTAAATTCTTTGTCTCCAACCTTTTTGTTTTTGCTTTGTCTTTTTCGTTACCTTTAAACAACAAAATAGCCCTTAAAATCCATTAATTATTGATCAACCTTTGTTTGAAGCCTTTGTTCGACGCAGTTTTTTCAGTCCCTATTTAACAAAGGTCTCCCTTCGAGAACCCACTGGGAAGCTGTCCGGGAGCCCATATTTCTTTTTCTTATGGCCTTCCTACGAGACAGCTCGGATAGCAAGTTGTGGATCTTAGCCTTTTTCTGTTTCTCGGTCAGCACATCGGGCAGCTTGTCCGAGAGAAGAGTCCAGATCATGTCTCTTCGCTCTCAGATGGTGCCTGGCGCTCCATCTTTTCAATCACAGGCCCGGAAGAGGTAAAAAGCCGGATGAACTCATTCCGGGGGACACACCAGACACTTCAATGTAAAAGTGCAAAAGTAAAGGGCCCCATTTTCCTCAGGAAGAAAATTACTCGCAGCTACATCAGGCATGCCGATACGCTTTCATCTTCTGTTATCGGCAAATCGTTGCTTGGATTTGCGCGAAGCCAATTGAGAATGCCCAAGTTGCGGATGGTCGATGCCACCTCCGACTCCTCAAGCGGAGGTCTCCGCTTCTGCTTCCACGCCATGACGGATTTGAGTACCTCAACCTCGGTAATCTCCTTCTTGCCACGACGTAATTCATCATTCGCAAAAAGCACTGTTGCGACAACTTCGGCTTTGCGGGTATCCATTCGCATGAATAGATCTGTAGTTTTCTCAATAATTATGAGCCACCCCTGCATTTGCTCCTCGTGGTCCTTCCGCACCTTCTCAAATCCCGGACCGACTTTAACTTTGAACCAGTTGCCCTGTCGCTCTTCTTGAATCACGTTGCTGTTTACAAGGCGAGCCAATGCCTCTTTTAGATCCCTTGAGAAAGGTCCGAAGCTGGCGCGTTGATATTGGAAACCCGTCGGCAGACCCTCGCGTGTGGCAATAAAGGCCATTTTCTGAAAGATCGTCCGGCCAACAGGCCAGTGGTATGGCTCAGACTCAACCCGCCGAAGGATTTCAACCAAAGCAACCCACGCGGGGTTAAGCTTAGAATCGCGCAATCGGGCGGCCTGAGCGGACCTGGCCGGAATGGGTTTTTCCATGAACTCGACCGTAAGCTGATTCGGGGGCGTTCCGTAGGGAGCACACATCTCAACAGGTATATCCATTTTTTTTGCATACCGGTAAATGAGAGGACCGACCACTTTCCAATCCAATTGACCGTTCCCGCAACCGAGGGGTGGAATAGCAAGCGATGTAACGCCCCATTCTTTGTAATGCTCGAGTAGGTATTTCATTCCATGCTCTATGTCGCTGAGCTTGGAAACCGACCGCCAATGATCCTTGGTTGGGAAATTGATGACATACGGTGGAAACAACGTCTTGTAAATGTGTGGAACGCCCGGGCGGACCTCGCCACGTTCACACCTGGCCACGTAGTCTTCAAACATCCCCGGAAACCGCTTCTTGAATTCGAGGGCAATCCCTTTTCCCATCACCCCGACACAATTCACGGTATTTATGAGCGTCTGGGACTTGGATTGAAGTATATCTCCGACAATAATCTTCATTGGCACCCTCTACTAGAAAAACATACCAACATTTACAGTGACAGACAAGCCGAGATCTAATGAATCGATAGCTTTCAGCGCTCTCTGGTTCGCAACGTAAGCGCCAAAGATAAATCTGGCATCAACTGAGCCGGGGACAAGGACTTCGGCGCATTTCTTTGACTTTCGCTCCCATTCCGCATACTGGTCCTGGTGGGTCCAAAACCGGGCAAAGACGATTCCTGCATCCACCGAATCAAGTCCTCTTTCGACAGTGAAAAACCTCGCCCAGTCTGATGAAGCATTGCGGTCGCAGATGACAACATCCGGTTTGTCCAGGACTGCCGGTTCAATTCTGAGAACAGCAATACTGTCGTTTCGATCGCGCAACCGGCTTAGCATGGGATTGTGCGCATCGAAATACAGGTTGGCATAATCATGGAGCATGCCGGCTCCAGGTATTACCTTGTTTCGCCGTCTCTCCTGGATTTCATTCATGGCAACATACCTGTGCTGCAGCTTCTTCGCTCTATTGTGGCAGAGAATCCCGTATTCAAGGATAGATTCAAGATTCTCGATTGGGGCTAACGAGGCCGAGAAACGCGGCCTTACAGTAGAATGGAAGAATGGTGGGCCACTGCTCAAGTACTTTAGTCCGGATGTGGAGGAGTTCTTTACATTGGGTCAATTGCGAAGGGATGGCTCCTTCGCTGAAACTAGCAGGTTGAGGCAGCGGTTCAGCGGGCTGGGGTGGCCGATGGAAACACCGATTGAGTATTTCAATAACCTGCAGGCACTTATGCCGGGCGCGAGTGTGCGGACTTTCGAATCACCCAGCGGGAATAAGAGACCAAAGCTGGTCTACGGAACGAATCCGGGCCCCGGGTCATTTCCTCCCTTCATACTACTGGAGCCAAGAAAACAAGAGTTTTTCGAAGCCATACAGCGACTGGTACATGCCATAGAGAAACTTGCCGAGAAACGAGAGTGAAACTCGTTCCCGCAGTCCTGTGGTTCAAAAATCTGAACTCACTCTGGTGTCCATAATGGGCCGAAATGGTCACAGAGCTTTTTAGCTGCCCATACGATAAAAGCTTCTTACCTGGGATCGCAGAAAGGGGATTTGGCAGGTTTCGAGACGCGACACATTTCCACTACACCATGGGACGTGACGGAGCATTTGGAAACCGAGGAAGATATGGCCGCTTATCTGGAGGCCGCTCTCGAAGAGGATGATCCTGCACTGGTTGCCGCTGCCCTGGGGGACATCGCCCGTGCAAAGGGAATGGCACAGATCGCCCGTGAAGCCGGGCTTGGACGCGAAAGTCTTTACAAAGCTTTGTCGCCTGAGGGCAACCCCGAGTTCGCTACGGTACTCAAGGTTGTGCGTGCCCTTGGCCTGAGGTTGCGTGTGAGTCCTGCACGTGAGGTTGAAAACGCCTGACAGTTTCTCATAGGTCTGCGCCCTTTGATATAGCCCCTTTGGCCCTTTGTGGCCCTTTTCTCGTTAACTGCCCTGATTGCCATGTTTGTCGTGTTTATGTCGGGTTTCACAATGAGCCATTTGGATGGCTGGCAAAGTCCCCATTGTCCCATGATGTCCCCTTTCATAGCGGTTTGACTGGTTCGTGGATCTGACAATCCCACTTGATTCCCGGGTTGAATTCAGACATATTGTTACCACTTATGAACAAGTGGGGACGGTTTGTGCGGAATTGGCAGATGCGTCTGGCGAATCAGGGGGAGCAGAAAAAATTCAGACCGTCTTATAAATCCGTTTTGCCCGAGCTGGTTCATTTTCCTTTGCGCAAGAGCCTCGCACCGGACCTGCCCTGGAGGCATGGTCCTCACACGAAATAATCGGGGGGATGGCTCTGTGAAAACTATCGTTTTCACCGCCCATGCACTTCAGCGCATGCAAGAGCGTGGGACCAACGAAAGAGACATTCGTGAGGCCATTCGCATAGGGCAAAAGGAGCCTGCTAAAGGGGAGCGCTTCGTTTATAAGCTGAACCTGGAATTCAAGAGGACGTGGGACGGGCGATACTACGGGATCCAGCAGGTAGCTCCGGTAGTCAAAGAAGAAGGGGATGAAATCATTGTGATTACCGTGTATACTTTCTATTTTCAGGAGGGTGGAAAGCCATGAGAATCACCTATGACAAGGAAGCTGACGCAATGTACATCCGCCTGCTGGAGGGAGACTACGAGTGTCGGGTGGTCCGCCTCACTGATGACATTGCACTGGATTTTGCCGCGGGTGAACAGTTGGTGGGAATTGAGGTACTGGATGCGAGTCGTCTCTTTAAGCAACCAGGTGTACCGGTAATTGAACTAAAAGATCTTCTCCCCCAAATTTCTGCCGTATAAATTAACATTGAAGAGCAGGTTAGATTGGGCCACGAAGGTATTTCTTGCCACGAAGAAGATGCAGGATCCACTAGGGATATGCGATCCTATCCCCCCCCCCTTGTCTGCACCTCTGGCCCCTTTATGGCCCCTATGTTATGTCGGGTTTCATAGTGAGCCATTTTCTCAGACCCGACCCGATGGCGCATTCATGGCGCGTTTTCTTAATAGCCGATAGCGCGTTCAGATCGCCGACCCTCTTCTCTTGCCTCCCCTCCTATCCTTCCAACTCGCGCATATCCATATCCGTTCTGATCCCGAACCGTGTGAGCACGAAGTCATAGCGCACCGGGTCCTCGGGATTAATCTCCGAGAAAGCCCTCGTGATCTCGAGCGCCGTCCTCTGGTCCGGTTGCTTCCTCTCTGTAAGGGAGAGCCCGAGTCCGATTCTATGCATGTGGGTGTCCAGCGGAACAATCAGCTTCGAGCGATCCACCCGGTCCCATCCCCCGGGATCGATGTTGTCCTGTCTCACCATCCACCGCAGAAAGAGATGCCATCGCTTGCAGGCGCTGCCATCATCCGGAGAGGGGAGAAACCCTTTGCGGCAATCCCCATTCCCCATGGAGAGGCGGCTCACAAAATCGGAGAGGGCGGAAAGAACAGTCTCATCCGTTTCTCCGAGCCCGGCGCAAAAACACTCCTGCAGCGACCCGTATTGCTCAATGGCAGTCCTGGCGGCCCATAGCATATGCAGGAGCTCCGCTCCGGTTGTGAACCGATGGCGGAAGCCCTTAAAGGTCCTGCGGAGCTGTCCCGAAGAGGAATTCATGATGAAGAGAAAGGGCGATCTCCCCATTTCATCCAGAACAGCGGCTACGCTCTTCATGATCTGGGCGACCCTTCCATAGGCGAGGGAGGAGGCGATCAATGCGACCACCTCACGATCCTTCAGATCTTCATAGTTGTAGAGGAATACGAGGGGGTCAGGGTGGACCAGGTCGCGGCGGTGATATTTTCTGTAGAGACTGTCCAGCCTTTTTTTGAAGGTTTCCTTACCGGTTGCTCTTTTCTTCATACATGGCCTTGTCAGCACGATTTAGAATCGTTTCAGCCGTATCTTCTCCCATGGCAACGGCAATTCCCGCGCTGACGCTCACACGGATATCCCCCAGCTTGTAGGAGGTAAAACGTCTCTTTCCCAGGTTCTTTCGAAAGCTGGAGATTCTTTCCCTGGCCATCTCCTCGTTCATACCACCGATTATAGCGGCAAATTCGTCTCCGCCAAACCGGGCGATGAAATCTCCCTTTCGAAAAGTCTCGTTGAGCGCCTCGGCTACCTTCTGAAGCACCTTGTCGCCGGCAACGTGGCCGAACGTATCATTGATGCGCTTGAATTCATTCACGTCAAAAAGGATGACGGCGAATGGAGATCCTCCCTGGGCCAGTCCTTTGAGCGCATTGGCAAGTTTCAAATCCAGGGCTTTCCGATTGTAAAGACGCGTAAGCCCGTCTTTCATTGCGGCGGTGTGGAATTCCTCGGCTTTCTTTGCCATTTCAAAAGCGGTCTTTTCCGCTTCGACCATTCTTTTCTGAAGACCCAGGATGCTTTCCTGGGCGGAATGGAGTCTTTCCATCTCCTCTTCTTTCCTCGCGAGGACCATCTTCTTGATGTTTTCGATTTTGGTCACAACCGCAAGCTTGATCTCGGAGACCGTGCTGTAGAGGTCGAAAGAGTTCACGATGTGATCGACTTCTTCATTCACCTTCATTTCAAAATAGCCGACCTTCCGGACATACTCTTCCCCGCCGAAATCCCTGGCAAGGGTTCTTTCCAGTTCCTTCACATGGTTCAGGAGAGAAATGAATTCGGAATTCACAAACCTGAAATCCTCATGGATCTTCACCCCGAGGGATTTCACGAAATCCTGGAATTCCTCTGCCGCCGCTTTGGCGTCGAAAGCCTCCTCGTTCAGACGAGCCTCCACAGACGAGGCCTTCGCCTTCATTTCCCCTGTGAGAGGGTAGAGCTCGTCCGCAACAGAGAGGATCATCCTTCTGATTGCTCTGCCGGCTTCCTGCAACCGTTCCTTTACGGTTTCCAGCTCCTTCCAAACCCCTTCCGCCGATCCGTCCTTCTCGCGCAGCCGATCCTTTATCCTCTTGAGACCCTCCTCGATGCCGTCGAGAGGCAGAGGACCATCCGTCTGGACCTGCTTCCTCAGACCCTCCCATTCCCCAGCCATATCGGACTGAACCGCCATTGCGGTCCCGAGAACATTGATCGCCTTCACGAGCGAATCCCTCTCTTCCCGATTCGACCGCTCTATCTCGAGGAACTCCTGCTTCAGCCGCCTCACTTCCGCACTTGCATTCTTGTCCATTTTCCCTATCCGTTCGTCTCGTTGGGCGTCGTTGCGGACCCGATCCGAAATCTCCACTTGCAGAACATCTCTCGAGGATGAGGGTCGGGAGGAGCAAACAGACATTCCACCTGGACCCGCTCATCCACTTCTCTTGAAAACCCCTGAAACTCCCCCCTGTGCATCTCCTTGCAGTCGTACTCCCCCAAATCACGCTTCAGTCGTGCTTCCTGTGTGGGGCATGAGGATACGGAGATGATGACCTCGTCCTCTCCCTCTTCGATCTGATACCCTACGAGGATACACCAGGGAAACAGCCTCAGTGCTTCCACAAACCCCTTCAGTCCTTTGCGCTCGATTCCAAACCGGTTCACCAGGTCCTTTGCCGCCATTCCCGCTACGCGGCTCCACACCCGCTCGTTGAGCCGCTCCGCCGTCGGCTGGTCGAATTCCTCCGCAACCTTCAGAAACCAGAAGGCATCCACCACCCGGTAATGCCAGAGCAGGAATTCAATGTATTTCCGAAGATCCGGAGCTTCCATGCTTTGAAAGATTCCCAGGTCCATTCCGCGTCCTCATCTTTCTTCAAGGGGTACGAAGTCTCTCTTGGTTTCTCCCGTATAGACCTGCCTCGGCCGGTGAAGTTTCCCTTCCGGGTCGTCAATACTCTCTTTCCACTGGGTGATCCAACCGGGGAGCCGGCCGATTGCAAACATGACCGTGAACATGTTCAGGGGAATTCCCATGGCCCTCAGGACGATCCCGCTGTAGAAGTCCACGTTGGGGTAGAGATAGTGGTCGATGAAATAGGAATCCTTGAGCGCCGTCTCCTCCAGTCTCCTGGCGATATCGAGAAGGGGGTCTTTTACCCTCAATCTTGCCAGCACCTGATCGCAGACGCTTTTCATGATCTTGGCCCTGGGATCATACGTCTTGTATACCCTGTGGCCGAACCCCATGAGTCTGAAAGGATCGTTTTTATTCTTGGCCCTGGCCACGAAAGGCGCCGGGTCTCCGCCGCTTTCCTGTATGCGGGTAAGCATTTCGACCACAGCCTGGTTTGCGCCCCCATGCAAGGGACCCCACAGCGCATTGATTCCCGCTGAAATGGCCGCATAAAGATTCACCCTCGAACTCCCCACCAGGCGGACTGCGGCGGTGGAGCTGTTCTGCTCGTGGTCTGCGTGAAGAATCCAGAAAACGTTCAGGGCATGCACCACTTCCGGATCGAGCCTGTAAGGAAGCACGGGGGAATCGAACATCATGTTCAGAAAATTGGCAGCATAGAGCAGATCCGGTCTGGGATAGACCACTCTGTGTCCCCTGGAGATCTTGTAGGACATCGCCGCCATTGTTCGAACCTTTGAGAGAAGTCTTGTCGTGGTGATGTTGATCTCCTCATCCTGGTCCGGGAGCTCCGGGTAGAAGAAACGCAAAGCGTTCACCATGGACGAGAGTATGCCCATGGGATGCGCCCTCCTGGGAAAATGCTGAAAGAACTCCCGCATGTCCTCATGCACGAGCGAGTGGTCGTTGAGCATTACGGAGAAGCGCGTCAGCTGCTTCCGGTCGGGCAGATTGCCGTTGATGAGCAGATAGGCTGTTTCTACAAAAGTGGAATGCTCGGCCAATTGCTCCACCGGAATGCCCCGGTAGCGCAGAATTCCCTTTTCGCCATCCATAAAGGTGATGCTGCTCTTGCAGCTTCCGGTGTTGGCATAGCCCGGATCATAGGTGACCAGCCCTGTTCTGCTGCGCAGCAGGGTAATGTCTATGGCCTGCTCCCCCTCGCTTCCCTCCAGCAGCGGGAATTCATAGGTCTTTCCATCCACGATCAGTTTTGCGGTTTGTTCCATGTTTTCACCCCCTTACATTATGTTCCTTTTACCACAATTCGGACCGCCCCACCAACAGGAAAAACGTCCAGGAAAGAGGGGTTCAGAGGAGTCAAGGCTCAAGTGTTTGGAAAAAAGCGATTTCACCACGAAGAGTCATGAAAGGTGAAGCTTGAGCGAGCAAAATCAAGCAGATTCACTACCCGTGTCATCGCGAGTGGCAAACGATGACCAAAAGACAGACCCGGAGAAAACCTGGATTCCGGATCCAGTCCGGAATGACGAACTTAAATGCAGGTCCTGATACTTGGGTGGCTGCCAGGAAAAATGGACTAGGGTCGTGTTCAATTAATAAGTATCATCTCGACCCCCGCGGCGCAGCGCGGGATAAACTGCGGGAGAGATCTTGTACCTCCCTCCAAGTGTAAGATTCTCCCCCGGCCTTCGCCGGGATCGAAATGACATTCTATGTAACTAACTTCTGGATCTTGCTGTCCTTGTCCACAACGATGATGCCGGAGTACACGTTGTCGAGCACGATCCTGAGGGCCTCCACCAGGTCCTCGAGATCGCCGAGCAACCCCTGTTTGGAGTTTCTGGAAATGGTGCTCGCCGGACCAAGATGCAGCCCGTCTTCCTTCATGCAGCTTTTAGGGTTCTCGAAATGGGACATGATATTTGCTAAGGGTTCACCTGGTTCAGGACCTTCCCTTCCTTGAGGAACGCTATGATCTGCCTGGCCGCCGCGATCCCTGCATTGGTGTTCGCTTCAGCGGTTTGCGCTCCCATCTTCTTTGGGGTGAAATACACCCGATCGGCAAACTTTTCGAGGAAGGCGGCCGCATTGGTCGGAGCGATATCCGATGCGTATTTGATGTCCTGTCTTTCCGCCATGATCCTCAACAGGTCTTCCTCGTGGATCACCTCGGCCCTAGCCGTGTTCACCAGTGTTCCACCTTTCTTCATCTTGGACAGGAGATCGTAGTTGATGGATTTAACCGTTTGGGGGGTTTTAGGAATGTGAAGGGAAATATAATCGCTGGTGGAATAGAGGTCCTCAATGGTTTTGACGCGCGTTGCGCAGCAATCGTCGAAGACGCACTGGTCTACAAAAGGGTCGAACGCGCAGACATCCATTCCGAACGCCTTCCCGAGAGAAGCCACGATCTTGCCGATATTTCCCAGGGCATGAACTCCGAGGCTCTTCCCCCTCAGTTCGGTGCCGGATTTTCCGCTGTATTTTCCTCTTGCGATCATGATCATGAGCCCAAAGGCAAGCTCTGCTACGGCATTGGAATTCTGCCCCGGTGTGTTCTCGACGATGACCTTGCGCGCCTTGGCCGAAGCGCAATCGATGTTGTCATATCCGGCCCCTGCCCGCACCACGAGTTTCAAACTCTTGCCCGCCTCGAGAACCTCCTTGGTGACGTTGTCGCTGCGAACGACCGCCGCAGCCACATCGGAGAAAGCGGAGAGGAGATCTTTGGGATCTTTGTACTTCTCGAGCACTACCGGTTTTAGCCCTGCTTCCTCAAACATCTTCACCATGCTGTTTCTTGCCGATTCAGCAAACGGCTTTTCTGTCGCGATAAGCACCTTCTCCTGCATGTTCATCCCTCCTCTTCCATGTAACTTTTAAAGACCTTCGAACATCGAATGTTTATGCCCTTTCTCTATGGAAATTCATTGTTGTCTCCGTTTCAATCACTTCTTGAGCTTGCTTATGGAACTCAGCAGCCTCCCGGCAGAGGCGGGGGACTCCACCTGACCGTACAGGATGGATTTGATGTTTCCCGTCCCGTAAAAGGACTCGTTCAATTCCCGCTGGCTTCCGATAACCGCACCTTCCAAGGATATTCCGGCAAATAACCCCTTTGCCCTGGAATAGGAAAAAATACCCCCGTTCATCATGATATCCGTTGCCGCGCTCGCCTGGGCCCCCACCGGCCCCGCTGCAACAGCCACATCGCCTCCCAGTTTGAAGGAGGTCCTTAAAAAGGAATCCATGGCCTTCTGCCCGATGATCACGAGGATCAGATCAATGGATTCGACCCCGATCTGAAAACCCACGCTGCCTGCACCAAGATAGGTAAAGGCAGGGCCGCTCCATCTGCCTCCCTGATTGGCAAGCACGATCCCCTTGCCGTAAGATCCTCCTACGATGAACCCGCCCTTGAACATCCCTGGCATAATCGCCACTCCTGCACAATCCCTCAGGAGATCTTCCGGGATCACCTTGTCTCGGCTGACCGCCATCTCTTCGATGGCGATACGCGCTTTATCGATCAGGAGTTCGGCTTCGTCCCTGGATGCGGCAACAGCCGAAGTACCGAATGCCAGACTCAAGTGCAGGGATGCAAAGAACAGGCAGGAAGCCTTTCTCATGATTTTTCCTTTCACCCCGGGGATACGGCGCTCTTCTTCTCCCGGACTCGCGAGATCCCTGGATCTGATGAAGAACAACAGGTTTTCCTTACCAGAATTTTACGGAATAGGCAATTTCCTCCTTTTGACAAACATGCTTACCATGCAATATATTCTGCGGGAGTCGTCATTGAGAGCACAGAGTTATGATAGAGGACAGCTCATCCGGCAGCACGGAAGGAATAATGCAGGCGTTATGCGTCCACTGCAGGCACTACTATGTGACATGGGACCGGGTCTTTCCGCATGGATGTAGAGCCATGGGGTTCAAGAGCAGGATGCCGCCCGCCCTTCAAGTCAAAGAGGCCTCGGGAATGGGATGCCAGATGTTCGCAAGAAAGGATCAATGCCGGGAGTGATCCCCGTTTTTCAGCAACCCTGCCGACCTTGCCCTGAGGTTGCTCAAAAATGGTCAGATGCAAGGCGCCCGACATCCTGAGGAGCGAGGCGTACAATTAGTACGCCGCAACAACGAAGGACGAGGGCAACGCAGCAGATGACCGTTTTTCAGCAACCTCAGGCTTTGCGCCTGAGCTGCTTCATAGCCAGGACCGCCTGGTTGCAGAGGGTCCTCATGTATTTGATCTGGTTTCCCGTGATAACCTTCCCGGCGAAATTGCGGTCGGCATAAACCAGCCCGACCGAAGCGCCCGACACGACGATCGGACACAGGATGAAGGCCGGCGCCGCGATGGTTTTCAGGTACCATTCCGGCAGCCCTTTCCTGATACGCGGGTCGCTTGCATCCTCGATTCCAAGATCCTTTCCCTGCGAAAGGGCCAGGTTGAATATGTCGGGACTTTTCGTTTTCACAGGATGTTGAAAACTGCTGATGATTCTGTCTATGTTTTCTCCGAATCCAAAGCGGGCCGCCAGGTTGGTCCGATGCTTGTCCAGCAGGCAAAGGAGGACATGATGAAATCGGAAGCCTCTGTACATGGTCTCCAGTATCATGGTCATCACGTCGTTGATCTCGTAATCGTCCAGGAGCGTGTTGGTGATCTCCTGGATGCCGTTCAGGAGTATGGTATCCGAATCCTCTTCTTCTCTCGACTCTGATAAGGGTTCCGTGACCTGCAGGGTTTCGAAGAACTCTGTTTCAGCGCTCTTCTCGTTCATTCCTGCCGCTGACTCAGCTTCTGCTTTCTTTTCCCGGGAGAACTTCTCCACTTTCTGCAGAAAGCGGTTTTTGCTGGCTTTGATGTTCAGGATTTTGGAATAGGCATCCATCGTCTCCTTTGCGGAATCGAGCAGACTGCTGACCTTTTCCTGCGGAATGGGAATGCTTTCATCGTAGCGCTTCAGCAGGGAGGAGATCGAGCTCTCCGCCTGATCCCCTTCCGACGTGTTCACGATATGGCAAAGCTCATTGGAGAAAGCCGAAAGCACCTGAAGCTGGTCTTCCTCACGCGTGGGCTTTTCCACCCTGCCCCGGGGTGTGCTCTGCATGGAATGGACGATCTTCTCCGGAAATTTCCAGGCCTTCGCAACACCGCTGCCGATCTCGTCATAGGAGATCCCCAGCACGGACCGGCACGCGGAGTTCTCATCGATTTCCTTCCGGCCCATCACCCTTTGGATCTGCTCGTACTCTTCTGGAAAATAGAAGATCACGAGATGCTTGCCAAGCCGGTGAAGCATCGCGCAGATGAAGGCCTCTTCAGTGGATTGCACCCCAACCCGCCTGGCAAGATCCTTTGCGATGATCCCGCTCAGGAAGGAACTGGCGGCAGTATCCTGCAGCTCGGCCTTTTGTGACTTGTTTTGCAGGTGGTCGAAAAGCATCAGGCTGGCGGCCGCGCACCTTACCTGTTCAAAACCGAGCATCACGACCGCCCTGGAAACCGTTGTGACGGCTCCTGCGGAAGCTGCGCCGTAGAATGCGGAGTTGACCAGTTTCAAGAGCTTGTTCGTCAGCGCGATATCCTTGACAATCACGTTTGCGAGCTGTGAAGCGGAGGTAAAGTTTCTTTCCCGAAACGAAGCCTTCTGGTTTATCTCCACGATATATTGCGAAAAGGTTGGGAAATCGCCTTTGTGCTTCATGCGCCGGAGCAGAAAATCCAGGGTTCCATGGGAATCCTCGGGCGAGGATTTGACATCCTCTTCACCCAAAGGATTCAGGTACTTATCCAGATCCCCTTTCATCTCGGCCGCGGAAGCGTACCTGGAGTTGAGGTCCTTGGCGACCGCCCTGAGAACAATCCTGTCCATTTCACTGCTTATTTTTGAATTCTGAGCTGAAGGAGGCGGCACCGGTTCGTTGGCGATCTTGTACATGGTCGCAAAATCATTCTCCGCTCTGATAGCAGGACGGCCGGTGAGCATCTCATAGAACACGAGCCCGAGCGAAAAGATATCCGATTGAGGCCCCATGTCTTTGATCGAGAAGTGCTCCGGCGACATATAGCATGGCGTGCCCGAGATATTGTTGTGAGGAGTGGCCCCGGCGCCCGTTTTGACCGAAACCCCGAAATCCATGATCCTTGGAATGCCGCTCCTGCTGACCAGGATGTTGGCCGGACCAATGTCGCGATGGACTATCCCCTGTTCATGGGCATAGGAGATCCCGTCGAGGATCTGGCTCATGAGCTTTGCAGCCTGTTCTATGTTGACCCCCCCATTATTTTTGATCAGGTCCCTGAGAGATACCCCATCCACATACTCGAACACGACATAGGGGCCCTCCGGAGATTCTCCGGCTTCATAGACGGCGATGATGTTGGGGTGTTGCAGTTTGCTGACCATCTTTGCCTCCCGGATGATCTGCTGCTGCTGCTCATTGTTGCGGGATGGACGGAGATGGATTGTCTTTATTGCCACGTTCCTGTCGAGCTGCGGATCATTGGCAAGATAGACGACGCCCTGGGAGCCTTTGCCCAATTCCCTGACAACTTTGAACCTTCCGATCCGCTCAGGTAATGACTTGGATGTGTTCCCCAAATTGCAATTCCTGCCTTCTTGCGCTATTTTCCCTTTGACAGCTTTCTGTCAGACTTGTTCCTGCGGGAGGACTCTCCACATTTCATTTAGCACGGGACATGCCAGAGTGCGGTCCCGGCCCGTTTTTATGGTGAACGTCGCGGGGGAGCAACGGTTAAGATTTTGATAAGAAAGACTTTTTATCATATTCATACCGCTGCCGAAAACAGTCCGGTGTTCGCATCTCCAGGGAAGCTCCCGTACAAGTATGAGCCATTACGAGGAATTCCAGGTCAAATTTGACGCTGTGTCAGAACCATGACATTTCCGCTTCGGGCTATGAATGGGAGTCGCTCCATTTTCATAGCGCCGCGGCTTGCAGGAAATTGAGATTGAACCCGTATGACTGATAGCCCTGATCCCATCGAGGAGATTCTTGGATCCGAAGGCGGACTGGCAAGATCCCTCAACTCTTTTGAGTACCGCCCGTCCCAGCTCCGGATGGCACAGCTCATCCGACGCGCCGTCCATGAAAACATCCCGGCCGTAGTCGAGGCCGGCACAGGAACTGGGAAGACTCTCGGGTATCTCGTGCCCCTGTTCCTCAGTGGGAAAAAAATCGTCATCTCCACGGCAACAAAGACATTGCAGGAACAGATTTTTTCAAAGGATATCCCCCTGCTTTCCGTTGCAGCCGGACATCCCATAGACGCCATGCTCATGAAAGGGAGGAAGAACTACCTCTGCCTGTACAGATATCATCAACACCTTGCCCGCCCTGCCTTGTTCAAGACTCGGATTGCGGGTGTTCAGGATCGAATTCAGCAATGGCTTGAGCACACGCAATTTGCAGACCGGGCCGAGCTCTCCTGGATGAGGGACGACGACCCTCTCTGGGATGCCATTTCCTCCACTTCGGATCAATGCCTTGGATCCGAATGCCCGCAATGGGGGGAGTGTTTTCTCAATTCCCTTCGATGGAGCGCCGCAAGAGCTCAATTCCTGATCGTGAACCACCATCTTTTTTTCGCCGATCTCATGGTGAAGCGAAGCGGCTTCGGGGAGATCATTCCCCGGTTTCAGGTCGTCCTCCTCGATGAAGCGCACTCCATCGAGGAGATCGCCACGGCCTATCTGGGCATCAGCGTGAGCACCAATCAGCTGCTCGAGCTTGCCGCGGATTTAAAATCAGAGACCTCAAGCAAGGCACGATCCGGGGGAAAGAATCTAGAGATGAGCCTGGATCTGATAAGGACCGGCTGTGAGCACCTGAGAGAAATGCTGGGGAAAGGCGATGAAAAAGGGCGGCTGGACCCTGCTGCCAAAGCGGCCATCATGGAAGTGCCCGGCCGGGAGATTCGGGAGGGGTTGAAATCGCTGTTGAGGAACATTCCTTCTGATCGAACCACCGAGGAGGGGACCGTTTCCAGCCTGCTCAAGAGAAGCGCGGAACTCGATGAAGGGTTTGAACGGATCCTGACCCTGGACGATCCTCAGTGGCTTACATGGTACGAGAACAGGAGGAAGACGCTTATCCTTCACGGATCGCCGCTCGAGATTGCAGGGAGCATGCAGGAGCTGCTTTACAAAAAAATACCTGGAGTGCTCTTTACCTCGGCAACTCTTTCCACCAGGGGTAATTTCGACTATTTCAAGGAGAGGCTTGGCCTTTTTCAGGAGGTGCTGACGGAAGTCTACCCGTCGCATTTCGATTTCGAACACCAGACCGTCCTCTATGTGCCCAGGGATCTGCCCGTGCCCGGCGATCCCGATTTCGGGCGCAGGATCGCCGAAAGGATAAGGGAGCTCCTGAACATCTCGGAAGGCAGGGCACTTGTGCTCTTCACGAGTTACCACAACCTGGACCTTGTCCATCAGCATCTGATGGGGAGTATCCCTTACGCCCTTCTGAAACAGGGAGATGGACCACGGTCGGCTCTTCTCGAGGAGTTCAGAAACGACACTCATTCGGTGCTGCTTGCAACCGGTTCCTTCTGGGAAGGAGTGGATGTGCCGGGTGAGTCGCTCAGTTCCCTGATCATCGATAAACTTCCTTTCGGCTCTCCTGGAGACCCTCTGGTGGCGGCCAGAATCGATTTGATCCGCTCCAGGCAGGAGAACCCCTTTATGAAATACCAGCTCCCTTCGGCCATCATTGGACTGAAGCAGGGACTTGGAAGGCTCATAAGAGGCAGCACCGACAGAGGGCTTCTTTCGATTCTGGATTCGAGACTGCTCACCAGCCGCTATGGTCGTTTCTTTCTCGAAAGCCTTCCAAAGATCCCTCTGACCAGTGACCTTGGGGAAGTAACCAGGTTTTTTAGAAGAACGGATAAATAGGAATGAACCGCGAAGGCGCCAAGTTCGCAAAGGAAAGCGCAAAGATTTGTTTTTTCACCTGCCGGGTTCCGGCAGGTGAAAAAACAAATGGTAAGCCTTGGCGTACTTGGCGTCTCGGCGGTTTATACTCCTTGGAAGGATGGATTTATGACACTTAAACCATGGTCCCTTATCTCCAGTATGAAGAACCACTCGTTTCGCATTTTCGACCTTCGGATAGACAGATCCATGTCTCCCCGGACCCATGCACAGCACGATTTTTACATCCTGGAATCAGGCGACTGGGTGAACGTGATTCCGCTGACATCCGACGGGCGCGTGGTTCTTATAAGACAATACCGGCATGGCATCCAGGAGATTACCCTCGAGATTCCAGGGGGTATTGTAGAGAACAGGGATACGCCCGAGGCAGCGGCCCGGCGTGAGCTCATGGAGGAGACCGGCTATCGCGAGTCTGAGATGATTCACCTCGGCACTGTGCACCCGAACCCTGCTTTTCTGAATAACCGCTGCCACACGTTTCTGGCCAAGGACGTGGTCAGGGCCGGAGAGCAGCTTCAGGACGACAAGGAAGACATCGAGGTCCTGCTGAGACCAATAGAGGACATCCCCCGGCTGATTCGGGAGGGATTGATCACACACTCCCTGGTGCTGGCCGCATTCTACCGGTTCTACATGGAATACCTGGGAAGGGGAAAGTAGGCGCTCCATCTTTCAAGGATTGATGCAGGATGCAGGATAAGAGACCTCCATCTCTGAAGCGTGCCCCGTATTTCATCTAATCCTGCAGCGCTTCGGCGTTGTAGGATGGGTTGAGCGTAGCGAAACCCATCGGTTCTATGAAGGTCAATTCTTAGTCGATGGGTTTCGCTTCGCTCAACCCATCCTACGCCGCTGAGAAACGTCAAGGGTTGATATTTGCCACGAAGAGCGCGAGTGAATATATGGTAGGATGAAATGCAACAGAGTGTTACGGCAATTCTGACCACAGGAGAGAAAGATGGCTGAAGTTCATGGGTTTGAGCGTTTGCGGGTGCAGGACATTCCGGAGATTAACGCCAGGGCCGAGTTGTACCGGCACATCAAGACAGGGGCGGAGCTTCTTTCCCTGACAAATGACGATGAAAACAAGGTTTTCGGAATCTCCTTTCGCACTCCCCCTTCGGATTCCACCGGGTTGCCTCACATCCTGGAGCACTCGGTCTTGTGCGGTTCCCGCAAGTATCCTGCCAAGGAGCCTTTTGTGGAGCTCCTGAAAAGTTCCGTTCAGACCTTTCTCAATGCCATGACCTACCCCGACAAGACATGCTATCCCGTGGCAAGCCAGAATATCCAGGATTTCTACAACCTGATAGACGTGTACATGGACGCGGTCTTCTATCCCAGGATCACCCCGTTCATCTTCCAACAGGAGGGCTGGCATCTGGAACCGGACGATGCCGGGAACAGGTTGACCTACAAGGGTGTGGTCTTCAGTGAGATGAAAGGGGTGTATTCCTCTCCTGACAGCCTTATCGCCGAATACTCACGGCGCGCTATTTTTCCTGCAAACACCTACGGACTGGATGCAGGAGGCGACCCCCGGCAAATTCCCACCCTTACCTACGAGCAGTTTCGGGAATTTCATCGGAAGTATTATCACCCGTCGAACGCCAGGATTTTCTTTTACGGGGACGACGATCCTCAAAGAAGGCTGGGCTTTGTCGACTCCTATCTTCGCGACTTCGAGAGAATCGAACCGGAGTCAAACATAAACCTGCAGCCCTCCTTCGACAAGCCGGTGCGTCTGGTTCGAAAGTTTGCTGCAGGAGACGAACGGCAGGGGCAGAAGGGTATGGTCACCCTCAACTGGCTTCTCGGGGATACTACGGATACACAGATGAACCTGTCTCTCCACATGCTCGAGTACATCCTCCTGGGCATGCCCGGATCTCCTCTGCGAAAAGCCCTGATCGATTCCAAATACGGCGAAGATCTGGCCGGGCAGGGGCTCGATGCGGAAATCCGACAGATGTATTTCTCCACGGGTCTCAAGGGAATCGATCCGGAAAACGCGGACAGGATCGGTGAACTGATCTTCGCAACCCTGGGCGGTCTCGCAAAGGACGGAATCGATCCTCTGACCATCGAGGCCGCGGTAAACAGCATTGAATTCGCCCTTCGGGAAAACAATACCGGAAGCTACCCGAGAGGGCTTGGTCTCATGCTCCGGGCACTCACCACCTGGCTCTATGAGGGTGATCCCCTAGCGCTCATAGCCTTTGAAGAACCCCTCGAAAGGGTAAAGGGTGTAATCGCCCGGGAGAAGCGGTTCTTCGAGGGACTGATAGAACGTTTTCTTCTCCAGAACCCGCACCGGGCTCTGGTTCTGCTGAAGCCGGATCTCGAAACGGCCAAAGAAGAGGAAGAGGCCGAGCGGGCCCGTCTCCAAGCGGTCAGAGAGTCCATGACCGCTGCCCAATTGGTAGAGGCGGGAGCCAACGCCGCAAGGCTGAAAGAGATGCAGGAGACGCCCGATCCCCCGGAAATGCTTGCGTCCATCCCCTCCCTGAAAATCACCGATCTGGACAGGTACAACAAATGCATCCCGGTTTCATTCCTGCGCGAAGGCGAAGCGGAAATCCTCTATCATGACCTATTCACGAGCGGAATTGTTTATCTCGATCTCGGATTCAACCTTCGAGCCCTTCCACAGGGCCTCTTGCCGTATGTCCCTCTATTCGGCAGGGCTCTCCTGGAGATGGGCACGGAAGAAGAAGATTATGTGGCCCTCACTCAAAGGATCAGCCGAAAGACCGGCGGGATCTCTCCCAACATTTTTTCCTCGGCGGCCAAGGGGCCCGATAAGAGCGCGGCCTGGCTTTTTCTTCGGGCCAAGTCGATGCTGAACCAGTCAGAGGAACTCCTGAGCATCCTCCGTGACGTGCTGCTGAAGGTGCGGCTCGATAACAGGGAACGATTCAGGCAGATGGTCCTGGAAGCCAAGGCAAGAATGGAGCAGAAGCTGATCCCTTCAGGGCATCAGATTGTCAATATGCGGCTTCGGGCCCAGTTTGATGAGTCGGGGTGGATTGCAGAGCAGATGAAGGGGGTGAGCCAGCTCTTTTTCCTCAGGGACCTGGCAGGAAGGATAGACTCTGGCTGGCCGGGTGTATTGGAGGACCTGGAAAGGCTGAGGTCTCTTCTTCTCAGAAGCCGGAATGTGCTGGCGAACGTGACCTTGAATGAGGAGGGATGGCGCATCTTGGAGCCTGACATCCGCAGATTCCTCGGTGACCTTCCTGCATCTCCGGTAGTCATGGAACAGTGGAGGCTGGAACGGGACGCCCTTTTCGAGGGACTCACTATTCCTGCCCATGTCAACTACGTGGGGAAAGGGGTCGATCTCTATGGCAGAGGATATCGCTATCATGGCTCGGCCCGGGTGGTCACCCGATATGTGCGGAATGCCTGGCTATGGGACCGGGTCCGGGTGCAGGGAGGCGCGTATGGCGCATTCTGCATGTTCGACCGGTTGAGCGGCATTCTCACCTTTGTTTCGTACAGAGATCCGAATCTGGAACGCACTCTTGAAGTATTCGACCGGACGGCCGATTTCCTGGAGAACCTGAAAATCCGGGAAGAGGAACTCACCAAGGCCAAAATCGGCGCAATCGGCGATATTGATCAGTACCAGCTGCCGGACGCAAAAGGCTATACCTCCATGGCATACTATCTCTCGGGTGAGACGGATCAGGAAAGACAGCTCATGAGGGACCAGGTTTTTGGCACCGGTCTCGAGGATTTCAGAACATTCGGCCGCTATCTCCGACAGGCCCGGGACAGCGGCATTGTAAAGGTTCTGGGCTCTTCGAAGGGAATCGATGAATATGCGTCCACACGTAACAGAGAAATGCAGGTGGTGAAGCTGCTGTAGAAGAGAGAATATCGAACACCGAACCGCAGAATGATGAAGTAAAGATTCTCACCATCATGTGTTACGACTTACGGATCACGGCTCTTCCTTCGATATTCGTTATTCCTTATTCGTTATTCGTTATTCTGCGGTTCGAGTATTTCCACATCAGATGTCTTGCCAAAATAGCGGCCGCAACCCCGAGCGTATCGGCGAAAAAGTCAGCCAGAGAAGTGGACCGGTTCGGAACGAAGAACTGGTGGATCTCGTCGGAAAGCCCATATGCCATGCCGATTGCAAGGATTACCGCATAAGCGCATACCGGCTCCTTGCGCAGCCGCTCCGAGGGACGGGCCGCAAACAGGAGGGTCATCCCGAAGACAAAATAGGCCGCCCAGTGAAGAAGAAGATCGCTGTATTCGACATCCCCCATGGGAAGATCGATTTTCTCCAGAGAAGACAGGTAGAATATCGTTCCTGCAACCGCCAGCGCCGGCAGTGCACAGACAATTCTTGTCCAAGGTTTCGAGTTCCCGGTCACGCTCCGCATTCACCCCTGCTAATTTCCCGTCAGATGGATTGATGGGTTTCGCTCCGCTCTACCCATCCTACAAACTGAGATGCAAAACATCGAAAGCATCCCTGTAGGAGCGAGCGCTCAAGGCCGGGTCAGCCTCCGGTACTTGATGCGATGCGGCTGGGTCGCCGCCTCACCCAAACGTGCTCTCCGATCGGCATCGTACTCGGAATAGTTGCCGTAAAACCAGACTGCCTTGCTGTCTCCCTCGAACGCGAGAATGTGGGTGACGATTCTGTCCAGAAACCATCGATCGTGGCTGACCACCAACGCGCATCCGCCGAAGTTCTCGAGCGCCTCCTCGAGTGCCCGCAATGTGTTGATGTCAAGATCATTGGTCGGCTCGTCCAGGAGGAGCACATTGGCGCCCGCTTTCAGAATCCGGGCCAGGTGCACCCGGTTCCTTTCTCCCCCTGAGAGGGTTCCGACCTTCTTTTCCTGATCGGTTCCGGAAAAATTGAATCGGGCCACATAGGCGCGAGAGTTGACGGTCCGATTGCCCATTTCGATCGTATCATGACCCTCGGATATTACCTGCCAGATGCTCTTCTCGGGATCGAGAACATCCCGACTCTGATCCACATAGGCCATTTTTACGGTTTCTCCGAAGCGAACCGTGCCGGAGGTGGGCTCCTCCTGGCCTGTCAGCATCTTGAGGAGGGTGCTCTTCCCTGCACCGTTCGGGCCGATTACGCCGACAATGCCGCCGGCAGGAACCGAGAAGCTGAAGTCATCGATCAGAAGCCTGTCGCCATGGGCTTTGTGAAGGTGTTGCGCTTCTATGACCATATCGCCCAGGCGTGGTCCGGGCGGGATAAAGATCTCCAGATCCTTTTCCCTTTTTTCTCCTTCCTGAACCAGAAGCGACTCATATGCAGTGATGCGGGCCTTTGATTTGGCATGGCGCCCTTTAGGCGACATCCTGATCCATTCGAGCTCACGCTGGAGCGTCTTCCTCCTTTTGCTTTCGGTCTTTTCCTCTCCTGCCAGCCTGCTCTCCTTCTGCTGGAGCCACGAAGAATAGTTGCCTTTCCAGGGGATCCCTTCGCCTCTGTCGAGCTCAAGGATCCATTCAGCGACATTATCCAGAAAATACCGGTCGTGGGTGACGGCAATGACCGTGCCCGGATACTGCCGAAGGTGACGTTCCACCCAGCCCACGGTCTCGGCATCCAGATGGTTTGTCGGCTCATCCAGGAGCAGGATGTCCGGCTTCTGCAGAAGCAGCCTGCAAAGGGCGACACGCCGTCTCTCACCGCCCGACAGGATCTTTACAGGGGTATCGCCGGGCGGACAGCGCAAGGCGTCCATGGCCATTTCGAGTCTCGAATCCAGATCCCACCCATCCAATGCATCGATTTTCTCCTGAACTTCCCCTTGCCGCGCTATGAGTTTATCCATTTCCTTTTCAGACATGGGTTCGGCAAATTTTTCATTGATGCGGTTGAATTCCTCCAAAAGCCCCACAGCCTCCCGGACTCCTTCCTCTACATTCTCCTTGACCGTCTTGGAGTCGTCCAGCCGAGGCTCCTGCTCAAGAAAACCGATGGTAAAGCCGGGAGAGAGGATGGTCTCCCCGTTGAACTCCTTGTCCACTCCAGCAATGATCCGCAGCAGGGTGCTTTTGCCTGCGCCGTTCAGGCCGAGAACCCCGATTTTTGCTCCGTAAAAGTAGGAGAGCGAAATGTCTTTGAGAACGGGCTTCTTGTTATGATACCGGCTCACGCGGACCATGGAATAGATCACCTTATTAGCTTCCTGGCTCATCGTCTTGGGGGCGCCTCCTCGTTGCGTTCGTGTCCTTCTGCTGGACGGACGTAGTTCATAACAAAGCATGCGCATTGGGCAATGTCAACCGCAACCACAATTGAAGCTCCCTGCAGCCCCGCAAAATTTTTGCCGGCGTGCATCGGAGATCTCTGCCTACTGCTTACTGCTCACTTTTATCCGCGTAGAAGCAAAGAAAGAAGATTTGCGCGCAATCCATTTCGTGGTAATAATCCCCACGCAATGCTGCAGACGGGGAAAGAGGTGACCGGAGAGGAAATGGAACGGCTGGTTCTTCATGGTCTTTGCTGTGAGTGGGAAACGGCGGCCGGACAACTGAAACCCTCCGAAAGGAAGGGGTTCCTAAGGCCTCTCTTTGCGATTCGCGGGCTGAAGGGAAAGTGGGGGACCTGGTCATCGGAGCGAAGGGAAATCTCCCTCAGCAGAGACCTCATCCACAACCACTCCTGGGATGCAGTCCGCAGCGTCCTCCTACACGAAATGGCCCACCAGTTTTCAGATCAGGTTCTTCAGGCCTGGAATGAAGCGGATCACGGACCGGGCTTCAAGAGGGCGTGTCACCTGCTGAGGGCGAACCCCAGGGCATCGGCCGGTTACCCGCTTCTCGATGAAAAGCTTTCAGACGGTCCCCAGCGACAGCCGGATGGAATTCTTGCAAGGATCAGGAAGTTGATGTCCCTTGCGCAGAGCGCGAACCGGTTCGAGGCAGAAGCGGCAATGAACAAGGCCCACGAGCTGATCAGGAAGCATCAGGTCGACTTCACCACCGGGCCGGATCGCGACGAACTGATCAGTGTCTTTGTAGGCAAACCCTGCCTGCGCCATGGTCGTGAACACTACCGCCTTTCGAATCTCTTGCAGGACTTTTACTTTGTTTGCGGTATCTGGGTCCCCGCCTTTGTTCTGGACAAGGCCAGGATGGGTACAGTTCTGGAAATCACCGGCAGAATCCAGAACGTCAAAATAGCACGTTACGTCCATGATTTTGTTCTGCAGCACATCGATGGACAGTGGAAGGAATACGCAAAACGTTCCGGAATCAACGGCCGCCGAAAAAGCGACTTCGCTGTCGGGGTCCTGGATGGGTTCAGGACCAGGCTCGAGGAGAAGACGAAGATGGAAACACACCGGGAGGAGAATCTCTCGCTTGTAAAGGTCGAGGACAAAGAGCTGGAGAGGGAAATGGCCTACCGTTATCCCCATCTGAGAAAAATAAGGAGCTGGCTGGTGAGGAGAGACGGAAGGGTCCGGCGGGACGGAATGAAAATCGGGAGGAACCTTGTCATCTACAAGGGAATAGAGGAGCGGGGCCGCGCAGGGGGAAAGCGGATGCTGCCTTTACATGTACATCCGGCAAAGCGGTAATTAATTGCCCCTGAAACCGCCACCGGTTTCGCGACGGTCCTGTGCCGGTCCTATTCCTGTCTGAAATTCTATGCGGATAGCACCGGTCCCTGACCCGTATTCCGTCGGGTTAGAGCCGGGGGCGGCAAACAGGAGGCTTCCGTCGCTGACGTGGTACGCCCACAGGCCGCTCAGATCGTAGTTCCGGGGAGCACCGGGCCTCTTCGATTCAACTCTCGGAACATATAGACCAGCGTTCCCGTCCGTGAAGAGAACTGCGCAAAACTCCCTGTTACAATCGGGGTTGCCGCCATAGGTAGGAAGGACGACCACCGTCTGAAACGTCTTGTCAGGGTCAAACTGCGTGGTTCTTTCTAGATTCATCACCCCGGCGCACCCTGCGAAAAGCAGGAGAAGTGCGGCCCAGGCAACCAATGCAATACGGGCAAGCCGTCCTCGTGTCATCCCCTTGCGACTCATTTTCCCGTCCATTTCGTTTCCCTGCCCTTTCTCTCAAATGACATGGGAATCTGTGCAACTTGGTTCCCGCTGGTAAAAATAGTCACTGGCAAGAGAAGGTCAATTGGTCATATCCGGGCATATGCCTCAATTTTTCCCCTCATCTCCCCATTAGCGACGGAAGGTAAAGACATATGGACGGGAAAACCGTGATGAAAAAGGTGACCACGAAAATGGCAAATAGAAAAGGATACGCCCCCCTGAAAATCGTCGTCATGGGCACGTCTTTGACCACACCCGCAAGGGTATAGACATTGAGCCCCACCGGTGGCGTGATGAGACCAGCCTCCATCATGATCACGCATATCACCCCGAACCAGAGGGGATCGAACCCGAGTGCCTTGATGACCGGAAAGATGACGGGCATGGTAAGAACCATCATGGAGATGGCGTCCAGAAAGCATCCGAGGACCAGATAGATTACGACGATGATGACGAGCACGAAATAGGGGGAGATCCCAAGAGCGGCCAGCCACGAGGAAACGCTCGTGGGGATGGTTGAGAGCGCAAGAAAATAGCTGAAGACATTGGCGCCGGCAACCAGAAAAAGCACCAGGATCGAAATCCTGGCGGCTTCGAGAAGAGCCGCGGAGAGGCTTTTCCAGGTCAGCTTCATCTTTCCGAGCACTATCAGAAGCAGGGCCATGGCGCCGATCGCCCCTGCCTCCGTGGGGTTGACGAAACCGAGATAGATTCCGCCCATGACAATGAGGAAAACCAGCAGGGTCTCCCAAACCCCGCCAAAGGCACGGATCTTTTCCCTCCGGCTTACAATCCCGGGAGTGACCGGCGCGAGATCAGGGTTCAGCTTCACCTTGATGATTATGACCGATACGAAAGCCAGAGCGAGGAGCGCTCCGGGAATAATGCCTGAGATCAGCAGCTTTCCGATGGACTGCTCGGTCAGCATGCCGTAGACCACGAACCCGAGAGAAGGGGGGATCAGGAAGCTGAGAGTCCCGCCCGCGGCTACAACACCCACTGCCAGGGCAGGATCGTACTTGAACTTTCTCATTTCAGGAATGGCTATGGTTCCCATGGCTGCTGCCGCTGCAACCGAGGACCCGCTCAAAGCGCCGAAGCAGGCGCATGCCGCAATGGTCGCGATGCCCAGCCCGCCCGGCAGTCTTCTGAACCATTTGTCAAAAGACTGGTAGAGCTTTGCAGTAATTCCCGCGCTTCCGGCAAACGCCCCCATCAGGATGAAAAGGGGGATAATGGTATATGGATAATATGAGGCCGTCTCATACACGGTGTTGGCCACAACCGGCAGCGCAGCGCTGAAAGAAGCCAGATAACCGATGCCGAGAAATCCCACGAACATCATGACGAACGCAATGGGCATCCCGAGGAAGAGAAGAACGAGCAGCATGATGCTGCCGAGAATTCCGACTGTAATGGGGTTCACAGAGCACTCCTCCTGCCGATTTTGCCGAAAGACTCGATGAGATCGATGAGAAGCTCAAGCCACAGGAGGAGTCCCCCGATGGAAACCAATACCCGGAACGGGTACTGGGGTATTCTCAACTGGTCCGAAACGGCTTTTTCTGAAATTCCCTGAACCCAGCCTTGCCAGACCACCACCGCTATGATGAAAAGACTCAGCAGGGTTGTAAGGATCTGGCAAATGACGCGGAGACGTGGAGAAAGCCGGGAGGTGACAAAGTCCACCCCCACATGGCCCTTCACCTGCTGGGTGTAAGCGGCACCCAGCAGGATGAAGATAGAAAGGATGTATTGGGACAGCTCGAAGGTGCCGGGAATGGGTTTGTCGAAGAAGCTCCTCAACGCAACATCCGCGAAGGTGAGCAGCATGAGGGGGATAAGCGTGACCATTCCCGCTGCGCATGCGTAAAAGCTGATGCGCCGAATACCATTTCTGACCCCGGACCATCCCATGGCTTTCTCCCTCTATTCCGGAAATTACTTCCACTCCTTCGGGAACGCGACCACTTTGACGCCTCTCTTCTCGCATTCCTCATTGTACATTTTGACCACGTCCTTGGCAGGAAGGTTCTTGGCTTCCAAGTCCTTGACCCAGGTCCTGGTGACATCCTGGAAACGCTCATACCACTTCTCCGCTTCCTGGGAAGGCAGTTCAAAGAGATTCACCTTCTTGTCCGTGACCTCTTTCATCATGGATTTGTACACATCCCTGGTCAGCCCTCCAGTCGTCTTGAACGGGTTCTGGCAGACCTCATCCACCACAGGCTTGAGATTGTCCGGGATTTTGTTCCAGCTTTGCTTGTTCATCACCACGCCCTCGGATACGCACCCGAAGGTGGCCACCACCGCATGCTTGGCGACTTCGTGGAGCTTGAAGGAGAGAATCAGGGGAACACATGTGACGATGCCGTCTATTGTTCCCGTCTCCATGGCCATGTACACATCCCCCAGGGGCATGAAGATGGGTTCGGCGCCGATTGCTTTAATGTAGTTCGTCTGCTGTCCACCCGGGCTTCGAACCTTCATTCCTCTCACGTCGTCCAAACTCTTGACGGGCTTCTTGGTCCACAGAAAGGCCTGGATGCAGCCGTTCAATTCGACCACCTTCACAGCCTCGAACTCCTTGTGGAGGATTCTCTTGTACATGGCGTTGCCGATATCCGTGGCAACATCTTTTCCGTCCACCCAGGCGGCCATGGAGAGCACGTCGGTCAGAGGAAATCGTCCCGGAGTCCATGTGGCGGTGAAATACCCCATGTCGGAAAGCCCTTTCGACACGATGTCGTAGTGCTCCGGCCCCTTGCCCAGCGCGCCGCCGGGGAACATGGTTGAGGTGATCTTGTTCTCGCTCTTCTTCTTGAGCTGTTCCAACATGGGTTCCCATACGGTCTTGACCTCATACCCCACAGGAACGTGCCAGGTGCTGAAGCGGATGTTGGCCGCCTGGGCATGAGCCCAATCCAAATGGCCATGGCCGAGACCTGCGGCGATTCCGGCCCCGCCGATCAATGAGGTTTTCAAAAAGTTACGTCTGCTCATACCATGCTGATCACACATATCCTTCTCCTCCTTTTGGTTTTTCTTTCCGCCACCGGGTTCAGGAAAGAGTTTAGGACGCCCCGCTTCGCTCTCCCGGCAACAGGAGCGTCAAGGTGATGAACAGCAAATCCGTCGCTACCTGCAACGGTCCTCTGGGATTTCAAATTTCAAATCTCAAATTTCAGATTTCCTACCTCAGCCCGTCCTCCTTCTTGGCTTCCTCCTTCTTGAGGCCGCCGATCCGGGGGTGCGGTCTCCCGCAATTGGTCACCACGAGTGCCACGACGATCTCATCGGCCCGCGGGGCATCGTCGACCCGGACTGCCATGGCATCGAAATGGCTGCGCACAAAGGCCGCATCCTTGAAGTGGGTGGGGACATCAATCTCCGTACCCATACCTCCAATCTTCTTGGCAGATGGAATGATTGCCTTGCCTCCTGCCAGCGCATTTCTGAAGGGGGTCCCGAGCTTGGGATGCAGGATGGCCGCTGCATGCTCCTTTTCGCCGTTTTCACCCACAATCGCCGCCTTGCCGTACCCTTCGGCATCCTGCGGGCTGATCCCGAGAGCCTCGACCGCCATCTTGGCGAGGATACCCCCGAGCTCGTCTCCTGTTTCGATGAGAGGAGTCAGATCTTCCACATACCTCCCTGCAAAGGGGTTCTTGATAACGGCTATTGCCGCCGCTCTTTTCTGGGGGGGATTCACAGGACGACCACCGTCTGCAAGAATCTGTTCCACGACCGTTACATATTTCCTCACTTCCATTGTTGTCTTCTCCTTTTCCGCTTAGACGTTCAACCGATCTCTAAAAAACGATGTCATCCCGGTCTGCCCGCCCACCGCAACAAGAGCACCCAGGATGACTCCCCTTCCGACAAGCTCCTCGGCTCTGTCCATTGCCTTCGAAACGGCGATCCTGCCTTTCTCGGGGGTGATTCGGCCAACCTTGACCGTTACAGGGAGCCCGGGAATGTCGGTTTGGGGATCCACTTCTTCCGCGTATTGCTGAACGACCTGATCATCCTCCACGAAGCTTGCGTTTGCAACGGCAGTGGCCGCAGCATCTGCAAGGGATGCTGTGGATGCCACGATGGTGGCGGCGGAGGCAATGCCTCTGGTGAGACTCCTCCCTCCAAGTCCGCTGGTCGCAATCCCCCATGAACCGCAGCCGGGGCCCAGCACGAGGATGTCATCATAATCCGGATTACTCACATCCGTGCGGATGCCGACCCGCACGGGCTCTTCGTCCTGAAGCCGGACCGCGATGTCTCCCCCGTTGTTCACGACCACCTTCGTCATTCCCCTTTCTTGAAGGTAATCGGCCACCGCGTCCCCTATTGTACCGGCAACGGCCGCCATGGGCGTCAGATCACCGTCTCCAACCGCAAGCACGCTGCGCACCATTTCTCTGGCCAACGAATCTTCAAGATCCTGTTCCACACGGGTCTGCCTCCGCCTCAACACGTCCAGCATCCGGGCGACCCGTTCCAGGTAACCAAAGGATGCCCTGGCCGCCTGGACATTCATCTCACGCTGGGACACCTTTCCAATGAAGGATGAGATCACCAGACGCATCGGTCCGCACTCGGCCATGACCGAGCCGCCATCGAGCATATGCATCGTCTGCTCGTACGGCATGCCGTTTACATCTCCCGTTTATCATCTGTCATCGATTGTTCGCCCGGTCATTAATCATTGGTCACTTGTCCGGTAATGTAAAATGATAGATGATCAATGCTGAATGCTGAACGGCTTCATAGCCTCCACATGGCCGCCCATTTTCTCGTACTCCTCGAGCTCCATCGTGTACTCGACCGGGCAGATGGTGGCCGGTGTCGGGGTCCAGTAGAAAGACCCTTTCTTGACCCTTTCTACGTCCACCATAAAATTGATGCCCCCGCCCGGCATCACGAAAGCCGGTGCGCCCCCAATGGTCAAATGGGCCTTTGCCGCGTGAACCGCCCGGGTGAGTTTCACGGGGTACAAGGCTACTCCGGCCCTTGCGCTTCCCCCTGTTCCCCCCATGTACATGGCGGAAACCCTGGAAGGCTCGCAGCTGGAGGAAATGGCCTTTACCGCCTCCCTGCTCGCTTCGGTAAGAGGGATTTCCCGAAACGACCCGTCGCCGGTGAGTTCGAACAAGGCGGCCTTCTGCCCCGTCGTCTCCGTGATCAGGACGCGCATGCCGGAGCGGGCCGATGGCTGATCCACGCCTGAGATCACGTCAAGAGGGTTGACGATGGAGGTGCCTCCCCACCCGCCGCCGTGGTCTCCGAAGTAGCGGCCCGGGGTGCTCATCCTGAACTTGAGCTTGAGGCCGGATGGTCTCGCACCCGCGAATACGCCGGCCGCATGTTCGCTCATCAGGCTGGTGAGATGGGAATCGAGAATGATCACCTCGTCGGCGGCGGCCCTGAGGAGAGGGGCGAACAGCCCCAGTGTGGCGCTCCCGCATCCAACCCTCATGTTGGGGGGTATCTCGCCGTCGATGACCGGCGACCGGCCCACCTGGATCTCCAGCCTGGCCCCCCCTCTCACGGCCAGCCTGACCGAATTCCTGTTGGCGAGATTGGTGATGGTCCTTGCAACGACGAGCCCGTCCTTCCCGGTCAGGAGGTTCACGCCGCCTATAGAGAGCATCTTGGACCCGTACTGCTCGGTCACGAGCATCCCGACCTTCCTCTTCCCAACGAGCACGTCGGCGCCCTCTTCGCCGACAGCCGCATCCGTGTCGATCTTCACCGTGATGCCGCTATAGCTCAGAGGCGCCTCTGTGACCACGGTGACCACGTCCACGTCCTTCTGTCTGCCTCGAAGAATAAAGGGGGCGGGCTTGCAGTCCGGGTAGGTGGTGCCCGCGCCGATGGCGGTGACCAGAGGCGTTCGGATCGAATCCGCAGGTTCAGGCCCGACGATTTCCTTCACATCCTCGAAGGTGTGGAGGGGTGTAATCCTGACAAGTCTCCCCCTGTCGATTCGGTATCTCTGACAGGCGCCGATATTCCCTTCTCTGATCCGGCAGTTGATGGGGCATGAATCGCACGTGATGGCTTCGGCAGAGGCGGCAGCGTCACGCATGAGGGCGGACTGCTCACAGACCCTGATGCAGGCGCCGCATTCCGTGCAGTTCTCCTGGATAACCGCCTTTTTATCCTGCAGTCGGACAGCGGACAGAGGGCAGTCCCTCACGCAGTATCCGCAGCCGATGCATTTGTCTTTGTCAACCTTCATGTCAAACCCAAAGAACATTTTTTAGACAGGATAACAGGATCTACAGGATGAATTGTTTTAATCGCTGTCGTCCTGCGTTCCGGCCAAATGTGAAAGCTTCTCCGCCTTATCAATCATGAACGCTAGATTTCGTAGGATGGGTTAGCGAGGCGTAACCCATCGGTATTTTTTCGTACCGCTGATGTCCGAAATCGATGGGTTTCGCTTCGCTCAACCCATCCTACAAGTCTCGATCCTGTTGATCCTGTTATCCTGTCTGGACTCTTCTCTTTCCGTTATCCCTTTGTGACGGTCGGCTTTCCCACCGGCGGCGGTGTGTTGCGGCTGACGTTGACGACGACTTTGCCGTCCACCAGCACCATGGAAACAGCCGGGACATCGCCTGCTGCTAGGGCGGCGAGCGCATTCTTTCCCACAGAGCCCATGGGAGTGTCCATGACGACGATGTCCGCTTCCCTGCCCGGTTCAAGGATCCCGCGGTTGAGCCTGTAGAGTTTTGCAGTGTTGCCTGTGGCCATGCAGAGAGCCTCTTCCGATTTTATGGGGGTCATGCCGGCAAGCAGGCTGAGCACCCTGAGAACCCCGAGCGGCACGACGCCGGTTCCGGATGGAGCATCATTTCCTATGATTGCGCGATGAAGCGCGTTGTGCTTTACAAGCAGCGAACCGATTTCCACAGCGGTCTTCATATTGCCGCAATGGACAAACTCAACGGCCATGCTCGTTTTGGCAATGAGTTTTTCCGCTTCTTCGATGGAACAGGCAGTGGGGCCGCCGTTGATGTGAGAGACGATGTCCGGATCGGCGCCGAGAACCTGCTCCAGTCCTACCGTTGTGCTCCCAGGGATGGAGGTTCCTCCGGTGTGCATCATGACGACCATGCCGTTCTTCCTGGCCCATTTCACCATTGGCGCGGCATCCTCAGGCGACTTGACGGAGCCGAGACCGATCTCCCCCACCACTCGCACCCCTTCTTTGGCCATCTCTTCGAAATCCTTTTCCACGAGCCCTTTCTCGAGAATCACGCTGCCGCCCAGCACCTTCATGCCGCCGGGCCTGAAAGCCGCAAAGGATTTGGCAGCGAGGATCGCGAGGGCTTTGGTTCCGGAAGGATCCTTGGGTCTTCCAGGAAGATGAACTTCTCCTGCCGAGATCGCCGTGGTCACACCGCCATGAACCTCGCTCTCCAGGAAGTCCTGTTGCTTCTGCCTGGGTGTGAAGTCTCCCAAAACAGGATGGACATGGGAATCGATGAGACCCGGCGTTACGGTGGTCCCGGCACAGTCGATCACTTGCTCCGCCGCCTTTTCATCCATGTCCCTCAGAAGACCAACCTTCCTGATCACCCCTTCCTCGATCCAGATTGCATCCGCCTTGGGTAGCGGGTTTGCGATATCGCCGCTGACGAGAGTTCCAATGTTCTTTAGCAACAGACTGGACATGTACGAACCTCCTTAGAGATGTTGGCATTCATTTGTCGTTTTCCGTTTCGCATCGGAATTCCAATGATGCCGCTTCCAGCACCCGCTCCAGATTGGCCGGAAGTTGAGTGATTCTTTTCCCCAATGCGTCCGAAATGGCGTTCAATATGGCCGGAGCGGTGGGGATCAGCGCGGGCTCGCCGACGCCCTTCGCTCCGAACGGCCCTGTCGGTTCGGCCGACTCCACAATGATCGGCACCACCTCGGGCATGTCGTTCGCAGTGGGAATGTGATAATCCTTCATGGAGGCTGTCACACCGGGCGTAAACTCCTCCATCAGTGCAAAGCCCATTCCCATGGCCACTCCCCCGCAGATCTGGCCCACCACGCCCTCTGGGTGAATGGCCCTGCCGACATCGTGGGCGGCCACCACCCGATCCACCGTCACCTCGCCTGTGGTGATGTCCACCGTCACCTCAGCCACGTGGCATGCGTATGCATAGGTCGCGTATGGCTCGCCGCGGCCGGTATCCGGATCAAGCGGGGTAGTGACCGGGTCGAAATAGCCCTGCCACCGCAACGGGATTCCCTTCCTTCGGGCGCGTCCAGCAAGTTTCGAAAAAGGTATGCGGCGGCCGGGGTCGTCTTTGTGCATCACGAAACCGCCGTTGACGACGAGCGAATTCTTCGGGACTTTCATGACGTCGACCGCCTCGGTGAGCAGTACATCAGCCAGTTTGGCCGCGGCATCCCTGACTGCATTGCCCGAAATGTAGGTCTGCCTGCTGGCCGAAGTGGCCCCCGCGTTGGTGGTCATTTTCGTGTCCCCAACCATCATCCGGATGTCGTCGGGACAAAGGCCCAGAGTCCCGGCCGCGATTTGACCGAGGACCGTCGTCGAACCCTGCCCGATGTCGGCGCAACCGGTGTACAACGTGACACCCCCATCGAGATCCATTTCTATCTGCGCTGTAGACGGGTTTTGCGCGCCGGTGTTGCCTATCCCGTACCACATTGCCCCGATTCCGACACCGCGGCGCGTGAACGGGGAGACATCTTTATTGCACCGGGACGATCTCGCCTTCTTGTAGCTTTGTTCGACCGCATCCAGGCATTCCCCTATGCCGACGCTGGCAGCAAGCTTCTGACCGGTCGCGGTGACGGAGCCGACCCGGAGCGCATTACGCCGCCTGATCTCAAGCGGATCCATGCCCAGCTTTTCGGCGAGAAGGTCCATCTGGCTTTCGTGTGCGAAAGCTATCTGGGGGGTCCCGAAACCTCGCATTGCGCCGGCCACCGGGTTGTTCGTATAGACGCATAATGCCTCGGTGTCCACATGCTCTATCTCATAGGGTCCGGCGGCATGCACTGCGGCCCGAGAGGCCACGGCTATACCGTAAGAGCCATAGGCCCCGGTGTCACAGAGGATTCGGCATTTCATCGCCTTGAGCTTGCCGTCCTTTCCCGCACCGGTTTTCATTTCCATGACCAGGGCATGGCGCTTGCTGGTGGCGGTGAACGTCTCTTCCCGGCTGTACACGCAGCGCACGGGTCTTTGGAGATGGTGAAGCGCGAGCCCGATGAAACCCTGCATGTTGAGATCAAGCTTGGAGCCGAACCCGCCACCGGTGGGGGCCTGTATAATCCTCACCCGGCCGGCGTCCAGCCCCAGCAGGGCCACCACTTCGGCATGATCGTAGTGGGGGTTCTGGGTAGAGGCGAGAATAACAAGGGTGCCGTCCGTGTCCACCCATCCGGCCCCTGCGTCCGGCTCAAGATAGCAGTGTTCCAGAAACGAGGTCCTGTAGGTCTCCTCCACGACAGCCGCACAGGATGAAAAGCCGCCGCCCGCATCTCCTCTTACCACTCGTCGCCGGAACAGCAGGTTGCCTTTTTCATGTATTGCCGGAGCCCCGTCGGCCAGCGCGGCGGCCGGATCGTAGACGGCGGGAAGAACCTCGTAAGCGACTTTTACTGCGGCCGCGCCCTTCTCGGCTGCTTCTTCGGTTTCGGCGGCCACCAGTGCGACGGGGTCCCCTATGAATCGGGCCTTATCCGCGACCAGAAGAGGCCGGTCCTTGTTGATGATTCCGGTGAGATTCCTACCGGGGATATCGCGAGCGGTGAAAATGCGCACCACTCCCGCCAGCCTCGACGCCTCTGTGGTATCCACCCCAAGGATGCGGGCATGGGGATGGGGGCTTCGCACTGCTCTGAGGGTCAGCGGGTTTTCGAGCCGATAATCCGAGCTGAATCTGCATGCGCCGGTCAAACGTTCGAAGGCCCCCTTGCGGGGGACACTGCAGCCGATGCATTCACCTTGTTCAGTCATTTTTCACCATTGGATGTGAACTTTTCAAGGGGCGCAGGGTTGGTCGTCCCCCAGTTTCCTAGCGCTAAAGTTTTACCATTGGATACAGCAGCCGAATAAAAAGCCCTTTTACGGCCTGCTCTTTGTAGATCGTCGTAGGTCTCCTGCCGGAGATCTCGATCATTTTTTCGGCCGCAAGCCTCCCTCCTTCCGCCACCACGGTTTCGTCGGGGATCTTCCCGAGCAAAAAGTCCTCCACTTCTCTGATCCTGCAGGCAACCGGGGTGCACGACCCGAGACAGAACCGGATGAAACTGATCGCACACCCGGCGTCTTTTTCCGCCAGCACGGCCATGCTCACCCGGGCGATCGCAAGCGCCTTGCGCCTGCCGATCTTCAAAAATTCAGAGAAACCGCCTTCAGCGGGCTTCAGGATGAAACGCACGATCAGTTCCCTGGGGCCGACGTTGCTCCGGTTAGGCCCGGCTGCCGATTGCTCAACCGGTATCCGCCTCTCGCCCTCCGGGCCTGCGAGCACTGCCACAGCTTCATGAACGATCAGCGGGGGGAAGGTGTCTGCGGAGGGAGAAGCGTTGGCGATGTTGCCGCCTATGGTCGCTGTGTTGCGAACCTGCGGACTTCCGAAGGTAAGGCAGGATTTCCAGAGCACTGGGGCGAATCTCTTGACCTCTTCCGAGCGCGCGATCTCCGAGATTGTCGCGCCTGCCCCTACGGAAAGGCCTTCCTCCGTCACAGCGATCCCGCGCAATTCGGGGATGCGCGTAACATCCATGATATAGCGGGCATTGCACTTCCCGGATCTGATATCGATCAGCAGGTCGGTCCCGCCGGCAAGCGGCTTCGTCTCCGGGCCGTGAACAGACAGGAAACCGACTGTTTCTTCGAGGCTTGAGGGTCTGACATATTCCACGTCCGACCTCACTTTGCGTTCTCCCTTTTTCGCTCCGCGGCCGCTTCCACGGCCTGAAATATCTGCTTGTAGCCGGTGCATCGGCAGAGATTGCCCGAAAGCCCGTCCGCGATCGTCGTGCGGTCGGGGCGGGGATGCTGGTCCAGCAGCGCTACCGTGCTCATGAGGAGCCCGGGCGTACAGAAACCGCACTGCACCGCATGGTGGTCGAGAAAGGCCTGCTGGATGGGATCGAGGGATTCACCCTCGGCCAGGCCCTCCACCGTTCGTACGCTGGTTCCATCGAGTTGGGCAGCGAGCATAAGGCAGCCATTTACGGCCTTCCCATCCACGAGGATCGTGCACGCGCCGCATTCTCCGATCCCGCAGCCTTCCTTGGCGCCGGTGAGATGCAGCCTTTCCCTTATGGCGTGTAAGGCCGTTTCACCGGCCTCCACTTCGAGTATAGCCGGCTGGCCGTTGACCTTGAACGATATCGGCACGGTTTTCAGAGGTTGAGCCAAGGGGTTCTCCTTACTATCAGGCCTGCGTCCGCGACCCGATTAGGTGTCGGGTGTCAGTGTTCAGGTTTCAGTGTTCAGGTGTCAGGAAACTAATGAACTACTATGCTGACACCCGACACCTGACACCTTTCAAACCCATCTTGTGGTAACCGTCTTCTCATCCATGAACAGCCTCATGGAGGCGAGCCTGGATTTTGCGCTGCCCACAAAGGAATCCCTTCTTGAACCCAATGGGAAGAAGGCATAGGGTTGAGCCACACCGAGATTGACTCCAACATTGCCCACATTGACCTCCCGGATGAATTTCCGCGCGTTCCTTCCGCTCGATGTCATGATGCAGGCGGAGTGTCCCAGATTGGTCTTCGTATTGATCCACTCGATGGCCTGTTCCATACTCTCTCCCCTGATCAGGGCCGCCACGGCGCCGAAGGCCTCTTGCTTCGCACTCGGCATGTCCACATTCACTTCTTCAAGGAGGATCGGCCCCAGAAAGTATCCTTTCGGGTAATCCCTGGCTTTGACCGCCCTTCCGTCCAGCACCATCTTGGCACCGTCTTTCAAGGCCTGTTCGGTCCAGCGGAGGACACTCTGCATTCCGTCCTTGGTGGTATAAGGTCCCATTGTGGTCTCCGTATCCAGACCGTATCCCAGCTCCATCTTCGCCGCCGCCTCTTTGAACTTGCTCTTCACTTCGTCATAGACGTTTCCAACGACGACAACATTGTCCACTCCCAGGCAACGCTGCCCGGTCATTCCGTAGCAGCCTCTCAAAAGCCAGGGGACTGCCGTATCGATGTCCGCATCGGGCATGATGACCACGGTGTTCTTCCCGTTGCCGTTGATGGAGGAGGTTTTCCTCAGTTTTCCGCACATCTCGAAGAGCTCATGGCCTGCCCTGTTTGAGCCGATGAAGCCGACCCCTTTGATGCAGGGATGGGACAGGATGTCCTTGTTGACCGATCTTCCCCCATAGACCATATTGATCACGCCCTTGGGGAATCCCGCCTCCAGCGCAACCCTGTTGATGATCTCTGCAGCTACCGGATCCTGGCTGCTGGGGCTGACGACCACCGTGCACCCTGCAGCCAGGGCATAGGGCACGAACGAAGACCAGGCGTGCATGGGAATGTTTCCGGGAGTGATGATCAGAAAAGGCCCCAGGGGCTCCCAGTAAAGGTACTCATCGATGCCATTGGCAAGGTTCAGCACGGTTTCGTTTTCCTTGGGCATGTGATAAATCGCCGAGCACGCGGACTCGATGTTTTCCAGAACGCGTGCGACCGAGCCCCTTGCCTCGTCAATTGTCCTTCCATGGTCCTGCGTGAGAGTGCGGCACATTTCCTCAAAATGCTGCCGGAACTTTCCGTGCATGGTGAAGAGCATATAGGCTCTGTCTCTGATTGAGACATTTCGCCATGTCTGAAAGGCCTTTTGGGCAGCCTCAACCGCCTTGATCGTTTCCTCTTGGGTGGCGACTGGAAACTCCGCTATGACCTCATCGGTCGCCGGATTTGTGTCCTGCTGGATTTGTGTGGAACGGGACTCGACCCATTCGCCGTCAATCAGCAGCTTCAGTCTGCCATAATGGCTTTTCACTTCATCTAATAACATCCTTCACATCCTCCCCTTCCATCTCGAAATCCCTCAGGATTCGCGGTTCTTTCAAAAAGATTTGCCTCTTTTCCTGAATAGTTCTTCCTGTATGTCCAGCCCTTTTACAATGTGTTCTCTGGTCAACCGCTCTGCCAGGTCTTTGTCCCTGGCTTTGACGGCTTCAACAATTTTTCGGTGGTACCTGCACGACTCTTTGAGATGTTTTGGATCCGAAAAAGATCCCACCGCGATGCGTTTTGCCTGGTTGTTCAAAGACTGCTGGATTTTCCTGAGCCTTCCGTGCCCGGCGATCTCTGCCGTGGTTTCGTGGAAAAGATGATTCAGATCCTCGTACTTCAAAATATCTTTTTTGCCGGGACGCAGGACAATCGCCTCCATTTCGTCGACGATTCCTTCCAGTCTGTGGAAATCGGCATCGGACATCTTGTCGATTGCAAGCGTTACGGCCAAAGAGTACAACGCGATCTTCAAGGTGTAGATCTCCCAAATGTCCACGCCTGTAAGATCCGAGACAAAGACGCCCCGCCGAGGCTCTCTTCTCAGGAACCCTTCAGCCTCCAGGATTTTGAAAGCCTCTCGAATGGGAGGACGGCTGATCCCGAGGGAGGAAGCGACCTCCTGTTCCTTTACCTGCTGGCCGGGCTTGTATTCCCCGCTGAAGATGCAGGTTTCCAGATACTTCCTGGCGCTGTCCACTATGGATTCGACCTTCAGCAAATTGCGGCTCCTTTGAATTGTCTATTGTCTACAATCTACAGGGCTGCCCGTCAAGAAAAAACCGAATTTCTCCATGAATGCACAGTCTCCGCTTCAACCGGAGGGAAAAGGATGATATGTCGTGATGACTTTACGGAGATAATTGCAACCAGGGAGAACCACCCGGATGTTTCACTATGCATGGCTGATTGTTTTCACAGGGACCATCGTACTCCTGCTTGCCCAGGGATTTGCAAGGATGTCCTATTCGGTCATCCTCCCCTCCATGAAGGACGGTCTTCTCCTCTCCTATACTCAGGCGGGCCTCATCGGTACCGCCAATTTCGTTGGGTATCTCAGCCTGGCGGTCATTGGAGGATTTCTCGCTGTCCGCTTCGGGGCCAGGAGGACCATCTTCGTATCCCTGGTCGTCATGGGGACCTGTCTGTTCCTGACCGGATTGTCCAATTCGTTCACTGCCGCCTTTTTGACGAGATTGCTGACCGGACTGGGAAACGGCGGCGCCGTGGTACCCATGATGGCCCTCCCTGCAGCCTGGTTCGCAACCAGGAAAAGGGGACTTGCAGCCGGTGTTATGACTATCGGGACTGGTGTGGGTCTCTTCATTGTGGGATTCGTCCTCCCGGGTTTTATCGAGAGGATCGGTCCCGATGGTTGGCGGTATGCATGGTTTCTGCTCGGCATCGTGGTCTTTAGTCTGTCCTTTGCCTGTTACGCTTTTCTGCGGGACACTCCGGAAGATAAAGCTACCACCATGTATGGAGGAGAGGAGGAAAAGAGAGCGGTTTCAGGCTCCGGCTTCTTTTCCACATGGGTGGAGGTAGTGAAAGAGCCGGAGATCTGGAAACTCGGAACAGTGTACTTCACCTTCGGGTTTTCCTATATCATCTACATGACTTTTTTTGTTGCCTATCTTACCGGTGAGGCCGCAATTCCTCCCCAAAAAGCGGGGGAAATCTTTGCAGTGCTCGGGTTGGCGAGTATCCTCAGCGGCGTTCTCTGGGGCTGGATATCCGACCTCTTGGGCAGAAGACACGGCGCACTGCTCGCACTCCTCACTCTTGCTCTCTCCTACATCGTGCTCGCCTTCGGAAAAAGCGAGCCATTGATTTGTGTTTCCGCCATCCTCTTTGGCGCCGCACTTTCCTCAATACCGGCCATCATGGCCGCAGCCGTTGGCGATGTGATGGGGGGAAGGCTTGCACCCGCCGCCCTGGGATTTGTGACGCTCATTTTCGGAATCGGCCAGTCTCTCGGACCGGCTGTGGCAGGATGGATGAAGGACTCCACCGGCACGTTCGCGTGGGCGTTCATTCTCTCAGCTGTTGTCTCGGCCGCCGGGGCCGGCAGTGCGATGATGCTACGGAAGAAGTGAGCAGAGGGCCTGCCTTTCACCACGAAGAACACGAAAGACACGAAGAGAATATGGACCTATCGGACGGATCGGTCTGATCGGTCCCATTCTTCGTGCTCTACGTGTGCTTCGTGGCAAGGACGCGGGCTCCGCCGGAGAGCGCACGGTCAATTCTTTTCGATATCCGCCATCACCTGATGCCTGCGCGCCGCTGTGCGATACTTGAAAAGAGCGTCGGCTGCAAGCTTCTCCATGGACCTGATCCGTTGATCCGCGGAGGTTTCCGGATCGAACAACCGCAGCAGGTAAGGTTGTTTTTGGCTCCCGGTTGCCTCCTGAATGAGCCGGGCTGTCTCCCCGACTTCCTCCGGGGTCAAATAACTGACTTCAAACGGGTCCTCCTGCCGCACAACAGGGGTTACCGTGGTTACGAACCGGTATTCAGGAAACTTTGCCACAAGTGCGATCGTCTTTTTGACCTCAACCGGGTCGACACTTCCAGCCGCTGTGCTGCAAAGGAGATTCAAGGGTCCTTTCACTTCCATGATTACCCGGTCGCCCAGCCCGGAGCCGAGCAACCTCTCCAGGAGCGACGCATTTCTCCCCATCGTGTCGAGCTGAAGCTTCATCCCCTGCGTCTTGAGAAAACTCAAAACGAGGATAAGACTGTCGGCCAGGGAGGGATCCCCGCCCGAGACGTGAATGCCGTCCATCCATCCGTGGGAAAGGTCGCTCCGGCCGATGAAGTCGTCCAGCGCCGTACCGGCATGCAGATAGGCGACCACCACTCCTACCCCCTGCCGGATGAATCCGCCGTCGACAAAGACCGGGAACTCAATCCCCTCTTTGCCCCTGAAAATCGCGCTGCGGTTATTCCTGTAAAACTGCCCGAAGGATTCCTTTCCATCTCCCTTGATGTCGAACTCCCGATAATCGATCCCTTTCTCAGCCATAAACTTTTTTGCGATTTTACACCGGGCACACCCTATGGCCGTATAGATTATCTTTTCCATCGACAACTCCTCAGTGAAAAAGTCCTGTTATTGCTGCGCTTCGCAGTTTTGAATGCCCTGCTTTCACCACGAAAGATACAAAGGTTTAAATCAAGTTTTCAGCAACCTGCTAAATGTGGATGGCGTGCCCCATCAGTGCATGTGCGGCCTCCATGAGCGTTTCGCTCAGGCTGGGGTGAGGATGAACCGTGCATCCCAGTTCTTCCACCCTTGCGCCTTTTCTGACCAGAGCCGCCGGGCCTGCGATCAACTCGGTCACATGGGCTCCGATGAGATGAACGCCCAGGAGCTTCTTCCCGGCCGCTTCCCCCACGAGCTTGACGAATCCGAAATTCTCATCCATTGCCAAAGCCTTGGCATTTGCCACAAAAGGAGCTTGGGCAACCATCACCTCGTGGCCCTGCTCTCTTGCCTGCTTTTCGGTAAGGCCCACTGAGGCGGACTCAGGATAGGCATACGTGCATCGAGGAATATTGCGGTAGTCCAGGACCTCCGTCGGGCGTCCTGCAATGGCTTCAGCGGCAATCATTGCCTGTGCCGAAGCCGTGTGGGCCAGCCCTAATTTCCCTGTCACATCGCCGATCGCATAGATGTTCGGGCCAGAGGTGCGCATTTGAAGATCAATGTCGATATATCCGCGGGTCACAAAGACCCCCGACTGCTCCAGTCCGAGGTTCTCGCTGTTGGGCGCGAAACCGATGGCCACCAGGACCTTGTCAGCAGTGACCTCTTCGGTTTTGCCTCCTGTGACAAACCTGACGTTGGCGCATTTATCGTCCCGGCGGATCTCTTCAACCCGGGCTCCCGTAAAAACGTGCATACCCGACCGCTTGAACTGTTTCTCCGCCTCTGCCGAGATATCTTCATCTTCCAGGGGGAGAATGCGCGGCAGCATCTCGAGGACCGTGACCTTTACCCCATAGCGTGCCCAGAGGGTGGCGAACTCCATTCCTATAGGGCCTCCACCGACGATCACGGCCGAAGAGGGCAGCTCTTTGAGGTCCACTGCTTTCCTGTACTGGATAACCCTTTCATCATCGAACGGATTTCCCGGCAGCTCCCGGGGCCGCGCTCCCGTTGCGATAATGACGTTCCTTGCGCTCAGCCTTTCCCCGGAAGGGTCGATCTCAATCTGATTTGTCCCGTTCAGCCTGCCGGCTCCCTCGTACACTGCGATCGAGTACTTTTTCATGAGGAGCTGAATGCGTCTGACCTGGCGTGTCACCACGCTTCTGCTCCGCTTGTGGGCCTCGGCAAAATTCGCGGATAGATGATCCACCTCGAAACCAAAAGTCCTTCCTCTGGAGAGGAGATGGACGACCTCCGCATTCTGCAGTAATGACTTGGTGGGGACGCAGCCCCAGTTCAGGCAAACGCCGCCCAAGTTCTCTTTCTCCACCACCGCAGTGCGGAGCCCCAATTGGCTCGATCTGACGGCAGCAACATACCCTCCCGGGCCTCCTCCGAGGACTACGACATCAAAATCCTTCATGGCCAACCCCCTCTCCACCTTGAATCCTGCCACGAAGACACGAAGAAGAGCGTTCTGATTTACTTTGTGCCTTCGTGGCGGATCCGTCTTCCTTCCCTTTCTCAGAAGAACACGCCGGGCAACCAGGTGGCGATCTGAGGGAAAACAGTTAGAATAAGAATGCAAAGAACCATGCAAATGAAAAAAGGAACAATTCCTCTGAATATGTCCTGCATGGGCACATCTTTTGCCACGCTGCCGATGGCGAATACATTGACGCCAATGGGAGGCGTGATCTGCCCCATCTCCATGGTGAGAACCGCGACCACCCCGAACCATATGGGATCAAATCCCAGGGCCACGATGGAAGGGAAGATGGTGGGCAGAACCAGGAGGATCATGGGAATAACGTTCAGGAGACATCCCAGCAGCATGAACAGAAGTATCACCGCTGCAAATACAAAATAGCGATTGACCTCCAAACCCGTCACGAATTCGGCCAGCGCAAAGGGGAGCCGGGTGGAGGCAAGGAAATAGCCGAGGATACCCACACCGATCAGAATCAACAGAAGCTTGGTGGTGATAGCCAGGGTGTCTTTCAACGCAGTGAGCAAGACCTGAGAGGTCATCCTGCGCCGGACAAGGGCGTAGACGAACGCACCGACAGCACCGATGGAGCCACCTTCCACCGGGCTGAAAATGCCGCTGAGTATCCCTCCAAGAATCAGGACGAAAAGGACCAACATGCCAACGACGCCTCTCAGTGAGACCAGCTTCTCCCGAAAGGTGGACGGCTCGCCCGGAGGGCCAAGCTCGGGTCTTCTCCGGACCCTGGTGTAGATGGTTCCCATAAAAAGTGCCGTCAGGAGCAGCCCGGGCAGGATGCCTGCTATAAAAAGGCGGCCGATCGACTCTTCCGTTACAATGGCGTAGAAAATGAACCCGACACTCGGAGGTATAAGGATTCCCAGGGTGCCCCCGGCAGCGAGGCAGCCGGTTGCCATTTTCATGTCATACCCTTTCTTTCTCATTTCCGGCGTCGCGATCGTCCCCATGGTCACCGCAGTAGCCAGACTGTCCCCGCAAATAGCCGAAAACCCGGCACACCCTGCAACCGAAGAGATGGCGAGACCCCCGGGAAGACGGCCCAGCCATGTATACGCGGTCTCAAAAAGATCCTTGCTGATTCCGGACCGATAAGCGAATTCGCCCATCAGGATAAAAAGTGGAACGACCGTCAGCATATAGGAAGCGGCGGTATCATAAGAGCTGATGCCGAGCATACTGAGCGAGGGCCAGATTCCCCCATATACAATGGTCATTCCGAGAAACCCGGTCAGGGCCATTCCAAAACCGATGGGGAGTCCCAGAAAAAGGAAGAAAAAGAGCAGGCACATGCCGAGAATTCCGATTGTCGATTCACTCCAGGTCATGGGAATCCATCCCGCCAGTGGAACGGCCAGCAACAGAGCGGTGATCCCAAAGGCAGGGATCAGCCAGGGGACCTTCCGGCTGGATGCAGTTCGTTCCAGTGCCCGGAGAAAGGAGGCAAAAACGGCTACGGCCAGGAGCGCCGCGCCGACAGCTGCAATGAGCCTGAATATTCCCAAGGGGACATGATACGTGAAGCTGACCTCATGATTGAGAAACTTTTCGATTCCTTGCGCCACCAGCTGCCAGGACATCAAGGCGAAAAAGAGTGCCGATATGAAATAGAGGCAGGTCTCAATGATGTTTCGCGCGCCTGGCGGAATTTTAGAGGTGAGAAGATCGATATTGATGTGCCCGCCATGTGTGTGCGTATGGGCAATCCCAAAAAAGACCAGGATTCCCATCAGGAACTCTTCGATCTCTATGGCGCCTGGTATCGAACTCGAGAAAAGGAGCCTGAATAGTACATCAAAGAAGACGGGCAGGGGGAGGATGCAAAGAAGAACCGCCGCGACAAAATTGATCCTGTCGATCACCGGGTTGACCATTCCCTGGACCCGTTCTGCCGTAGAGTTCTGCTGTCGGCTCATGAGAACGTTCATAGGAACTCCTGACTGAATCCCTGAACGGCGATGGGCCGCTCAGGGGTTCGATGTGCTTATTCTTTATATCCTCCGGTCGTTTGGCTCGAATATGTTTCAGCGAGTTTCATGGCTTCCTCATAAATCTTCCTGGCATTCTTGTACCCTTTCCCTTCCACGGCCTGGATCCACGCGTCATCCATATGCTTCAGTTTGGCGCGCCATAGCTTCTTCTCTTCCTTGGGAAGGACATAGAAAGTATGCCCCTCTTTCTTCATCCAGCTCGAATCGTCGATAGCTCCCTGGTCGAGGGTCTTTCCGCTCACCTGAGCCATGTGGCGACCCGTGGTTTGCTCCAGAAGCTTTTTGTACTCCTCAGGAAGGCTGTTCCACTTTTTCGGGTTCATGGCCGCGTAAAAGGCGTCGCAATTCAAATCGATGATCGTATGATGTTTGGCGGCATCCGAGATCTTGAAGGCTCTCATTGGAGCTATGGGGCACATGACGCCGTCTGCCATTCCGCGCTCCAGCGCGAGATAGGTATCCGGGGGGGTCATTTCAATGGGGTTGGCACCAAGAGCTTTGATCATTTCCAGGTTTCTGGGATTCCATCCGATGATCTTGAGGCCGCTCATATCCGCCAGGGTCTTCACCTGTTTCTTCTTGGTGTGAAGCTGAATAGTGGCGCTGGTCCACTGCCAGAGCATCTTTACGTCTTTGTACTCCTCCTGCCATTCCGGAAAGGCCTGATAAAGATCCCATATGGTCAGACTGCCCGCTTCTGAACCGTTGAAGAGCATGGGCAGGGAAACCACGTCGGTCAGGGGGAATTTCCCCTGGTTTCGCCAGGTGGGGTTAAAAATCATGTCTGCGGATCCGCTCGTCAAAGCGTTGTACGCTTCCTTCTGCGGGACCAGCGTGTTTGGATTGAAGAACTGGATTACAAGCCCCCCATTGCTTTTCTTTTTCAGGTCATCTACCCAGGGGAACCAGCCGTTCTTGACCGTGGGGTGCTTGTCGGGGTACTCGCTTGCGGTCTTGATCACGACCCTTTCCGCGGACCATGCGGGAACAGCAAACAAGAAAACTGCGGTCACTGCCGCAATACAAATCAAAATGGAACTGGACAGCGCTCTTCTCATCGTTGTTGCCTCCTCATTGAAAATGGTTCAATGAACCGGTTATGTCTCTGATGTCCAAGACCTACTTGTCCACATCCACCTGCACGCACAAGGCTGCGTCGCCCTGATATGGTCGAACTCCATCCACCGCTGTAACCTGTCTGGGGCCGGGCAATGCTGCGCCCGGAACCCGAAAGGTTGTCACGTCGATCCGTTCGATCGCTTTCTCCTTCGGGCGGTCCAGCTGCGGCACCCATTCATACGGCACGCGGTATGCCCGGTAGACCATGTTCATGTGCATCATGGTGCCCCAGTATGGGCTGATGTATTCCCACACGAGCTCATGGTCCGCGGTAACCTCGATGATGCGGCCGCCGGAGCCCTCTGTAATGAGTGTGTTCCCGTTGGGCAATCTTTGGGCCGAGCTGATGAACGGGCTGTAGTATCGGTTGCTGTCGGTCGGGTGGAGCAGGCCGGCCTCCTTGGGGGTGTGCTGCCAGACGATCTCGAGCGTAGTGGGATCGAACTCCACCACCCTGGAATAATCTCTGAGAGCGTTCTTGATGCCCGTGGGCGATCCCGGATTGGGAGCACCGTAGCCCGCCCAGCCTCCGTTGTCATAGACCAGGATGTTTCCCTCACCGGGAAGACCCCTCGGGACCATGTGGGCATGGTGCTGGCCGATCATCCACCCGAGATCGCGCAGCGCCTTGGTGCCGTTATAATCCGGGCCGATCTTCCAGACGATTTCACCCGTCTTCCTGCTGACGATCGCGAAAATGTTCGATTCCCTCGAATCCCAGATGATGTTGTCCGGGTGGAAACGGTGATCCCCGGCATCGAACAATTTGTTCGGCCCGAGAAGGGACATGGAATTTATGTGCATCCAGTCCCCCATTCCCCCACCGCAAGGAACCATGTTGGGATTGCGGGAGAGGATATTCTTTGCCTCTTCGCTGAAGTCCAGTTCATCGAAATGGTCGCTGCAGTGCCACTCCCAGACCACATCGCCTTCCCAGGTCACTTCAAGAATCACGTCGTCGAGCAGACGTTTGTCAGTGATCTTCTTTTCAAAGACGTTCCTGTGACAAAGAACCCAGGTGTTCCCCCTGTCAACCAGTGGATCCATGCCCGGCGCGTAGTATCCCACCGGGTTGCCCTGCCTCTGATAATCATGATGCTGGCGGGCCATCCACTGGGGCGCCTCACCGGGATCTTCGATAAACTCCCACTGATCGAACTTCCACACGATTTTTCCATCAAAATCCACCTGGACCAGATCGATCTGGTCCTGTAAGCCGAAGGCGTTAGGACGCTCCCCGGTGTGCCCCAGGACATATCCTCCGGGGAAGACCTTGTTCGGAAAGCCGTGTAAACCCTTCCACAGCTTCACCTCAGTTCCATTCATGTCAACGAGGAGTGCCCCCAGTTCCTTTGCCTGATAAATTGTATACCCGTTCCAACACTTCCCCGGGTCGTATACTGTTGCCCCTGTGGGATACACACTCGGATAGGTCATTTTGCTTCCCTCCTTCCCCGCACTATTTCCTCGTGGAATTTATAGATTTTTCATCGCTGTAATAGAGTTGCTCCGAAATCTCCGCCGCTGTTCTTTTCAGGGCGGGTACGATTTCCGGGTGCCTGTCCCAAGTGATCTTGTGGGCAGGACCGGCCACCGCTACCGCCGCTACTGCTCGCTTTTCATAGTTGAAAACAGGACATCCGAAGGCGCGGATCCCGACATTTCGTTCCTCATCGTCAAACGCGAAACCGCGGCGCAAGATTTCCTTCAGTTCGCGTTTCATGCTTTTTGGATCGGTTATGGACTTTGGCGTGAATGCGGTCAGTTCCTGCGCGAGAATACGCTCCTGGAATTCCGGCGGCGAATACGCGAGTATGCTCTTGGCACCTGCAGCCGCATTGTATCCATGTCGCGCACCAACGTCCTCCTTTATCCTGACAGGCCCCGGTCCCTCTGCAATATGAGCTATCGCGGTATAGGTGGGGCCGGCCACTTCAAGCACCACCGTCTCCCGTATCTGGTTTCTCAGCCTGTCGATCAGAGGAATAGCGATTCTCGTGAGATTGCTGCTCAGAGACTGCTGCACGGCCGAACCCAGGTCCACGATGGAATGTCCCAACAGAAATTTCCTGGTCTCGGGATTCTGCTGCATGAACCCGTATTTCTCGAGGACATGCAAGAGCCGATTGACCGTGGACCTGTGGAACCCGAGTTTCTCACTCAGCTCCTGGGTGCTCAGCTCCGGATTATGGGGGGCAAAGGAGAGCAGAATCTCCAGGGCTTTTTCCAGGGACCGATGCGTAGAATTTTCTTGTTGCATTCTGTGCGCCTCTGATGCATATAATGCGCACATGTTTTTGGGTTGTCAATTAATTTTTTCATTATTTTGCAAACGTGAGCGGATCGAATTATGTTGAGCCAGTCGCGTTTACCGGAGGAAGTAATGCTTTCAAAGAAATTCAGAGTGACACTCCTCGGCACCGGAATCCCGGACCCAAAGCCGAACCGTTATGGATCAGGCACCCTCATAGAGGCCGGGAATCAGAAACTCATTTTTGACTGTGGTCGCTGCGTTCTCCAAAGACTTTCCGAGACGGGCATACCCCTCAAAGAGGCCAACAAGTTGTTCCTGACCCATCTTCATTCCGACCACACGGTCGGTATTCCGGATCTTTGGCTTACACCGTGGATCTTCGGCAGATGGGAAGAACCTTTCTATGTGTGGGGACCTGACGGCACAAAGAAGATGATGTCAAAGCTGGAGGAGGCCTTCGAATTCGACCTTCAGATCCGTCCGGTGCACGATCTCCTGCCCGAAGCGGGTGCGAAAATCGTAGCGCACGACTTCAGGGAAGGGGTCGTCTATGAAAAAGACGGGTGCAAGGTGACGGCCTTCGAGGTGGATCACCGGCCCATCCGGCCGTCTTACGGCTTTCGCGTTGATTACGGAGACAAGTTCGTGGTTCTTTCAGGAGACACCCGTGTAAGCGAGAATCTCCTGCGTTACGCAAAGGGTGCGGACCTGCTTATGCACAACGTGGGCGCAGCGCGTCCTGAGGATCTTCTCCAATCCGAAAGGTACCGGAGAATCATGTCGCTCCATTCACACCCTGAAGAGACGGGAGAGCTCTTTGCCCGTGTGAACCCGAGGATGGCAGTGTATACGCATATGGTTCTATTCAAGGTCGGAATAGAGGACGTTCTGGAGAGGACCCGCAAGAGCTATTCCGGCCCCCTGGTGATCGGGGAGGATCTGATGGCGTTTGACATAGGGGAAAGGATCGAGGTCACGCGCCGGTCCCCTGAAAAGGTGCCCGAAATCGTTCCGGAGCTCTGAAGCATCATAAGGTTGGAAGGTCAGAAGGTGAGCGGTTCAGGTCGTTCCTTTCTCAGCTTCTCAACTTCTCACCTTCTCACCCTCTTTCCTCCCCGCCCCCGGCAGCATGTGTGCCGGCATCTGGACGGCGACCACCTCGCCCTGGGCACAGATTTGCCCTCCGGCAGAAAGCGTTGCGCTCACGACAACCTTGCGTCCCTTGATCTCTTTTACCTTTCCACGAACTTCCAGTGGTCCATTTAGTGGTGTCGGCCGCAAAAAATCCACGTGGAGGGATGCTGTCACATAGCGCAGGGTCGGCTCCGTACCCATCTCCCGGCCTTCGGCACGGTATGCGGCGGCAGACGCGGTGCCCGTGCCGTGGCAGTCTATAAGAGAAGCAATCAGCCCCCCGTAGGCATAGCCGGGAATCGAAACTTGATAGGATCTGGGGGTGTAGACGGCTACGGACTCCTCCCCATCCCAGTAGCTCTTGAGCTGAATACCCTGTTCATTGAGCCGGCCGCAACCGTAGCAGTGGCTGAGATCGTCCGGGTAATAATCCTGGAAGGCTTTCTGTGTCATAAAGGTGATCTCCCTTTCTGCGAATTTGGAATGGGCGTGCAAGCGGATCAACGAGGATTTCTGAGCCCTGCACGGCTGGTTGGATCGATACGCAGAGTCAATTGCTCCTGCTCTTTTTCCCGGACTTCACCTCGTGCCTCGATTCTCTTGCGAAGAACCCTTCTCCTTGTCTTAACCACAGGTTTATCCATCTCTCCAAAGAGAAAAGGTTCCTTGTATCTGCGATATTCTTCACAGGAAATCCCCTTCCTGCACTTCTCGCACATTTCTATGCCGACCCGCGGCATCGATTTTTTGTTACGGCAGACAATAAAAGCCATTTTGCCTCCCTTCCAGGAAACTCTTGAAACACTTGGACAGGATAACAGGATCAACAGGATTCGGTAAACTGATATTACAGAATTTCCGTTCAATGTTGATGCGCTCGTAAAAAGTCGAAAATACCCTTTTTTCGTCATCCCCCGCACCGCAGTGCGGGGGATCCAGTATTTTCGAGCCCTTGCAGAACATCTGGATTCCGGCCTTCGCCGGAATGACGACTTTTTACGACACCGTCAACGTTCGATGTTCATCTTTTTAAAAGGGAGGAAACGCCTTTACCCTCTTTTTGCGAGAGGGGAAAGGCGGGAGGGTAAAGGGGTGGGAAGATGAACGCCTCTGAAACGAAAGTGGACTCAGTAATCGAAACCCGCTTTTACCGATAATACCGGCAGTGTTCCAGCCGGAATGCGGCCCCAGCCGGAGTCCTCCTATGGGAGCGACATTTTGTGGCTGGGCATTCCCTCATGCTTCATGGGGAATAGAGGCTCGTCTCAAATCGCATAATGCCGGCCGGATCCCAAGCACCGCCCCTCACACTTCAACACTCATGTACTGTTTAAGGATGAGTCCGTCCGGGTGCCAAGGTATTTCTACAGTGACCTACGCAAAATACAGGATTGAACTGATGCACTTCTAATGTTTTCGTATGCTAAGTTTACAGGCGAGTGACCCAACACTCCTTCCCTCTGCCCTCGGTCTTGTCTTGGATCGGGGGCATTGCTTTTTGATCATTCTCAAAAGGCATTTCGCTCAAGCACTTCCCATGGACGGTGGGACGGAAGGGTGAAACGTGTTCGGCCGGGAGGTCTTTTTCTAAGGCGGGGAGAGGCGTCGGACGAGAACTCTTGCGAAATTTCTAAAGAAGAGAAATCCTATGGCTTCCGGCAACTGCTGTAGCAGATTGGCCGTGATCTTCATGAGGATACAATCGGTCTCCGCCTGCACATTGGCCACTCGCGGCTTTCCTCCGAGCAAGGCGATCTCCCCAAAACACTCCCCTCTCTCGATTGTTGCGATTTCCATCCCTCCCTTTACCACCTTTGCCCGACCAGATAGAATGATATACAAGGTGTCGTCGATCTGCCCTTCACTCGCAACCATTTTGCCGCCGGACACATTGATGAAGCTCGCCTGAGAGGCCAGCTCGTTTAGTTGCTCTGTACGAAAATCCAGGAAGAAAGAAAGATTGTGCAGGTAATCCACCACGTTCCTGACGGCTTCCTGCTTCGGTGGGACTTTCCCGATGGATCTCAAGGCCACTGTCAGGTCATCTCCCATTTCCATGCAGCTCTGATACCGTTCTGCCGGCTTTTTTTGTAGGGACCTGCGGATCACTTCGTCCAAGACCTTTGGGAGCTCTTTTTTGATGCTCAGGATGGGGGCAGGCTCCGTGTTGATAATATTGTACAACACTCCGAAGGCGTTCTCCCCGGGGAAGGGTTTCTCGCCGGCCAGGACTTCATAAAGAACGCATCCCAAAGAAAAAATGTCGCTCTGCGAGCTCACCATTTTGCCGCTGATCTGTTCGGGTGAAAGGTAGTAAGGAGTTCCGCGGATCCCTCCAATGAAGGTTTTGTCGGTCATCTGTGCGACGCCGAAATCCGTGATCTTGGCAGTTCCCTCGGCGTTAAGAAGGATATTGGAGGGCTTGATATCCCGGTGAATGACCCCCTCCCGGTGGGCATAATCAAGTCCTTTGCATATATCCAGGACTATCTCCAGGGCTCTGCTCGGCGGGAGTAATGTTTCTTTGAGGCAGTGACTTTCAAGGGTGGTTCCATTGATGAATTCCATGGCGATATAGCAGTGATCGTTTTCGGTCCCTGCGTCATAGACCGCTACGACATTCGGATGATTCAGCCGGCCGGCCGATTCGGCCTCGTACAGGAAGTTATCCTTGAACTCGGCCGTTGCGGCCTGGGAGACCTTCAGGGCAACCTTTCTCCGGATAACCGGATCCCATGCAAGATACACGATCCCGGCGGCGCCCTGTCCCAGCCTGTTCAGAATCTCATATCGTCCGGTAGTTTGCACCTTCGTGTCACCGAAAGCGTTAGTCTCATATGCCCCGCGCCAAACTGACGGCGCTTACCAGGCATCGGTTGTCCGTGAACTCCTGTGGTCTCCAAAATGAACCCTCTTTACTCTAAGGGTCCTTTTGAGTCAAGGAATGAAATATAACAGAGACATGCGTTAAGAAAAAATCCGGGGCATGAGGTTGAGAAGATGAAATACTGCGGTATTAGAACATGAGGCGAAGCATTTCTCCCTCGGAATCTTCCCTATCACGTGGGGAGGCGATTTCTGTATCCACTTATCCGAGGAGAAATCAATATCGGACGATGTTTATCTCTTTGAAGCCTCGCTCAGCACATCTTCGGTTCCCTTCGAGTTTCTTGTCCTCGAAGTAATCTTCCAGACCGGCCAGTATGGATTCAAGCTTGATCCATCCGGTCGCCGCGGCAAGAACACCCAGCATGCAGATGTTGGGCGCAGCCATCCCGATCTCCTCCATGGCAATTTTGTCCGCATTCGCCAAACCCGCAACCGCCAGGTTTTCATGCGGCTTCGTGGTCGGCTCTTTGGGGCTGTTGAGGATCAGCACCCCGCCTTTTCGCAATCCCTCGTACACGCCGGGCGTCTTGCTCTGGGAAGGGTCAAGGACGATGAGACAGTGGGGTTCGTAGATCTGGGTCTTTTCAAGAATAGGTTTGTCATCGTATCGGCCGTAGGCGGTCACTGGAACACCCCGGCGCTCAAAGCCGAACATGGGAAAAGCGGACCCGAACTTCCCCTCCCTCACAAAAGCATTGGCCAGCACCCGGGAAGCCACGACTGCTCCCTGTCCCCCTCTTCCATGGAATCTGACTTCATACATTCTTTTCTTTCTCCGTTCGGAGTTCGATGTTCATCCACTTATCTCCTGAATTTGGCCAAATGAGTCAGAAAGGCATAGTCGAAATCAATGCCTTCCTGCACAACCTGCTGCTCTTCGGGGGTCATGTGGCTGAACTTTTTCACAAGATTGAGATACTCCGACACAGGCCGAGGCTTCTTGACCTCGTGGGTTATTCGGACAATACCGTTCTCCGCCTCCCACAGCGGGAAATAGTTGGTCCTGACCGCAGTCCGGCACAACTCGATTGCAATGTCCGAGGGAACCCCCCAACCTGTGGGGCAGGGGCAGAAGATGTGGATGAAGGAGAGCCCCTCTTCCTTTTTCTGTTTCGCCTTGACGAGTTTTTCAGCGAAGTCCTCCAGGTGGCTGAGCGTTGCGGTGGCCGCATATGGAATCCAGTGCATGGCCATGAGCAAGGCAAGGTTCTTCCTCCTGGTAGGTTTCCCTCTCCTCATCGGGCCTACCGGAGTGGTAGCGGTGCGGGCGCCCGCGGGAGTGGTGCTGCTCCTCTGCACGCCCGTGTTCATGTATCCTTCGTTGTCATAGCAGATATAGATGAACTTCTCGTTTCGTTCCGCTGCCCCGGAGAGATTCTGAAATCCGATATCGGCGGCGCACCCGTCGCCATTGAAGCACACCACCGTGGCATCCTGCCCGATCTTCCGGTAATATCTCGAAAGCCCTGTCGCGTTGGAAGCAGCGCTCGTCATGAGCGTGCCATAGGATGTCAGCGTGTGCCACGCCCCCACGTTCTGGCCGGTGAGCACAGGGTTCGCGCACCCTGGAGTGCCGGTGATGACCATGTCTTTTCGGCCCAGGACCTTTCCCATGAAACGGAGAGCCAGCTCAAGAGGACACCCTGCGCAACAGGACACCCCCGGGGCAAAAGGATCCTGGTCTGAAAAATAATCGAATACCTTGGACAGCTTTCCCTTTTTCGTCGCCATCGGCTCCTACTCCTCCATCGAAATCCAACGCACTTCCTGGTACTCGTTCCCTGCGGAAGCGGACTGGACAAGCTCAACCATTCGATCGATCTGGTAGGTGCTCACGTCCATATTCGCCATGCCGCAGATAAAGCTCTGCATGGGGATCGGCCCGATCTCCGGCGTGAGCGCGCGGATCTCCATAAAGATCGGCCCGCAGTTCCATCCGAAGCAGATGCTTCGATCGATCACGCCGATAGCCTTCTTCCCCTTCAGGACCTGGGCCAGCCGCTCTCTTGGAAAAGGCCGGAACATGCGCAAGCGCACCAGGCCGATCTTGACACCCTTTTCCCTTTGGAGGTCCACAACCCTTTGTGCCGTTCCGGTCACGCTCCCGGCAGCGACAAGCACGATCTCCGCATCATCGGTCCTGTAAGCATCGACCTGCCCGCCGTAACTTCTGCCGAAGTGTTTTCCGAACAGCCTGTCGATATCCTCGAATTTCCCTTTGGCGCGTTCCAGGGCTGCGAAGTGCTTGTACCGCAACTCGATGTAACCCTCGAGAAGACCGTGTGTCCCGAAGCCCGCCGGCTTTCCGGGGACGAGGACCGGCCGGGGAGGCTGGTTCTTGAGCGGCGACAGGAATGCGTCCACCTTTTCGCGGGAAGGGATCTCCACCTTCTCCGCCAGGAAGGAGAGATAGAACCCGTCATAGTTTACCATGACCGGGAGCTGCACCTCGGAATCCTCTGCCAGGCGGTAAGCCATGATGACCGAATCCAGGATCTCCTGGCAGTTGGATGCGACAAGGGAAATCCATCCTGAATCCCTTGTGGAGATCATATCCTGCTGCCCGGCCGAGACTCCTGTAATGCCGGGGGTTTCCCTATTTGCAATCACCATGACCACAGGCACTCTGTACCCGGCGGTCTGGAGGAGGGCATCATACATGAAGACCAGGCCGTAGGACGAGGTCGCTGTGAACACGCGAGCGCCGGCGGCGGAAGCGGCTGTAACGATGTTCATGGCCGAATTCTCACCCTCCACTTCCACCATCTCCGCTTCAAGGCGGCCTTCCGCATGGAACCTGGACAGCTCCTCCACCACCTCGGTCTGCGGCGTTATCGGGTACATGGCCACGACTTCAGGGCGGCAAAGCATCGCGCCATAGGCCGCGGCGGAATTTCCTGTGATCACCTTTATGGCCGCCATGCTCTCTTCTTTTTTCACCATCTCAGGAATCCCCCTCTTTCTCCATAACGATCGCTTTGCGGGGACACTCCCTTGCGCAAATGCCGCAACCCTTGCAGTAAGTCAGATTCGGCTCGAAATGATCCCCCCTGTTCGCCATGCACTGGACAGGGCAATAGAGGGAGCAGAAGCCGCAATAAGAGCACTTGTCGTTATCGACTACTGGATGGACCGTCCGCCAGCTGCCCGTGTCCAGACAAAGGAGCAGTCGATCCGCATGAGACCACCCGGCTTCTTCCTTGAATTGAAACGGCCTGAGCATGTTCTGTTTTCCTCCGATTATCGGGACGCCCGGAACGGCGCTCCATTTCTGGGTACTGTACCCCAAGGTAACGGCCGGGAAGAGCGAATGTCAACCAGTTTATGTTGCATGTAGAAGCAACCTCCCGGTTGCGATTCATTCGTGTCGGAAGGAATCGCGAGCAGGAGCTCGCTCCTACAGACTGCTTCTCGGAGCGTAGGCGGAGGCCGGGAACCGGGTCCAGTTCTGTAGGATGGGTAGAGCGAAGCGAAACCCATCAGTATTGAGGTCGGTGCCAGCTTGAAAGCCCGAATCGATGGGTTTCGCTACGCTCTACCCATCCTACTTTTTCTGCATTGTCTTTCCCCATTCAAAATTGACAATCTCGTAAAAAGTCGTCATTCCGGCTCCGCATCAAGTGCGGGATAAACTCCAGCCGGGATGACGAAAAAAGGGTATTCTCGACTTTTTACGAAACCATCAATCTTGACGTTCATTCAGAGCTCCCGCTTCGTATCCCCAGACGATTCATGATCTTCCAGAGGGACGCTCTGCCCAGTCCGCTCATTTCCGCGGCCTTGGTGATGTTCCCGCCGGTCTTCTGGAGCAGGTTCGTGATGTAGTCATGGGTGAACCGGGTGACCAGCCGGTCCTTTGCCTGTTTGTATGTCTCCACGAGATCCGGTCTATCCATCCCCGGTTCGGGACCGGCCTCGGTACTGAGTTGACTCTCAAGCGCCCTTAAATCATGCGATCGGATCACGCTGCCCGCGGAAAACACGACTGTTCTTCTCACAATGTTCTGGAGCTCTCGAACATTCCCCGGCCAGTCGCGCCGCATGAGGATCTCCAGCGCTTCGGGTGTGAAGCGTCTGGGGCTGATGCCCATCTCCAATGAGGCGATTCGCGCAAAATGATTGGCAAGCTGGGGGATGTCTTTGCTGATGGTTCGCAGAGAAGGTGCGCGAACCGATACCACGTTAAGTCGATAGTAGAGATCCTCCCGGAAGGTTTTTTCCTTGATTTTCTCCTCCAGGTTCTGGTTCGTAGCCGCGATGGTCCGAACATCCACTTTTCGTGCGCCGGCAGCGCCAAGCGGCTTTATTTCCTGCTCCTGGATCGTTCGCAGCAGTTTGGTCTGAAGAGAAACGGGGATGTCTCCCACCTCGTCCAGGAACAGCGTGCCGCCGTCCGCTTCTTCGAAAAGACCGACGTGATCGCGATCCGCACCGGTAAATGCCCCTTTCCGGTATCCAAAGAGCTCACTCTCCATAAGGTGTTCAGGTATGGCAGGACAGTTCACTGTGATAAAGGGACCGTTCTTCCGCTTTCCAAGGGCATGAAGCGCGCGTGCAATCAGCTCCTTTCCTGTTCCGCTTTCTCCTCGGACGAGAACCGTGTAGTCGGTTCGGGCGATGGCTTGTATGCTGTCAAATACGCGGCGCAGGGGTTGGGACTGTCCCACCAGTCCATGGAAGCCCGTGTCGTCAGATACCCGCTGCCGGAGGTTCAGGTTCTCTCGAACCAGCTGGTTGCGTTCCAGCCCTTTCTTCAGGGTTCGCAGGAGGGATTCCTTGTCAAAGGGCTTTGTGATGAAGTCGTATGCGCCCTTCTTCATGGCCTCCACCGCCTGCTCGATGCTGCCGAAAGCGGTCATCATAATGATGGTCAGCCAGGGATCCTCCTTGAGCAGCACCTCCAACAGCTCAAGGCCGCCGATATCGGGCATGCGGATATCGAGCAGGACGAGATCTACCTGCGCCTGCCGTGTCAGGCGCAGGGCCTCCTGGGCGTTTGCCGCTGTCAGAGTGGTCACCCCCTTCAACTGAAAGGAAAGAAGCCGCTTGAGCCCGTCCAGCATGTCCGTCTCGTCATCCACGATCAGAAAACGGTCATTCATGGGTTTTCTCCGGCTCCCGTCCATCCAGGGGCAGCGTGACGGTGAAGAGGGTGAAACTCCCCTGTTCGCTTCGGACCTGAATGTCCCCTCCATGATCCTTGATGATCCCGAAACTGACCGACAGTCCCAGGCCCGTTCCCTCGCCGGTCTTCTTGGTGGTAAAGAATGGATCAAAGATCCTGTCCATGATCTCCGGCGCGATTCCGCAGCCGTTGTCCCTGAACAGAATTTGCGCACACCTCTCCGACTCCAGGTATCGCGTGGTCACACGGACTTCCCCTTTCCCCTGAATGGCCTGTCTCGCATTGATCAGAAGGTTCATGCACACCTGCTTGAACTTGTCCACATCGAGATTCATCAGCGGGATGTCGGATGCAAGATCGAGACGGATCTCGACCTGCTGACGGCGGAACTGATGGGCAACGATCGCAACCACCTCTTCGATGGTCCGGTTGAGGGGGGCCAGCTGCCATGAGCTTCCCTGACTTCTGGCAAACTTCAACAGGTCTGAAACGATACGCCGACAGCTCAGGGCGTGCTTCTCGATGGTGGCCAGGTCGTTTCGGGCATCTGCGAGGCCGCTCAGTTGCTGATCGAGCAGCTCAGTGTGGCAGAGGATTACACTGAGGGGATTGTTTATCTCATGAGCAATGCCTGCGGCGAGCTGCCCGACCGCGGCAAGTTTCTCGGTCTGCTGAATCTTCTGATCCACACGCTTCTGTGCAGTGATATCCTTGGCATAGCGCACGATGCTGGCCACCTCTCCCTTCTCATCAACAATGGGATAGTAATGCACGAGGTATATGTCACCCTTTCTGCTCACTATCTCTTCGATCATGGGTTTGCGGGTTCGGAAAACGGAGTCGACCCCGCATCGCACAAAGGGGCAGCCGGCGCAACCGTTCGGGGAACGGCAGCCTTCGGCATGCTCTTTTCCGTGCAGTCCGGGTCCAAATCGACGGAGATGAGCCTGGTTCACCATCCTGACGCAGAGATCGCGATCGAAGAGAACCAGCATGTCGGTAATTCCATCGAAGACGGTTTGAAGGAGCTCCGAGCTTCGCCTCAACCCTTCCGTATTCTGCAGGCTCTCGATGGTGATGCCGACCTGTTGGCCCGTGGAAAGGAGCATATCCTGGATTTCAGGGGTGACGGCATCGAAATCGATTTCCGTAAAGACGAGCATGCCCAGCACTCGTCCCCTGCAGCACAGGGGCACGGCGAGATCGTTATGGCTGTCCAGCAGAGATGGAGCGCGCAGTCTTTCCAGAAATCTCTCGCACAGGGGTGACTTCTCCTGTTCGGATGGCGTTGCACGGAACTGCTCAGGATCCACTTCCACGACCCGCGGGAGAGAGGGGGCGTTTTCCGACCATTGCATTTCCAATCTTGAAGGATTGTCCAGGAGCAGGTACAGTCCTCCTCCCTTAGCCGGCACTGCCGAAAGCGCCTGCCGGAGAACGTTGGGAAAGATTTCGCTCGGCTGGGTGGAGCGGGTTGTGAGCTCGGCTATGGTCGTCAGCAGTTTCAGCGATTCCCTGGTCTTCTCCTCCTTCTCCTTCAACAGCCGCTTGGATTCCACCAGTGCGCCGGTCCTTCTTGCGACTTTGAGCTCCAGGGTCTTTGTGTATTCCTCCAACTGGCTTCGCGCCTGCTGAAGGTGCCGCGCCATGGTTTCTGCGGCTGCCGTCATTTCGCTGATTTCATCCTTGGCCGTAGCGGCCCGAAGCAGCTGAAATTCGTCTTCATCTCTCAGGCTTCGGCGGAACAACTGAAGCAGATTGCGCAGGTTGTGGATGACCACCCGGTTGAAGAAAAAGCAGACGACAATATACAGGGCGGAGAAACCGATCACGCTGCCGCCGAGCATGGAAATGGCGCGCCCCTTGATCTTCACCAGGGCAACATCCACAGGGATGGTGACCGCCATGATCCCTGAGACGGCGCCGGACTGGTAACCGAACCCGCGCTCCCGCCCGTAAAGCTCGACCAGCGCTTGTGGGGCATCGTCGGGATCTCCATGGCAATGCATACAGCTATCGTCGAAGCGGACAGGCCGCGCATGGAGAAAATGTGGACTCCCGTCAATGGGAACAATACCCCTGCGGCTCTGCTCCTGGGGGTGCGATGCAAAATAGGCGATGAGCTCCGCTTCGAATCGGGTCGGTTCTGAGACGGGATTCCTTGCATTTTGGGAAACCCGCCGGTAGCTGTACTCGGGAAGAGCCGCTTTAAACCGCTCCATTACAGCCCGGCTCACGAAAGAGGTGGACATTGCCTCCACGACGAAGGAGTCCTTTCCTAACATCTCGTACATCCGCGGCCGCAGCACCTCCTGTATGTAGCTGCGATTCGCCTCCATCACCGCCATCACGAGCCTTGACTTGGCATGAGCCGCTTCTTCCAGAGAATCCTTTTCATGGAAGTACATCAAAAGGGAGGTGAGAACGGAAAAGCACAGAAAAATCACCCCAACTCCCAGAAGGAATCTCCTCTGCAGCACTGATTTTGTGGAGGGGTTCCCGCTGTCGGATTCCGTCATCGGTCTGCTCTCTTTCATATCTTTCCCGGAAGCGCTTTCTCGGGGCAGCATTGTTTCCCGACGGAAGCACATGCTTGCCCCATGTTGTTCGTTCATAAAATCTTCGATGATCATAACACACCGTAACAACAAAGAAAAGATTCTGGAACCTGTGAGGGGCCCTGAGCGATGGCCGTGGCACCTTCCTTGCTATAGCTCCTTGCATGCAATCCCTTGCCAATCCGGCATTTTTCGAGGAAAAACCCTGAAAAGAAAGGAGATATTATGGCGCAAGCGACTGCCAAACCGGAAACTTCAACAGATTATGTGGTGATCGATAGCGGGAAGACCACGCTCAAGGATCTCTACAGGAAAGAAGACTGGATGGCCATCTGGATGGGCTTTATCCTGCTCATCGTCGGGTTGCTGATCTACCTGCCGAGGCCCCCGGCGAAGATGGCGGACATACCCAAATACAACAACATCATGAAGGAAGAGGCTGCAAAGGCGCCGTTCAAGACCATCGAATGGCACAATGCCTCCTCCGCCAAAAAGGGAGTTCGGGCAAGGGATCAGGAGTTCGGGAAAACCATACAGGCGTTCCTTGCCGCGCCCGCCGGGTGGGAGAACAATCCTCTGGATGCGGTGTATCGCAGCAAAGGGGCTGCCGATGCCATGAACGCCGCCGCCAAACCCGCCTTCGATAAGGCGAAGGCTGCGGAGGATGCGGCTCTGGCAAAGGCCAAGACCGCACAGGCCGCCGCCGCCGCAGCGGGATTCAAGGACGCGAACCTCAACGGAACAGCCGACAAGGAGATCAAAGCCTGGCAGGATGCCAAGGGCAAGGCTTCCAAGGCAAAAGCAAAGGCCACTGTCAAGCCGTTCAACCGCATCCCCCATTTGATCGGGCTCTGCGTCATGCTAGGAATTTTCTTCGGAATCGGCAAGGCCATCATGGGCGGCTCTTTTGCCAAGTTTTTCCCAGGGTTCATCGTGGTTTTCGTTATCGCCGTGCTTGCCTATATGGCGGAAACTCAGTCCCTGATGAAGCACTGGGGTTTTGGTTTTCCCCTCTGGGCGATTGTGTTCGGCATGCTCATCAGCAACACCATCGGTACCCCCAAATGGGTGATGCCGGGGGTTTCCACTGAATTCTTCATCAAGACCGGACTCGTTCTGCTCGGCGCGGAGATTCTCTTCAACAAGATCCTGGCCATCGGCAAGCCGGGCATCTTCGTTGCATGGATCTGCACACCTATCACCCTGATTCTTACCTACTGGTTCGGCCAGAAGGTTATCAAGATGAAATCCAAAACCCTCAATATCACCATTTCCTCGGATATGTCGGTCTGCGGTGTTTCCGCCGCCATTGCCACGGCCGCTGCCTGCAGGGCCAAGAAAGAGGAACTGACCCTCGCAATCGGGCTCTCCATGGTTTTTACCGCCGTCTGCATGGTGGGACAGCCTGCTTTCGCGAAACTGGTCGGCATGCCTGAAATCCTCGCCGGGTCCTGGATGGGGAGCACCATCGATTCCACCGGCGCGGTCGCCGCTGCCGGTGCATTTTACGGCGACAAAGCCCTGTATGTAGCCGCCACCATAAAGATGATTCAGAACGTGCTCATCGGGGTCGTGGCCTTTTGCGTGGCCGTCTACTGGTGCGCCAAGGTGGATTGCGTTCCCGGCCAGAAGGTGAGCTGGTGGGAGGTGTGGTACCGGTTTCCCAAGTTCGTCATCGGTTTCATCGTTGCATCGCTGATCTTCTCCTTCATCGATGCGGGGATCGGAAAAGATGCCAGCGCGGTGATGATCGACCACGGCGTATTGAGGGGCTTTACACGAATTGCCCGTGAGTGGTTCTTCGCATTGGCGTTCACCTCCATCGGTCTGGAAACCAATTTCAGGGAGTTCAAGCCGTATTTGAAGGGAGGCAAACCCTTTACCCTGTACATCTTCGGGCAGGGCTTTCAACTTGCCTTTACCCTGCTCATCGGCTATCTCATGTTCTATGTCATTTTCGCCGAAGTCACTGCTCGTATTTAAATGAGTAAATCCATCTCAACAGCAGCAGACGGTCTCTGCGGGGCTTCGGCCCCGCAGGGACCGCTTCAAGAACTCGGACAAACAAGTTTACCCGCCTGCGGCGGCGCCGAAAGCGACCAGGGTTTGTCCTTAAACACGGACATCCCACCCATTTTGTCCATGCCACAAAGACATCCTCGTCTTTATCCGTGGGTGAAGCTGGTGGTCGGCTTCGTATTGATCCTGCTCTTCATCTTCGGGGTCGGATCGGCGAGCAAATACATCCCGGGCGCCCGGAGGATGGCCCAGGTGATCGACGAGCGCAATCTCAGGGCAACGGCGATTTATTATACGGATTTCGAGGAGCCTGCCGAGGGCTCGGAGTACATTCGCGACTGCCTGGATTATCCTCCCGAGGCCAAGTGATCGCGAGCATCAGCAAAGCCTCCCCGTGATTCGTTCCTGTTGATGAATCCTGTCGCAGAAAAAGAAACCCGAACAAGCCTGCCCTCAATTACCCGGTTGAGATCCCCGGACTGCATCCTTTCACCTTATCATCCACTACCGCTTCTTGCGCAGACAGGGCACCCCTGCATTCGGAGGGGTTTTTCCAGATGGCTTCGGGCAAGCAGCTCCTCGTTCTGGAAGATTTCGCCGGTGGGTCCATCGGCCATAACCTGGCCATTGTAGATCACGATAGTCCTTTCGCAGAGATCCAGAACCATGTCCAGATCATGGGTGGCGATGATCTTGGTGTGCCTGAATGTCTTCAGGAGTTCGATCAGATGGCGCCTGGCTTTGGGGTCGAGATCGGATGTAGGCTCATCCATGACCAGGATGTCCGGGGCCATGGAGAGAACCGTGGCAATAGCCACCGAGCGCTTTTCCCCGCGTGAAAGCTTGTAGGGAGGCCTCTGCTTCAGGTGCAGGGCTTCCACCGTGGAAAGCGCCCGGTCCACCCTCTCCTCCACTTCCTTCAATGGAAGCCCGAGATTGAGGGGGCCGAAGGCCACATCGTCGTACACCGTGGGCATGAACAGCTGGTCATCCGGATCCTGGAAAACCATACCTACGGTGCGCCTGACACTGGAAAGGGTCTTTGCGGTCAGGGGGTAGTCGCCTATTCGAATCTCCCCTTCCTTTGCCGGCAGGTACCCATTGAGATGAAGGAGAAGCGTTGACTTTCCGGCGCCATTTGCCCCTACGACAGCCACCGATTCCCCGTGAAGGATTCGAAAGTCGATCCCCTGCAAAGCAGGCGTGCCGTCAGGATAGTTGTACCGCAGCCCTTTGACTTCCACGATATGGTGGCTCATGACAACAACACCCGTCCCAGGATTCGGGGCAGTGGAACTGCCCGCATGATCACGAAAAGCGCGGACCACCCGAGCACGAAGACGGCCTCCCTCCAGCCGATCTTCATGTGCTTCAACACCCGGATGGTGCCGTCGAATCCCCTGCAGAGCATGGAGAGATGGATGCGTTGCGCTCGGTCCAGGGTGCGCAGGAGAAGATTGCCGGCCATGGATCCGAACACCCGGATTCCCATCCCCTTGCCCTGGAAGGAACGCAGGGAACGCGCCCGCATCAGGCGAGAGGCTTCATCGGCGAGTACGAAGAGATAACGGTAGAGGAAGAGCAGCTGCATGACGAAGACGCGGGGCACGCCCATCCTTTCAAGAGCCATGCAGACGGAATTGAACCCGGTGGTTGCAATGAGGATCAGGGCGGCTCCCACGGTTAGAACAAACCGAAGAATGATGGAAAGAAACGAGACCCATCCCCCGGAGATGCCCACGGACCCGATGCGAGTCAACACTTCCGTATCTATCAATGGGTTGAAGATCCCGATAAGAATGGCAAAGGGGGAGACGAACAGCACCTTCTTGGCGATATAGAAGACCGGCAGATTGCCTATGGCCAGAAGTATGATGGGGTATAGAAAGAAAGGCATCAAGGCGGAAAGTTCATATCTGCCGAACGAGACGACGCAGACGATGAAAACCAAAGTGGTCACAACCTTTGCCCGCGGGTCAAGACGATGGACAGGGGTATCGAAGGTGGAGATCGCCTCCATCGCTCCCAGGTCAAAGTAGGAAAATTCAAGCTTCATGGCCGCTGTCTACTCCTGAACTCTCTTCTTTCTCTTTTTCAGCGCCAGTCCGATCAACAAAGCCATCGCGAGGGTCATGGCGCCGCCTATGAGACCTGATGCGGAATTGGACGGGTCCACGCCGGGCCACTCTCCGCTTTTTTCTTGTTCAACCTTCCCCTCTTTGAAGTGATAATCCGGCAGGAGGGCCGTTTTGTCCTGAAGAGAAGCGAAAAACCCGTCAGAGCCCTCATCACGGGCTTCCACCCGCTCTTTGCCGGTCAGCCGGGACAAAGCCCATTCCAGGCCGTCCGGATGAGAGGAAGCAAACCAGGTGACGAATCCAGCCAGCAGGATTGCAGTCAGAACAATGACTGCAGACACCCGTCTCATAGAGTAACCCGCGTTCGATTCCGCAGTCCTCGCCGGTTCCAGAATTTCGGGCCGGGCCTTCCAGGTGAAGAGGACTACTGCGGCCGTCACCAACCCCTCCACGAACCCGATGGCAAGATGGATGGGCTGCATCAGGAGAACAAAGCTCGTGAAGGAAAGATTCGCAACGTGCGAAAGAGTTGTCTGCAGAACGACGCAAAAGGCTCCCAGCTGCAGCCCAATAACCGCTGACAGGACGCTTCCGAGGACAATCCGGCGCTGGGTCGGTTTGCCGGCAATGCTCCTGTAGACAAGCGGGTATGCGACCATTGCGGGAAAAAAACCGAGATTGAAGATATTGCATCCGAGGGCGAGCAACCCTCCGTCTGCGAAAAAGAGCGCTTGAACAAACAGAACTGAAGCAATGGTGAGGAAGGCGGCATGAGGACCAAGCAGAATAGCCAGTATCATTCCCCCGCCGATATGGCCGCTCGATCCGGTTCCGGGGATGGTGAAATTGATCATCTGAGCAGCGAATACGAACGCTCCCAGCACGCCCATGAGAGGCGCCATTCGGTCGTCCACCATTCCTTTTACTCTCTTTGAACTATATGCGATCAAAGTCGCTGATGCAGCCCACATGGTTCCTCCCACGGCAGGGGAAATGAGGGCATCGGCCATGTGCATGAATCATCTCCTTGTGAAACGAGAGTTTGCCAAAAAAAAAGATCACGAAATGTATTTCTCGTGACCTTCGTGGTCTTTCCACGGACTTCTGTCCGGCAGTTCCATCCAAAGCTACGGCAAAACCGGCGTAGTGTCAATAATTATGTTATGATACGATCACGTGAAAAGGTTTCCTGTTGGACACCGGGATATGCAAACGGAGGCTGACGTGAACCATGTCATCTTTGAGATTCTGATCATTTTTCTGCTGCTGGTGATCAACGGCATATTCGCGATGTCTGAAATGGCGATTGTTGCGGCCAGGAAGGTTCGCCTTCAGAAGGAAATGGCCAGAGGAAATCACAAAGCAAAAACCGCGCTGGATCTGGCTTCCAGGCCCAACCAGTTTCTCTCGACCATCCAAATCGGTATCACGGCGATCGGCATCCTCGCGGGAGCGTTTGGGAGTGCAACCATCTCCAGCAGGCTTGCAGAAGTTCTCAGGCACTTGCCTTCCGTTGCCCCCTACAGCGAAATAATCAGCGTCGGCGTCGTGGTTTTGATGATCACCTACTTCTCGCTGATAATTGGCGAGCTTGTGCCGAAGCGCATTGCTTTGAACAACGCCGAAGGAATTTCCATCATTATAGCCGGGCCCATGAAAAGGCTCTCGGCAATAGCGTCCCCGTTCGTGCATCTACTGAGCATATCGACGGATTTGATTCTCCGGGTTCTAGCGATCTTCGGCATACGGCCTTCTCACGAACCGCCGGTGACGGAGGAAGAAATAAAACTGCTGATCGAACAAGGCACGCAGATGGGCATCTTCGAAGAGGCTGAGCAGGATATGATTGAAGGAGTGTTGCGCCTGGGAGAGCGCCGGGTGGGATCTTTTATGACGCCCCGGTCACAGATTTCCTGGATCGATCCCACCGATCCGCCTGAAGAGGTCAGACAGAATATCATGACCAGTCCGCATTCCATGTTCCCTGTGGCCGAAGGAGATGTGGAGAATATCCTGGGCATGGTGCATACAAAAGACATGCTGATCCAGTGTCTCCAGGGAAGGCCTCTCGAGGTAAAGGCGCTGATCCAGGAGCCTCTGTTCGCACCCGAGACCATGCCTGCCCTCAAGCTGCTGGAATTGTTCAAGCAAAGGGGCACCTATGTTGCCTTGATCGTCAATGAATACGGTGGCATTGAGGGTTTGGTCACCCATAACGATCTTCTGGAGGGGATCGCAGGGGATTTATCCCTTGTCGGTGCGGCGGAAAGTGAGCCGAAAGCGATACAGAGGGATGACGGCTCCTTTCTGGTTGATGGGCTCCTGCACATCGACAAACTAAAAGAGATCCTGGACGTTGACATGCTTCCGGGGGAGGAAGAGAATCAATATCAGACCATGGGAGGTTTTGTCGTCCATCAGCTCGGTCAGATACCAAAAGCCGGCCAGAAATTTGATTGGAAAGGATATCGCTTCGAGGTGGTGGATATGGACTGGCCCCGAGTCGACAAGGTCCTTGTCACCCCCGGGCCGGTAGTCGACCAGGTTTCGGATACACCTTAGAGTCGTGCAGATTCACAAAGGAGAGGGTCATGAAAAGGCTCGGGTGCGGAATCATCGCACTCATCAGCATCACATTTTTCCTTTTTTCCGCTCCGGCAGAATGCCAGGACTGGTTGAAGCTTGCTGACGGTCTCGTGCTCGGGGAGTTCACACCCTCTCAGAAATCCCCGATTTCAGATCATCCCGTGACAGTTCTTAAAATCGATCCGGCCAGGTACTCTTTCAGGCTTCTTTCCGCTTTGGAACATGGGGGCAAGGAACGGACGGCCAGGGGATGGTGCGAGGAGTTCGGGCTCCTTGCCGCTATCAACGCAAGCATGTACAGGGTTGACCTCCGGAGCACGGGTTATATGCGGAATTATCAGAGCACCAACAACCCGTCGTTCAATCGAGCCTTTGGCGCATTCATGATCTTTAATCCGAAGGACCCCTCCATGCCCTCGGTGAGAATGGTGGATTCCCGCAGAGAGAAAGAATGGCAAAGCATTCTTGATCAGTATGACTCGGTGATCCAGAACTATCGCATGATCAGCGGCGGCAGGAAGATCAATTGGCCTGAACAGGACAAACCACACAGCACGGCGGCTATCGGGATGGACTATGACGGACATGTACTGTTCATCCTTGGCCGTGCACCGTACACTCCGCATGATTTCATCAACATTCTCCTGGCGCTCCCGATCCGGATCAAGGATGCCATGTACCTTGAGGGAGGAGACGATGCCTCCTTGAGTGTCCGTCAACAAGGCAAGTGGCTTGAATGGTCGGGGATCGGCGAACTTGGGATATTCTCCGTTCAAGGCGCGCCCAAGCTCCCCAACATCGTCGGAGTAGTTAACCGTTAGCAGTTAACTATTAACCAAGCCTACCTCGAAACATGCTCTGAAATACACTTTCCAGCCCATTGCCTCTACCCCTTTTTCTTCGATCTTATAAGCCTTGAAGGGAATCCGAGCTTCTGAAGTGCCGGCCGTTCTCATGGAAACTTCGGTCCAAATGCTCTCTCTGAATCGGCCGTCTCGGGTACCGTCCTGAAAGGTTCAGAATGAACGTGCGCTTAGAGACGAACAGCCCATCCCCGTCTCGACTCTTGCCTGTGGGAGCGGAAGTCCAAAAAAACGGGGGAGCTCACTTCCGAGTATGGGCCCCCGCCCGAAAGAAGATAGAGGTCGTTCTGGAAGGAACGGCGCAAGAACAGGAGTCAGCGGGGACTGTTTTCGACATGATACCCGAAGATGGAGGGTATTTCGGTTGCTACATCCAGGAAGCCGGTCCGGGAGTACAGTACCGCTTCCGGCTCGATAACCACCCCAGACTCTACCCTGATCCGGCATCCAGGCACCAGCCCCAGGGGCCGCACGGTCCTTCCCAGGTGATCGATCCCGGTGAATTCAAGTGGACCGATTCGGCCTGGAAGGGGGTCAAAGCAGAGGGGCAGGTTCTCTATGAGATGCATGTAGGAACGTTTACCCACGAGGGGAATTGGGAGGCTGCGGAGCGGCAAATCGAAGCGCTGGCCGACATAGGGATCACGGTAGTGGAACTCCTGCCCGTCGCAGACTTTCCGGGCCGATTCGGGTGGGGCTATGACGGGGTCAACCTTTTTGCCCCGACACGCCTCTATGGAACGCCCGATGACTTCCGACGTTTTGTGGACCGGGCTCACAAGAACGGTATAGGAGTGATCCTGGACGTGGTCTACAACCACCTCGGCCCTGATGGAAACTATCTGAGGGAATTCTCGAAGGATTACTTTACCGACCGATATGAGTGTGAATGGGGGCAGGCCATCAACTTCGACGGCCGGGAGTCGGAGCACGTGCGGGAATACTTTCTCGCGAATGCCGCTTACTGGATCCGGGAGTTTCACCTGGATGGTATTCGCCTGGATGCGACGCAGCAGATCTTCGACAGCTCTGAAAACCATATGATCGCAGACCTGACCCGCACCGTCCGTGAGGCGGCTCGGCCTAGGTCGATCCTGATCGTCGCCGAAAATGAGCCTCAACTGGTTATCATGGTCTTGCCGCCCGACGAGGGAGGTTACGGGGTAGACGCACTGTGGAATGACGATTTCCACCACAGCGCCATGGTTGCCATGACGGGGCGAGCCGATGCTTATTACAGCGACTACCGGGGCCGGCCCCAGGAATTCATCTCCGCGCTCAAATGGGGGTACCTTTATCAGGGGCAGTGGTATCGGTGGCAGAAGCAGCGCCGCGGTACACCCAGCCTTTGTCTCTCCCCCGCCCGCTTCGTCACTTACCTGCAGAACCACGATCAAGTTGCAAACTCCGGCAGCGGAAAGCGGATACACCTTCTGACCAGTCCCGGCCGGTATCGTACGATAACGACCATCCTGCTTCTGGCCCCCCAGACACCCATGCTCTTCCAGGGACAGGAATTCGCCTCTTCCAGTCCTTTCTTTTATTTTGCAGACCATACCGCTGAAATCGCCCATCTCATTGCCAGGGGCAGAGCACAGTTTCTAACGCAATTCAGGGCCCTGGCAACCCCTGAGATGCAGGCCCGGTTGCCTGACCCGGGAGACCCGATGACCTTTGCGAGATCCAAACTCGATCATGAAGAAAGACGCGCACACCCTGAGGAGTATGCCCTGCACCGCGACCTTCTGCGGATGCGCCGGGAAGATCCCGTATTCAGCGCACCTCGGCACAAAGGATTGGATGGGGCTGTGCTCGGGCAGGAAGCCTTCGTCCTGCGTTTCTTCGGCGATGAAGAGGGCAACGACCGGCTAGTGCTCGTCAATCTCGGCCGAGACCTTGAACTGGATCCCTCTCCGGAGCCTTTGCTGGCCCCTGTTGCGGACGCCACCTGGAACCTGGTCTGGGCAAGTGAAGACCCCCGATACGGCGGCATGGGCGTTCCGCCATTGCCGGAGAACGGGAACTGGCACATCCAGGGGGAGGCCGCAGTGATCCTCAGACCCGGTCTCCGAAGACAAACCTCTCCGGAGCCGTGAAATACCGGAGCGCGCATTGCCGACCACCCGGATGAAGAAAATCCATAAACCGTTATTCCGGTCTTTTCCCATCCAATCCAGTGGTTATAGTTAATTTATTGGAGGGCTGTGAAATGTCCAGAATGATTATCGCGATAAGTCTGGCGGCTTTGGTATGGGTATTGCCCGGGCAGTCAACGGCGGCATTTCAGCCGGAAACGGCTGCCGGACTGCAGGCATACCTGAAACAAATAAATCTTTCGGAAGAGCTTATTCCTGTGTCTGCCCTTTTATCGGTTCATGTCAGGCCTGAGGGAACTTTTATATCCAGGCGCTTTGGAGGGCGCGGTTTCCAGAAGTTCGGGAACAGAGGTGGCTTCCATAAATTCGGGAACAGAGGTTTCGATAAATTCGAGAAAAGAGGCTTCTATCCATACAAATACGGCGGATTTCCTGCCTACAAGCACGGCAGATATCCCGGCAACAGATACGGTTTTCACCCTTATATCTATGGGCGTGACCGGTTCAGTGCAGACCGTTTCTTTTCGGACAGGTACAGCAGATTCGGCTTTTCCTCTCCCTACATCAGCCCGTTTGGGACAAGGCGCCCGGGATGGTGATCTCCGGGATAGAATAAGGAGAAAGGTCTAAATAAAGGACGGAAAGGATAGAACTACGCCTGCAGACAAGCTGAACGACACCATGATCTCCCATGCCAGGGAAATCGCAGACGAGATCGGGGCGACTGTGATCCTGGTCTATGCCGATGTAATCAGATCTCGAAAAATTCTTGAGTCTCTTACCGGAGATGACCGCTACATCCTCGCTGCCAGAACCGATGAAGCCGCCCACGATCTCTCTGAAATGGAAGGCATAGGGGGCCGGCTGGTCAGAGTTCCTTCAGTGGAACTCTCCACTCTCAGTCAGATCAAGGTGGCGACCATCCTTGCGCTCTCCAGCGGTCTGATCCACAGCGAAGATCGCCTGGTATGTCTTTCCGGTTCCCGTCGCCATGGAATGCTGGACAGCCTGAGGGTGGTGGATGTCGGACGGGAGTTCGAGATTTTCTCGGCAGGGAGTCAGGGCATCACAAAGAGGATGAGGTACCCGCATGTTTTCGACCGGCTGCTCACCCTTACGCTGGAGTTTGCGGACGAGGGCAAAGAGGGAAGGCCAATCGGGACCATTTTCGTCCTGGGGGAGCATGAAAAGGTGATGGAGCTCTCAGCCCAGATGGTCCTCAACCCCTTCAACGGAGTTCCGGAGGAGGATCGCAATCTTCTCAACCCCTCTCTCAAGGAAACCATCCGCGAGTTTGCCACCATCGACGGCGCGTTCGTGATTCGTGACGACGGGGTGATCCTCAGCGCGGGACGCCACCTGAAGGCTTCGGCAGAGGAGGCGAATCTCCCGCAAGGACTGGGAGCGCGCCACAGGGCTGCAGCCGGGATCACCGCTCTGACCGATGCCATTGCGATCGTCATCAGCCAATCCACGGGCGAAGTCCGGGTATTCAGCGGAGGCAAGATTTTTCTGGAGATAGAAAAGGAGACGAGAGAGCGGAAATACAAGGCAAGAGAATAGGAGAACGGGATGGAATGGACAACTTTGGTGGCAGGCTTTCTTTTCACAGCCCCAGGATAGGCCACATCGTCAAAGGAACTGAGGCCCGCCTGGTCGATTCAGGCAAGATTCTCTGGGATGGACTCAAGCGCACCAGCATTACCGAACATGATCTCATGGAGGGGATAAGGGCAAACGGAGGAGTGATGGAAGTTGATCGGGTGAAAGCGGCTTTCCTGGAAAGAAACGGCAAGATCAGCGTGATCAAAAAGGAATCACAAAATTAATCATTCAAAAACCCCGGGCACTGTTTGGCCGCAGGAACCGCACCTGTTTCCCTTCAGATTCGCATCCAGAATTGCCGTATCGCTTCTGGCCAGAACAACGGCGCCGCAGTTCGGACAAAGAATACTCCTGTCCTCCCCGCGCAGATTACCGAGGTAAACAAACTGAAGACCGGCCGCCTTCCCGATCTCGTGGGCTTTTCTCAAAGTGCCCGGTGCAGTGGCCTCTGCCCATCCGAACTGATAGTCCGGGTGAAAGCGGCTGATATGCCATGGCATGGAGCGATCGATGGATGCTATGAAGCGCGCCATGCTCTCCAGTTCCTCGTCGGTGTCGTTTTGTCCGGGGATGACCAGGGTGGTGATCTCCACCCAGATGTCCAGTTTTTTCATGAGTCGTATTGATTCAAGGACGGGTTCGAGCCGGCCCTTGCATATCTCCCGATAAAACTCATCCCGAAAGGATTTCAGGTCCACATTGCAGGCATCCAGGAAAGGCTGGATCGTGTTCAACGGCTCGGGGGTCATGAAGCCGTTGGTGACAAAGACATTGTAAAGCCCGTTCTCTTTCGCTTCTTTTGCGGTTTCGTAGGCATATTCAAAGAAAATGGTGGGCTCTGTGTAGGTGTAGGAGATGCTGCGGCATCCGACCTCTTTTGCGCTGCGAACGATATCGGCAGGGGAGAGTTCCTGCTTTTCGGAAAGCCTCGGAGAATGCTCGGACAATTGTGAAATCTGCCAGTTCTGACAGAAGCCGCAATGGAAGTTGCACCCTGGAGCTGCAACCGAGAAGGAATAGGTACCCGGCAGGAAATGGTAGAGCGGCTTTTTTTCCACCGGATCAGGATTGGCTGCGATGACTTCGCCGAAGGCATGGGTGTGAAGTTCTCCATCCATGTTCTCGCGTACACCGCAGAATCCGAATTTCTGGGGTGCAATCCGGCAGTGGTGGCTGCAGAGATAACAGCTCACCTTGGAATCGTCTAATAGCTCATAGAACATTGCTTTTCTGAGCATCTTCCGTCCTTGCGAAGGCAGGAAAGGCACGTTCATACGGGAGAGCGGTGTTCCGCGGAAATCATTTTGTACAGGTCCTCCGTGTCCTCCCGGCGGCAGAGCTCGGTCCCCGGCGTCATCACGGCAGCTGCCCCGGCAGCCACCCCGAAACGTATCGCCTCGGGTATGGACAATCCTCTATCAAGTCCAAGGACGATTCCCGCGACCGTACTGTCGCCCGCTCCAACCTTGCTTCTGATCGGCACCGTGGGAGCTCTCACCCTCTCCCATCCGTCTTTCCATGTCGCAAGCGCCCCGGCCGCACCTAGAGAAATCACGACGATCTCGCTTCCACCCTGCTTCACTATTTCTGCGGCGTATTCTTCCTGTTCCCTTTCGCTTCCCAGGGACTTTCCCGCGAGGGACTGCATTTCCCGGATGTTGGGTTTGATGAGAAAAACGGACGCCTCTACTGCGCGGGCCAGTGCTTCCCCGGAGGTATCCACAATCAGCTTCCCTCCGAATTCCCGAACCGCTCTCGCAACCCTGGCGTAGAAATCCACCGGTACACCCGGAGGAAGACTCCCGCTCGCCACCACAAACTCCGGTTTGGGTTCACACCGGTCGAGTCTTTCAAGCAGCTTTTCACATTCCCCCTGGTGGATTTCAGGACCGGGCATGCCGAAACGATACTGCTGGCCCGTTGAACCCTCGTAGATTATAAGGTTTTCTCTTGTCATGCCTTGAACAGGAACGGATTCACAGAGGAGGCCCTCGGACTGCAGGAGACTGTCCATCATCTGCCCCAAAACACCCCCGGCAAAGTAAAAGGCCAGTGATTCCCCTCCAAGCTTTGCAATGGCCCTCGATACATTGATCCCACCGCCTCCCGGTTCAAAGCGAGGAGAGGCGCAACGGAGTTTTCTCTCTGCCACGACATTTTCGACTGCGCTGCTTTTGTCGATGGCAGGGTTCATGGTGACGGTCCAGATCCTGGCCATAAGCATCCTTTACTGATGAGGTTGTCCTGCTTCTTTATGGAGCAAAGGGAAATATCCGTGAAGCAGGTCGAAGGTGTATTTGCATTGCCGGGCAATCGTAGTCAGGCGGGGTGAATACAGGATTGCCTACGCGGCAGATACGTGATTGCATCTCGAAGTTGATGCCTACGAGGATGGAACGAGTTCCTTGGCCAGGGAGACGGAGAATGTCGCCCCCTTTTCAGGGCCGGAATCTGTCCAGACTTCTCCCTTGTGATGGTGCGCGATTTCCCTGACCGTCGCGAGTCCGAGACCGGCTCCCTCTACCCCTCTGGAGGTCTTGCTTCTGAAGAAAGGGCCGAAGATCTTTTCGGTGTCTCCTTCCTGGAGCCCTGCTCCATCATCGTGAACGGAAATGACATGGTATTTTCCGCCATCCTCGTATTGGATGTCGATCCTGCTTAATTCGTCTCCCCCGTATTTCAAGGCATTCTCCACGAGATTTCTCAGGATCCGAAGAAGGGAAAGCCTGTCCGCCATGATGTCCGGTGCTGCTTGGGGAACGGAAAGCTCCACCTTTCTCGTGTTCAAGTCCGGGCTGAACTCATCCCGGACCAGCCGGAACAATTCCCATAACGAGACCTTTTCCACATTCAGGGGCGCCTCCTTGGCGGAGATATAGGTGTTGATTTTTTGCACCAGCCCCACGAGCTGCTCGGAAGACTCCAGAATGCGATTACAGTACTCCCTGCCGGCTTCGTCCAGGGAATCCTTGAACAGTTCGGCCATTCTTTTTACATACCCGTGAATTGCAAAGGCGGGGTTTTTCAGGTCGTGAGAGACTGTGTACGCGAAGAATTTTATTTCATTCGTGCTTCTTTCAAGTGCTTCATTGGCGGCTGCCAGTTCGGCGGTGCGTTCCTGAACCCTGAGCTCAAGCTCATCATGGGCCTTTCTGAGCGCCTCCTCCGCCCTCCAACGCTCCAAGGCGTATCGAATGGAGCGGTCCAAAAGAGGTCCGTTCAGCTGTGACTTCACCAGGTAGTCCGTTGCGCCCAATCTCATAGCTTCAAAATCAACATCATAGTTCTCATGGCCTGTCACGAGAATCATGGGTGCGTTGCAGCCTCTTTCCTGCATCCCTCTGAGAAGGTCGATCGCGTTACGGGCCCCGAGTCGATAGTCAAGCAGATAGACCTGATTCGCACCACAGACCATCCTTTCCAACGCCATTTCGTATGTAGGCACCCACTCGAGCTCGTACCTGGTTCTCTTTACCTCGGATAGAAGTTCCCTGATCAGGATGAAATCATCCTCATCATCCTCAACAAGAAGAACCCTGATAACCTCATCGTTCACAAGACCCTCCTAAACAAAGGGATAAATGTGAACCATACCCCTCATGGTGTCAATACAGGCAATCCTGTATTCCCTGGAAGAAGTGATCTCTCATCGACAAACCTGAGCCACTATCGACCGGACAAGAACAAATAGTAGCGGCGTCCCCGAGTTACATGAATTGGGCACAACATGTATTCCTGCCGCAGAATATTGGTAACACCGGCTGAAGTTCTCTCAGATCCGTTGGACGCAGTATGAAATACAGCTCCACCCGTCCGGGTAATACAGGATGTTCCCCATTTACGATCGGGCGATTCCGGAAGAACATGGCCCGAACCATTCACGGAGAGGTGCGTTATGGCAAAAGAGAGAATGAACAGCGTCAATCCATTTGGCCCCGAGGACGTCCTTGAACTCCTTCTGGAAAAGCTTAGCCGCCGAGGGGTGCTTCTGTTGCAGGTCCCCAGGTTCATCAAAGATGTCATGAACATCATTTCCGACAATGAGTCCCTCACACAAGGAATGGTTAACCACAGGCTCATTCGGCTTGGGTGGGATGAGCGTATTCTCGACGGGTATATTCTCGAGTTGATTCGCTTCCTGTCCGAGAGTTCAGCAAATCCATACGCCAGGGGGACGGCTCCCTTCGCCGCCAGTTCCCAGCCAAAGGTCGGCATGGCCGGTGAAAACAGGCTGCATTAGCTCTGCTCTTTATCCTTGCTCCCCGCGGGTTGCAAAGAACCTGGACTTGACGATCAAGACAGCCCCCACTATCAGAGCTGCTATCACACCAAGGGCGGCAAGGCTTTTGATATCGGGTTGACGGATAGCCGCTTCGAGCTGTCGCTCGAAGATGGTTGCTGCCGTAATCCCAGGCGTCATCCCGATGAAGGTGCCCAGGACGTACTCGTAAAAACGGATATGGCTTGCGCCTGCCACCATGTTTACGACCGTAAAGGGCGCCACCGGGAGGATGCGGGCGGTCGTTACAACAAGTACTCCATGCCTTGCCAGCCGCCTGCTTAAACGGTTCAGCCTTGAACCTGCAAGACGACTCACCACCTTGCGCCCCAACAGCCAACCTATCCCATAGGTCACCACGGCGGCCAAGAGGCATCCGAAAAGGGAGTAGAGAAATCCGCTGACAGGTCCAAACATGAAGGCGGTGGCAATAATCATGATGGTAATGGGAAACATGATCAGACTGCCGATCACATAGCCTGCGAGAACAATCACGGGAGCCATCCCCGTACTATGAAGGTATTTTCCCGCTGCGGAGACCGTGTCGAGGTTCACCAATTCTTTGAGCGGTGTCCACTGCCATGCTGCAGCAAGCCCGATAAGGACCAGAAGCAGGATGACGAATCGCAGCAGCTTTCGCGGGCCTTTTCTGGAAACCTCTTCGGGCATGAACTCATAGAGAAGCTTTTCGGGGTCAATAGGTTCTATGGGATCGATCGTGGTGTCCGGAAGGAGTTCACTCGTCCAGGAAAGCTCTTCCTTCGGAAAGGAAACCAGAGTGCGGCTTCCGCCGCGCAGTCTCTCCACGGCTTTGATGAGGGAGCCTTCCGCTGCAAAGGTCCGGTGAAACTCTTCGCTCTGCACCCCCAGGTGTTCGCAAAGCAGTGAGGTGCGGAATTCACGAATCGTTTTCTCGATCCGTTCCTGGCCCGAGGATTCAAAAGCAAGATCACATTCTGCATCCACTGCCATAGAACGGTTGCTCAGATTGGATGAACCGACTCGCACAAAGGTATCATCCACGACCATGAGCTTGGAATGAACATTGATGCCTTTTCCATCGACGCCGGGAGCCGTGGGATAGTAAACCTTCAGCCGCCCGTGCACGTCCGCCTCCCTGATTCTGGCGAGCAGCTTGGCTCGAAAAACACCCATGGTCGTCTCCTCGAGCCATTCAGAGCCCGCCCTGAGGACCAGCACGATTTCCGGACCTTTTTCTTTCCTGAGATTTTCCGCAAGGGCCTCGCCGATGGAGAAGGAAGAGAGATACTGGTTTTCCATATAGATGAATTCCCGGGCTGCGGCGAAGGAATCCATATAAAGGGTTTCCACCTCCTTGACCGCCCCCCTTCCGTTGTATGCCGGCTCCGTTCGGACCAGGGCGACGCGGATATCCCGAAGCGCAGGAGTTAATTCCGCGGGCCAGGGATCGCTGCGTGGTTTTTCGGGCGGCCTGATGACCTTTCCCCTGGCCCGATGCCATCTCGCGCGCACCAAGTCGCCCAGCGCCCGCGCCGCTTCTCCGTCTACAGCCATCTGAACGTCATGAAAGGGGCCGTAAGGCTTGCCGTTCGGATCTACCCGTCGAGGATTATAGACCTGATGATCCGGGGTGTCCCATCTCCCCTTGGTCAGGTCCAGACCGCCCACAAAGGCGATGGAGTCGTCTATCACGATCACCTTCTGGTGCTGGGAACCGCCAAGGGGGTGTTTGCCGTCCAGGTAAAAATGGATTCTACGATGTCTTTTCCAAGGCAGTCTGAAGACCGGGAACAGCTCTCTTTCGAAGACGTAGATTGCGGCGAAGTCCCACCCGAGGATGTGGATTTGAAGCTTCTTCTTCCTCTTCGCCAGGGCAAGCAGAAACTCGCTCAGGACTGCAGGGAAACCCTCCTTTTCATTCTCCGGAAACAACCGGATCCGGCTGTCGATATCCCATCCGGTGATCAGGATGGATTTCTCAGCCTTGAGGGCCGCGCGGAAAAATGCGTCAAAGTAGGAGGCTCCATCGACCAGGAACGCCGTTCTGGCTGCAGGAAGGATGCGCCAGCAGTTCCTCCCCTCTTTCAGTATCTTCTCCATAGACTCTAACATTCATGACATGCCCCCTCCCGGTGAATGGGGCAGAAAGGGTATAATTGCTAAAAATTCCCCTATCCTACTGTAGTCTCCTTATAGTTCTGATCCTAATTTTTTCTAAAGGGTAATTTTGAATACAGGATAGTTCCCATTTACTTCGCGAGGCGCGAAAACCATAAAGGATGAAAGAGTGGGATCTCACGAAGGCCGCGAGATAATTTGGATTTTTCCAACACGACAGGAGTCTTTCAATGGCAGATGTTTTTCGGGTTCTGGTTCATAGAAACAGCGACGCCCTTCACCTCCGCTTGGAAGGCGACTTTGACGATGAAGCGGCACGACAGGTGGTATTTCTGATTGGAGCCAATGTTAATGGAGCAGGGAAGGTCTTTATACATACGAACGGCCTGGGAAGAATCTCTCCGGTCGGTCAGGAGGTTTTTCACAAGAATCTTCCTGCACTTCAGAGGGATCGCGTCAGTTACATCTTCACGGGTGAGAAGGCCAGGCAGATTGCACCAAAGGGGGTTCGAGTCTTGATATAGAAAACCCATAGCACCGGCATAAAGAGCAAGGTTATCTCATTCGGGCGACCATGGTGACGGGTTCCTCAATGCCCTGCGTTTTGCCCTGCATCTGATGGAGGATTTTGGATAAAGACGCCAGGGAGAAGGGCTTTTGAAGAAAAATTTCTGCTCCGGCGTTCAGGATCTCCTGGGCAGGTCCTTCAATGGAATAGCCGCTGCACACGATTACTTTCAGTCCGGGCCGGGATTGCATCAAGAGCGGGTACACGTCCCTCCCATGCATGTCCGGCAGCTGGATATCGAGCATGGCCAGGTCGATATCCCCCTGGTGTTCGCGGACCATTTTCAGGGATCCGGCCCCGGTGGTCGCTTCAAGGACGCGGTACCCCAGCCTCTCCAACATCTTTTTAGTCGCATCCATTACCAGGTCATCATCTTCGATGACCAGGACCGTCCCCGTGCCTCCTATGTAGGAAGGCCCCTGCTCCTTTCCCACGTTTACTTCCTGCTTGATTGCCGGAAGGAGGATATGAACCGAAGTTCCTTTGCCGGGTTCCGAGTCGATCTGGGTCCAGCCCTCGTGGTTTTTGACAATTCCGTATACTGCCGCCATACCAAGTCCCCTCCCATGGGATTTTGTTGTAAAAAATGGTTCGAAAATATGTTTCTTGATCTCCTCATCCATGCCTGTTCCGTTGTCCTGTATGGAAAGGATCACATAAGGCCCCGGTGCAAGGCTGGGATACTCTGCAAGATCTCTCGCGCTCATTTCACGGTTGCAGGCAGAGATGTGTATGAACCCCTCGCTCTCGATCGCATCCGATGCATTGCCGAGCAGCGATGAGAGCACCATCTGCATCTGAGTGAAGTCGGCCATAACCGGCCAGGTTTCGGACGGCAAATCCGCCCTTATCGAAATGCCTGGTCTCACCGAATGATTTACGAGGGGGAGGGTCTCCTTGACGAATTCATAAAGAGATATGGCCTTAGGCTGATACTTCCCACCCCTCGCATAAGCCAGGAGCTGGCTCGTCAAATGGGTCATCTTCAGGATAGCATCCTTCATTGGTTCAGTGTGGCAGGCTATGGAAAGGTTTACCGGCAGGTCCATGTCTATCAGATCGAGGTGGGCCGCTATGACGGCGAGCGCGTTGTTGAACCTATGGGCAATGCCGCCGGCCAGATTCCCGATTGCCTCCATTTTCCGGGCCTGCTGAAGATGGGACTCCAGTCTTTTCTTCTCAGCCTGGGCCGTCTTGCTTTCCGTGATATCCATGGAAATGATCATGGCCCCACCTGGAAACGGGGATATCTGGACCTGAAGGAACCTGTCCTCATACTGGATTTCCGGAAATTCCTTGGCGGCACCTGACCGGATAACCTCCATTAACTCCTCGTGCATATCGATTGCGTGCTTTCCCGCGTAATCCTTGTACATCACATCCCCGATTCGCGGCAGACGCGTTCCGGACCTTTCCCTTGCAAGGTTGTACTCAATAATTCTTCCTTCCTGATCCACCACTACGGTTCCGATCGGATAGTATTGAAACAAGGCGTGGTATCGCTGCTCCGAGCTGGAGAGTTTCCTGATCAGTTCCTCGCGATCCCTGCCCGACTGGTTCTTCAAGGCAATTTGCAGGAGCGTTTTCAAGTATTTCCTAAGATGAAAGCGCATGCTCAACTCCTCTATGCCTTCCACAAAACGGACCTCCCCCCCCCCCGGGACATTGAACCGACACAGCGAGCGCATTCTCCGCGCTTCGCTTGGAGTCCCACCCCTCCGGGGCGGTGCCCATTTTCCCTGCAGCTTCTGCAGGGAGCTTCAATCCAGCTGGGTAGGACTTCCAATCAGGTATATCGGTCGATTAATCGAAAAAGATGAACCCTTAACACGTTACAACTAAAAGAGATGTCCAGGAAGGAACGCATGTAAAGAGGTAAAAGGCGGGCGGCGGGACTCCTCAGCCGGAGCTAGTGGTGGTGTATCAGAAGCCCATTAATAAATTGCCTTTGTCGATTTCTTCCGGTCCCGGGGTAGTCTTCTCCGAAGACGGGGACTCACCGGAGGTGGGGTGTCCGTCTTTGGACGGATAAAAGGTTACGATTTCGTCATCATTTCAAAATTGACACCCCCCGTAATCGGAAAAAGCTCCTTTTCGTCATCCCGGCGAAGGCCGGGATCCAAATTTTCGAGCTCTTGCAGATATCTGAATTCCGGCCTTCGCCGAAATGACGACTTTTTACGAGATTGTCAATTTTGGCATTTGAAATTGTTTCAGATTTCGTGCTTCGAATTTCGGATTTATTGATCGCACGGCGTATGAACCCCTTTCAGGGGGCTACCTGAATCCGCGCGCCTGTTTCGCAGAGCGGGGTACTGAGGGTGGAGACTCACTCCTTCTTCCGTTTTCCGACAATATTCCGGGGAGAGAACATCTCTTCGGCCTCTTCCCTGGTAAGTATACCCTTGGCTACGGCGAGCTCGGGCACCGGAATCCCCTTTTCATAAGACTCTTTGGCTATTCTGGCCGCATTCAGGTAGCCGATCCGCGGGTTGAGCAGAGTGGCGAGAGAGGGATTCCTCTCAAGGTAAGAGCGGCACTTTTCCTCATTCGCACGGATGTCCTCCACACACCTTTTACGAAATACCGGCAAAAAATGGTTGAACAGCTCCATGGAGGAAACAATGTTGTGGATCATGACCGGGGTCATCACATTCAACTCCAGCTGCCCTGCCTGGGCAGCCAAAGAGACCGCCGTGTCATTGCCGATGACCTGAAAACAAACCATATCGAGGCATTCCGCCATAACCGGGTTGACCTTTCCAGGCATTATGGAGGAGCCGGGCTGGACCGCCGGCAGCACGATTTCACTGAAGCCCGATGTAGGCCCGGACCCGAGAAGCCTCAGGTCATTGGCAATTCGAATGAGTTCCTGGGCGCATTCGCGCAAAGATCCGGAAAAGGCCGCCAGATGTGAGCGGCTCTGAAGCATCTCGAAACTGTCTTGAGCACATCTGAAAGCCATCTTTATGTTGGCACTCAAGAACCTGACAACGGTCTCCGTGTATGCGGGAGGTGCATTGACGCCGGTGCCGGTGGCCGTCCCTCCAATCGGAAGTTCGAGAAGATCGTCACGCCGTTGCGCTATTCTGAGGGCAGATCTTCTGAGCGCGGCGGCGTAGGCACTGAATTCGTCTCCCAGGGTCAGCGGCGTGGCATCCATCAGGTGGGTCCTGCCCGTTTTGGGGATATTCTGGAACTCCTCACCCTTGCTCGAAAAGCAGTCCGAGAGATCGTAGAGGGATTTCAGAAGAGGCTCAGAAAGGATTAGAACCGCAAGGTGGGCGGCGGTAGGGAAGGTGTCGTTAGTGGACTGGGACATGTTCACATGGTCATTGGGATTGAGAGACTCATAGTCCCCCTTTGCTTTCCCCATGAGCTCCAGGGCGCGGTTGGCGAGCACCTCGTTCACATTCATGTTGAAGGAGGTTCCTGCGCCCGCCTGAAAAACATCCACCGGAAACTGGTCGCTCAGACCGCCGGAGAGGAGTTCCTCGGCCGCCTTGAGAATCGCTTCCCCCTTGTTTCTGTCGAGCTTTCCCAGTTGCATGTTTGCCTGGGCAGCACCCTTCTTGATCTCCACATAGGATCGGATGAATGCAGGATGTTCCCGGATTCCGGATATGGGGAAATTCACCAGGGCCCTGGCTGTTTGAACCCCGTAATAGACACTGTCAGGGAGTTCCATTTCGCCCAATGAATCGCGTTCGACCCTCGGCATCCTTTCACTCCTGTCCGTCTTCGCGGCCATGATTGTTAACGGCAATGTTTCTGTTGGTACTATAGGAGGGGTGGAAATCAGTGTCAACTGCACCCATTAAGGACGGCAAAAAGGAAAAAGCGTCTGTTCCCTGACGAACAAACGCTTTTTCCTGCATCAGCTTGATGAAAAGATTCAGAACTGGTCGTCCATTCCCGAAGGCAAGTCATGGACCTGCATGGAATCCCCGCTCAGATATTCAGTGATATCGGCCCTGGATTCCTGACTTGTCCTGTACTCGCACTGAGAGCAATCCATGGAAGCCCACAGCTTCTTGGCAGCCTCATCAAGACACTGGTGGTAATGAGGGCAGAATGGATTCCTTTCCCCCTTTTTGTTCATCGGGCATTTTTCAAGACCCATGCACCAACCTCCAACTGCTTAAAAAAAAGTGCCTGGAGAGATCTTCATGACCGGCCTGATAACTTCCCAGGTCTTAGATCATAGGAGCATCCCCGGGCCTTCTGCTCATTCAGACATAATAGTATAAGCCGTTTCAATCATGAGTCAATCGGAGTTTTTGGTTTTTTTATTTTAATTCGCGCCTCGAGCCCCCGGCCTCTTCCAAAACGCTTTGGAAACGGATACGCTGATGCGAAAAAGAGCGCCCAATGAAAGTTCTTCTTATTCAACCCCCTATCCAGGATTTTTACGACACGGACATACGGCTCCAGCCGCTCGGTCTCTGCATGCTAAAGGGCGTCGTTCGGGAGCGGCTGCCTGAGATCGCGGTTTTTGTCAGGGATTATCATCAGGGTCACGGCAGAAGGGACATCCCCCTCCCGCCCGAGCTCTCATACCTGAGAGAATATTACGCGTACCCTGACAGCGGACCTTTTTCCATGTTTCACAAGTATGTTCATTTCGGCGCCCCCTTTGACAGGATTGCCGATGAAGTTCGGAGGGAGAGCCCGGATCTTGTCGGGATCTCTTCCCTGTTTTCTCCTTATCATCGGGAGGCCGCAGCCTGTGCGCGCGAGATCAGGAAACGGCTGGATTGCCCTATCATCATGGGAGGACCCCATGTATCCGCAATGCCTTTTGCAGTGCTCACGGATCCCAATGTGGACTTCGTTGTCTGCGGTGAGGGAGAAAGGGTTTTTGTGGAATTCCTGACGGCGCTTCTTTCCGGGAGTACCTATGATCGGGTTGCCGGGCTCGGCTACAAGCGAAACGGGAAACCGGTGCTGAATCCTCCTGCAGGGAATTACAAATTTGACGAGCTCCCTCTTCCGGATTTTTCAGATTTACCACCTGAAAGGTACAGGTTCGGGAACAAACCTCTTTGCTTCATCACCACAACCAGGGGATGCCCTCACCGGTGCGAATTCTGCTCGGTTCACCTGACCTTCCAGGAGGGTTTCAGGCAGCGCAAACCGGAGCAGGTGATGCATGAAATGGAGGAGCGGTACTCTGCCGGGTACAGGGCATTCGATTTTGAGGACGACAATCTGAGTTTTCACAAGGGGAAGTTTACAGACCTCCTGAGGCTTGTCACCCGAAGATGGCCGACGGGAGAAATCCTCTGCACTGCTATGAACGGCATTTCCTATCTCAGTCTGGATAAGGAGATCCTTTCACTTATGAGGCAGGCGGGATTTAGAGATCTCAATCTTTCTCTGGTCAGCGCCGAGGAGCAGTCCCTTACTGCGGCGAAGAGGCCTCATACCGTCCGCAAGTTCCTGGAAACGGTTGAACAGGCCCACTCGCTGGGTTTTCGGATTGTAGCCTATCAGATCATCGGGCTCCCCTTTGAAACCCTGGACATGATGGTTAGGACCATGGCAGTGTTGACGCGGCTCCCCCTGCTCCTGGGAGTTTCCATTTTTTATCTGACGCCGGGCTCTCCTATGGCTCGAGGCTTCCCCCTGCAGGACGATGCGGATGTGTTAAAAGCCCGCTCAACCGCCATGGCCGTCGAAACCGCCCGGTTCTGCCGGGACGATCTCTACACGCTCTTCATCACAGGAAGGATCATCAACTTTCTTAAAGGTCTCAAGGTGGAAAGCGGTCCGGTTTCCCTGGAACATGCCATGGAATTCGCCGGTACTCAGTCCAAAAGGGCAAGGATCGGGGCGGAGCTACTCAGGCGGCTCTTTGAGGAGAAGAGACTCTACGCAGCAACGGCGCGTGGGCACATTCTTCTTTCCCGCTTCAAACCCGCTCTGTTTTTTGAAGTATTCGAACAGGCAGGGTCTATCCGCACACTGGAGGGGGAAACCATTCGGCTGGCAGGTTCCTTACTGTGAACTCTCCTCCCGATGAACAATCCCTCGAGTCCCTTGACTCACTGCCCTGCCATGACTACCGTCCTTATGTCCCGTTGGGGCCGTTAGGCCCCCGTTCATCTAGTCCTCAGGGTTAGATTCCAGGCGCGGTTGCGCGTTCAGAATTAGTAGCTCCTTTTACTTTTGAAAATGAATCTCATTCGCGAGATCCTTTGACTGCTCGACGGCACAGGAGGCAGCGATGCGAACCAGGCACTTCCTTTCGGCTATTCTTGTTATCCCCCTCCTCATCGGATGTTATTCTGCGCCGCCAAGAAAGGCGGAGCCCAGGAGGATACAAAGTAAGACCGTGATCGCTCCAGTGAAAAAGAAGGCCCCTGACCCTGCGCAGGCGGCTCTTGAAGAAATCCGGAAGCAGTACAAGGCGGAGTTTGTGGAAGCGGTTTTCCCTGAGCCCGGTAAGCATGCAGAGCTTGTGCAGGCGGCCATGAACGGCAAAGGATTTCCGAAGACACTGAAGGCCATTCGAACGGTTGATCAGAAATTCGGGACCGGTTCACGGGAACACGCACATCTGACTGTGATCAAGGGGATGATCCATCTTCAGACAGGGCAGTTTCGCTCGGCTTCGGCCATGGAACCCGACATAGTCAAAGCCGCATCCCTCCTTTCCAGCCCTCCCGATCTGAACCGCGGCGGATTGGTTGCCAGGAACTTTAAGCATATCGTGGTGGGATGGAGTGAAATCATCAAGTACAACGAGAACCTCAAGGCCAGGATTGCGGGGAAGATTTATCCTTTTCCGAGCACGAATTTTGGAAAGATTCAAGCGGCTGCGGATAAAATCGGCGAAGACCTCCGGCGCCATGCGAAGGAAAATCCTCTACTCATCAAAGACCCCGAATCAGACCTGGGAGGCCTCCATGTAGCCTCCATTGCCGCAGCGTTTTATGCCAAATGCGCGGCGCAGAAAAGGGAGAAAAAAGAAAAGGCCGTTTTGTACAAGAAAGGCAGCGACCTCATGGGCCTCTTCCTGACGGAAAACGAAAAGAATTTGGCTGTCCGCGGGCAGCAAATGAATCCGTCCATTTCTTCCTGTCACCTGCGGTATCTCAGTTGGTATGGCTGGCTGTCCAAGAGAGCCCAGGAAGCATTGAGCCCAAACCAACGAAGAGGTATCGCTTCGCAACAAAAGATTTGATCGGGAGCGCTTCGATGCGCTGTAAGGTGACGGGCCGATCCGGATCTTGCCCGCTGTTCCTGGCCAAACGATTCCCGAATCGCAACTCCGATCGTTTCACATATTCGACATCTTCCCTGCACTTGCGATCCAAGGTTCGCGCGGCATTCTGTGGAATGTCGATGGAAGTTTCAGTACGGGCGAGTTCAGCCCACTCCGGCGGGGTCATGCCGAGAATGGCCCGGATGACACATAGGGTCCTGCTGTTTTCACGCAAGGCGTTGAACGAAGTTGTATCATTGAACTCTGTAAATGCTCTGGTATGTCTCTTCAATGTCTCGTAGGCTTCACGGAACTGCTCGTATTTTATGTAGGCAGGGCCGGCCGGCATGAGGAGGAACTCGGAAGTCAAGTCCGAGAAAGTGACCTCAACCATCTCCTCCAACCTGTCTGTAAGCTCGGTCGGATCCAGTTCGAAGGGTCTTTGCATGTGGAAGCTCCGGTCAGTTAGAACGCGATTTCTTTATCGTATCCCTCCGGTTTCTTTTCCCGCACTGCTGATATCCGAATCTGCGGCATGGCGGAGGTCTTGCTCTCAATGAATCTCTCAATCTGGCTCAGCCCTTTAAACCCGTTGATCCAGGATTGAATCAGATCCAATTTCGTTTGGGTCACAAGGTTTCTCTTCCAGTCCTTTCTGAGGCTCCATATCGCAAGGCGGACCATGTGGCCGAAGTATATGCACCGCATATCTCCGATCGTCGGAGCAACGTTGGCAAGCCGCAGTTTACCAAGATCCTCTTCCACAAGCGCAGACAAACCTTCAGCATCTTCCGGTACCCATCGACGAGGGACCCTGCCGGTTGTACGACATACGAAAACCGTGTCGATGATGGATGAGCCTGTCCCATTGATGTGGATAGATGCGCCCATTTCTCCCGGGCAAGGAAGGGAAGCGGAACAGGTCAACCCGGCGTCCAGTATTGCTACGGCAACCGGGTAGTAGGCGCTCAGCGCGTTATGGTGATAGGTGAAAACCATTGGCGATCCCGGCTTCAGGGCCCGTGCCATTTGCCTGAATACGGATGTGAGTCCTTCCGTGAAAGTAAGAAGGTTCCTCCCCATCTGCTCATTGCCGGTGAGCTCGTTCTGGGTCCTCGTGGAAGTCGGGCCAAACGGCTGCACATGTTCGCCGACCAGCTTACGGAGCCACACATAACAAAAGTCCATGAGCTCCGCATATTGGACATTCCCGGGGAAAAGAGAGATTTCCTTACCGCATCCAATGCAGGTCTCTGTCTTGACCCAGAGGAAATATTTTACATGAGCTTCCTGATTGCCGCAAAGGATGCACTGAGTCCGATAGAGATCTCCTATTTCCTTTTCAAGCGCAATTCGCAGTCCTTGCGCTGCCTTGCTGTACTTGGTCAAATCAAGAGGTTCCATCTCCTGTTTGACAATCCAGAAAGACATGGGTTGATGTCATCCTATGACATCGCACCCGACTCGATTCGCCTCGAGTAGAGGACTGCCTCCCCCCATGAACGGATCAGCAATCCGGATACCTTGCAGGCTGTTGGACTGATAAAAGGCCTCGCGTAACGGCTTTGGGGAAAATTCCGACAGCAAAAGGCTGCGAAAGAGGGTCCCCGGCCGGCGGGCAAACCACTTGTGCACTGCGATAATAGGCCGGTAGTTTTGCTGAATCTGCTTTTCCCGGAGTGCCAGATCGGCAACGAAGGGTATGTCGAAGTCGCGTTCTATCATTCCGATAAGATGTCCCTTTCCTCGGGCCGGAGTATAGGGTGACGGGTGCATCGAGTCAAGCGGCACTTAGGCGGCAATTAGGATGGTTCTAAGATAGTGGGCAAACCAGGATCTACTTGCTTCAAAATCGGCGATCTGTTTCAATGGACAGCTGAAAGAGAAAGGAAGTGCCGGCGCGAGCGGGCTCCGTCGTCAATGAGGTCGGACTCGTTCCCGGAAAGCTCTGACACTGGGAGGTCATTATGGATTTCAGAAAGCATTTTGAGACGGCATGGTCTTTGACCGTGAAATTTGTCATCCCTCTGGTCCTGATGACACTTGTCCTGTTCGTCGTCAGCGCCGTCACACTGGGCATCCTTTCTCCTGCTGCCATGGCGGGATATGTGCAATCCATTCTCCTGATGGTCCGAAGCGGAAGGGAGCCGAAGATTCAAGACATCTTTTCTCAGATGAGGCTTTTTTTCCCTCTCCTCCTTTTCACGATCGCCCTTTTCATCGCGACAACCCTGGGGTACCTGCTTTTTGTGATCCCGGGCATCGTTATCGTCGGGCTGATCTGTTTTGGCTGTCTCTATATGCTTCCCCTCATGACCGACCGGAAACTGGGTCTTGTAAGCGCCTTTAAAGAAAGCTGGAGGCTTTCTATGGAGGGGAGAATCATCGACCAGATCGTGGTGGTTGTCCTGTTCCTGGGCATTACGTTTGTCGGGAGCTCTCTTTTCATCGCTTCCCTTTTCACACAGCCTCTGGCTACGGCCATTGTTCTTTCTGTCTATGAAGAGAAGATCTCAACCACCATCTAACATTCCGAATAGCAGGAGAGCTCGGCTTCCGGTGCAACTGCCCGGCTTTGACAAATTGCCGTAGCCAAATACGAAATCCGGATATCGAAATCCGAAACAACTTCATTAATGTCCGGTTAAGTTTTTGCACCTGATTTCATACGTTCTTTGACATTGACTCCTGGATCCACTTTGGCGA